>Ga0209935_1002852_pt1 | contig 19569 bp, 19 predicted proteins | sample ThiBio_1000_plan_2_FD_183958 | JGI IMG/M metagenome (GOLD analysis project Ga0209935, IMG submission 183958) | Wastewater bioreactor microbial communities from Cape Town, South Africa - Thiocy_cont_1000_plan (SPAdes) | ecosystem: Engineered > Bioreactor > Thiocyanate-remediating >... | reverse complement strand
GATGAAGATCAAGAAGAGGCTCGTGTGAGTGAGGGAGTGGTTGGTTGAGGGAGGGAGGTGCTGTTCTTTGTTCCTTCATCGATTGGTTCTTGTTGCTTCTTGTTGCTCGTTGCTTGCTTGCTTGGTCTCTCTCTCGTGTCTCGTGTCTCGTGTCTCGTGTGTGAGAGAGCTTCATATCTTCATCTCGTTGGTTTGAGCAGTTTGGAGCTTGGATCATCTCTTTGTCTTTGTGAGTGAGATTGAAGTGGAAGAGATGGGAGACGATACTCTTGATCGTGATGCTCGAATCAAGCTCTCGATCGGCACCAAGCAACGAGGCGATGCTGATGGCCAGTTCAACAAGCCAACAGGCTTGGTGTTCGACCATCGTCGAGGTCTCCTGCTCGTCGCCGATACCGGCAATCATCGAGTGCAAGTATTCTCGTGCGATGATGATGGCTTCTCGTTCGTGTCCAAGTTCGGCAAGGAAGGCGACCAACCAGGCCAGCTCCAGTATCCTGAGGGCATTGCGATCGATCACGATCATGATCGCATCCTCGTCACTGATAGCGCCAATCATCTACAATCGTGGTCATTGAGCGAGCAATCGTTCTTGTCGTGCGCCCGCTTTCTTGCATGTGGAGATCTCGGGTTCAATGATCCTCGAGGCATCACGATCGACAAGCATCATCATCGCATCATCATCGCCGATACCTACAACGATCGATTGGTGTTCTCGTCGTCGATCGATCGGTCCTTCTTGTTCGATGTCGGCGAGCAAGGATCTCAGCCTGGCAGGTTATACTCTCCAAAAAGCGTTGCGGTTGATGATGATCGACATCGAATCATCGTCACTCATGGCGGCAGTCAAGTGCAAGTATTGTCGTCGATCGATGGCTCGTTCTTGTTCCAGTTCGGCTCCGCAGGCGATCAACCAGGTCATTTCAACAATCCTCAAGGCGTATGCATCGCCAATCAAGGTCGAATCATCATCGCCGACTTCAACAACCATCGATTGCAATCATTCACTCACCAAGGCCATCACATCTCATCCTTCGATTGTGGCACCGAGAAGCCATTGGGAGTTGCATTCGACGAGCGTCGAGGCCTCATCGCCTTCACGGCAGGCCATCGAGTGCATGTGATTGGAGCCAATCAATGGCTTGCCGACACCAAGTTCGTTTGGCGACCAGATCGTCATCGACATGCACCATCATGGATCAAGCAAGCGGTCTTGACGATGACGATGATTCGATCGGTGGTCGATGAGTGCTCGGCGATGTCGATGATTCCGAACGAGCTGTTGTTCGAGATCTTCTCGCATCTCGAGGCTCCAGAGCTCGAGATGCCTCTTGATGATCAACATCAATCCGAGACCGCAACGATCACGTCATCATCATGTGATCGATCTCGAAAGAGCACCATCACCAACAAGAACAAGTGCACGATGATGTGACGATACTTTCCTGCATCACCTCCTCATCGTCATCATTCTCATCGTGCAGCACAATCACTCACAATCAACCAATCAATCAATCACCAATGGTCTTGATGAATGAATGATTGATAATTCGTGTGTGCAATCTTGAACGAGATATCAATCAGGGGCTCTCTCACTCACAAATGCGTTGCTCAACATGAGTCTTGCTCTCTCTCTCTCTCATCAATCATTGTATCAATCTCAATCAACTTCTCTTTCCAATACCAATACCAATACCAAGACCAAGAGAAGAAGATTCAAGAATGATGATGAAGATCAAGAAGAGGCTCGTGTGAGTGAGGGAGTGGTTGAGGGAGGGAGGTGCTGTTCTTTGTTCCTTCATCGATTGGTTCTTGTTGCTTCTTGTTGCTCGTTGCTTGCTTGGTTGGTGTCTCTCTCGTGTCTCGTGTCTCGTGTCTCGTGTGTGAGAGAGCTTCATATCTTCATCTCGTTGGTTTGAGCAGTTTGGAGCTTGGATCATCTCTTTGTCGTTGTGAGAGAGAGATTGAAGTGGAAGAGATGGAAGACGATGCTCTTGATCGTGATGCTCGAATCAAGCTCTCGATAGGCACCAAGCTACCAGGCCATGCTGATGGCGAGTTCTACTTCCCTTCAGGCTTGGTGTTCGACCATCATCGAGGTCTCTTTCTCGTCGCCGATTGTTGGAATCATCGAGTGCAAGTATTCTCGTGCGATGATGATGGCTTCTCGTTCGTGTCCAAGTTCGGCGAGGAAGGCAACCAACCAAGCCAGTTCAAGTATCCATGGAGCCTTGCGATCGATCACGATCATGATCGCATCCTCGTCTCTGATACCACCAATCATCGAGTACAATCATGGTCATTGAGCGAGCAATCGTTCTTGTCGTGCATCGGCCATCGTGGATCAGGAGATCTCGGGTTCAGCTATCCTCGAGGTATTGCGATCGACAAGCATCATCATCGCATCATCATCGCCGATGCCGGCAACCATCGATTGGTGTTCTTGTCGTCGATCGATCTCTCGTTCTTGTTCTCGATCGGCAATCAAGGATCTCGACCTGGCGAGTTCAACTGTCCAATAGGCGTTGCGATCGATGATGATCGGCATCGAATCATCGTCACTGATTCCGGCAATCATCGAGTGCAAGTATTGTCGTTGATCGATGGCTCGTTCTTGTTCGAGTTCGGCTCTCTTGGCAAGCAACCATGCCAGTTCAACAATCCTCGAGGATTGCGCATCGACAATCAAGGTCGAATCATCATCGCCGACTTCAACAACCATCGATTGCAATCATTCACTCACGAAGGCCATCACATCTCGTTCTTCGATTGTGGCGACGGGAGCCCATGGGCGGTTGCATTCGACAAGCATCGAAGCCTCATCGCCTTCTCGGCAGGCAATCGAGTGCATGTGATTGGAACCAATCAATGGCTTGCCGACACCAAGTTCGTTTGGCGACCAGATCGTCATCGATATGCACCATCATGGATCAAGCAAGCGGTCTTGACGATGACGATGATTCGATCGCTGGTCGAAGAGTCGGCAATGTCGATGATTCCGAACGAGCTGTTGTTCGAGATCTTCTCGCATCTCGAGGCTCCAGAGCTCGAGATGCCTCTTGATGATCAACATCAATCCGAGACCGCAACGATCACGTCATCATCATGTGATCGATCTCGAAAGAGCACCACTACCACCACCAAGAAGAACAAGTGCACGATGATGTGACGATACTATCCTGCACCTCCTTCTCTTCCTCTTCATCGTCGTCGTCATCATTCTCATCGTGCAGCACACTCACTCAATCACAATCAATCATCATTGTATCAATCTCAATCAACTTCTCTTTCCAATACCAATACAAATACCAAGACCAAGACCAAGACCAATCCATATAATACGACTACAATTCTGATCGATTGCGCAGCTTGCTCGCTTGTGTATCTCCTCCATCCTCACCACGGCCACTCGTGCCTCGCTCTGATGGCCACCACCTTTGTACGGCTCATTATCGAAGGGCCAGTCACCGTATCAGCGTCTGCTACCGAGCACGAAGGACACAAGCAACCTCGTCGTTCGTTGCTCCAAGTGCGCCGAGACGCCTCGTTCGCTGCCGTGCTGCATTGCATCCTGCTGCGACTACAACTCGCACCGCCAGTGCGTTGTCATGATGGTAGTGGCGCTCAAGAACACACCACCGCCGCCGCCACTGCCGCCGCCGCTGCTGTCGACGACGATGAGATCGTGCACGAGTTCATGACGCGCGAGCGACTGGCGTTGTATCGCGTCGATGCCAAGAGCGCCAGCTCTCGTGCGACGCTGATCGAGCCATCGAGCGATCGCAGCACGTATCTCGTTGACGGCGCACTGCTTCGACTCGAGCTCCATGATCCGACGCCGCTCCGACATCGATTCCAGCAGCGACAAGATGATGCTCGGCTCTGGATCGAGGCTAGCAAGCAACGGCGCGAGCGGCTCGCCAACGAACTGATGAACTTCTCGGCCGTGCCGCGCGAGATGAAGCACCTGATCTGGCCAGCTGACTCGCAACCGCAGCCAGTGGACGCGAGCGGTACCTCGCTACCGCCGCCGCCGCCAGTGTTCGAATGGAGCGCGGCACTCGAGCGCGGCATCAAGGAGCGTCGCTCCGAGACCGACGAGAGCGTCGCCGCGATGCTCGATCAATGGCGCCGTCGCTCGTACGTCGTGGTGGCGCTCGACGACGCGACCATGGCCGCGATCGATGAGGCACAGCAACGAGCGAGTCGCTTCTTTGACGTGGCTCGTACGCTCGAGCGCAAGACGCTCGAGCGACTCTCGAACTCGCGCGCCTTTCGAGGCTTCCACGAGCGCGCTCTGTTCCACAAGCGATTCGTCATGGTTCGTCGGTGGTGCGAGCAGGTGTGGCAGCTCAACAACCTCGACAGCGCCGCGATCGACGACGCCAACAACGACACCAACGCCACGCTGCACGAGATGCAGCGATTGCTGGAAGAGATGCGCCACGCTGCCGAGCTCGCATTCGATGCCATGGCGTCGATCGCCGAGTGCTTCACGCGAGTCGCTGCTCGCTCGGTCGGATTGCCCGAGCGCGAGATCGACGCCTTGTTCGAGCGCCACTACCGTGAGTGCCACGACCACGACGACGGCGATGCTGATGATGATGAAGCTCCTCTCAAGCGACCTCAGCTCGACCTCGAGGCTCAAGAGCCGTTCTCGATGAGCAACCTCACGTTCTTTCACTACGACGTGCCGGAAGGTCACGAGCAGCAGGTACGCCCCAACACGCAGCGTTCGAGATTGACGTCGATGATGCGATGCCTGCTCACTTACTCGCTTGTTTGTGTGGGTGTGTGCGTCTACGTGCAGTCGGTTCATTGCCCGATGCATAGCGACGTGAGCCTCGTGACGTTGATTCCACGCTCGCGCGGAGTCTCGGGCTTGTTCGTGTACGATTGGCTGCTCGACAAGTGGATCGACTTTGAGAGCAATGCGCCGCGCAACTACGCCGTGCTGATGGGCGGCGAGTCGCTCGCTCGTCTGAGCAACCACATCTTCCTGCCCGGCATGCACGAGGTCTCGCACGTGAACGGCTCGCGCAAGTCCATGCCGCTGCAGCTGCTGGCTCGGCGCGAAGCCATGTTCGATCACGACCGCCTCGATGCGGCGATCGTCGGCGAATGGAAGGCCGACGACGGCATTCCGCGGTGCGTCTCGGCTGGCGCCTTTGTCGAGTACACGAGCTCGCGACGCGTGTCTTCGAACTTTCCACCGAGTGAGGCTCGTACACCGATACTACAACGATAGCACATACACACTACCTTGGCACGATACTGTAACGATTGTACACATGAATGAATGAGAAGATACAGGAATGGAAGCTTGTTTGTAATGCGAGAACAGACGACAACTTGAGTTATTCACAATGTTGCTGCAGTACTGTTGCTGCAACGTTTGATGATGCCGATGATGATGGTAATGTTGTGGTTGAATCGCGCCGTATTGGTGGACAAGGAGGAGGAGCAGGATATCTGTTTGTACACTATCACATTCTCTCTCGATGTCAGGTCAGCACCGAATTCTCGCCGAACATTAGACGGTGGCGAGCCTCGATGACGGCCTTCCACTCGTGTGCCGTGTTCGACGGGTCGACCAGGACGTAGGTTCGATTGGGTGTGACAATGTTGAAGCTGCTGGCATCCTTGATCTCGACAGCCAATGATGCGTCCCTAGAATCAATCATCAACAATAAGTTCGAGTTCGAGTTCGCTCATTCATTCGTTCGGTCGAACGTACCATGGGATCTCACCCTTCAAGACGGTCTTTTCGGGATCAACGTAAATGATGCGTGGCAGATCGGTGACGAGGAACATGCGCTTGCGGCCGTTGTTCCAGATGCCGGCGCGCTTGATTAGCAGCCCCTGCTTCACGATCATCTCGGACTTGGGAATCAGGAACTGGCCCCACGGCGTGCGCGCCTGCTTGGCGATCACACGGCGTCGCTCCTCGTCCTGCGTCACGCGCTCCAAGGCCGCGTCCGAGAGATCGTCCGTGTGCTCGATCTCAAAGATGAACGGCGAGTCGGGCGCACGCAGCGTCGGTGGCGTCGAGCTCGAGATCGAGTCCCAGTCGATGCCGAGGAAGAACGGGTGCTCCTTGACGGCCGTCAGCTCAATGTCGTCGGCGCCCAGGCGGCTGTTCTCGGTCGCTACGAGAAGCTGACGCACGAGGTCCTCGGCGTCCTCGGGGAAGCCGATCGGAAACGAGAGCTTGCCCGAACGAATGCGCTCAAAGGTCAGCCATTGCGATGGTGCAGTGAAGGGCGTACGGCCGCAGATCATTTGATACACCGATACGCCGTACGAATACAAATCGCCACTAATGCACCCATCATTCATTCGTTGTGAGTGAGAGAGAGTGTGTGTGTGTCGAGAGTTGGAGTGGCATCGTACGCAAGACCGACAGAGCTGCCTTGTTGTCGTAGTAGTTCAGGAGGAACGTATTCCGCAGTACCGACGAACGATGACGATCGATCTAACACCCACACGCACACGAGGATTGCAATCAGCATCGCGACACCCAACGTCGAGTGCACCTCGAACAACGACACCGATCGAATACCTCTGTGAGACGTGAGCTCCTTGGCCGTTCCAAAGTCCGCCAGCTTTGCGTGGTACTCGGCTGATAGCAACAGATTGTCGGGCTTGATATCGCGATGAACTGTCGCACGCACCAACAATCACTCGATCAGATCGACTCGATGCAGATCTGCTATCTAGCTGTATGTGTGTGTGTGCGTGAGTCGTTCGTTTGAGATACGATACCAATATTCTGACGACGCAGTTGCACGAGTGCGAGCAGCGTCTCGGCGGCGTAGTGTCGCGCACACTCGATGTGCAAGCCGCCGTGCGCCTTGATGGCCGTCTGGAGGTCGCCGTTCGGACAGTACTCCATCGCAAAGTCTACACCAGCACCAGCACACCAAGAGAGAGTCAATCGATCAATCAATCAACCAACCAATCGATGGATGGATGGATGGATTGCAGGCGTACATAGCGAGTTGGCGTCTTGGTACGTGTAGTACAGGTGCACAATGTGAGGCTGCGCGCGTAGTCGCGTCAGAATGTCCTTCTCTCGCTTGATGGCCTCGACCTTGCGCTCGCGCCTCACGAACGCCTTGTCGACTTGCTTGACGGCCATCAGCACGTTGGTGCTCTTGTCCTTGGCGAGCTTGACGACGCCGAAGGCGCCCTCGCCCAGCACCTGGTCGTCGTACAACTCGACCTCGTCGGCCGTCTTGAGCACCATGCCGCCACCGCTATCGGAGCTACTGCTGCTGCTACTCCTACTACCGAGACCATCCTCACCGCTACCCTCACGTACGAGCGCCATCTGTTGCCCGTCCATGGCTGCGCCTCTATCCCGAGCAGCGTCGCTCTCTCTCTCGCTCTCTCTCTCTGTGTGAGGCACCGATACGCGGAGGCGGCGAAGAAGCAAAGAGGCGAAAATCCCGTCCCGCCGCCGAAAAATCCAATCAATTCCGCGCTCGCGCGTCACCGAGCTCACGAGCGGCCTTACGAGCGGGGATTAAGGTCTCGCGTGCGCCTCGAGTGTCGTACGCTGGCGAGGCGCCTCCTGTTGCGTCTTGGCGGTGTTTGTGCTTTCGTTCTCTCTCGTCGTCGCTGCTGCTGTGTGTGTGTCGGTGTGTGTGCGAGTCGCTGGTTTACGTGTGCGTGTGTGCGTCAGTGTTCTATCACGCGGGCTCTTGAGGTGTGTTGGCTTACTCGACGACGGCGTGAGTGAGCGTGTGTGTGAGAGTGTGGGCGAGTGGCGAGAGCGCGCTGCGTGGCGAGAACGCCCACTCGCGCTTCGTGAGTGCACGCACTCTCGCTCGCTCTCTCGCTCTTGCGTGGCGCCAAGACCAAGTGTGCTGCTGCGCGTACTTACTCGAATTCGCGACTCGCGTGCGTGTGGTGCAGCATCGCCGACTCGCTGGTCTTGCATACCGACTCGACGACTGTCACTCCCGGCCAGCTCCCGTGCTATCGCGCTTGATTCATCCCTCGATCTCGACGACACCATGGCGACCCGCGAAAAGGACAAGAAGGACGTTGTGATCGGATGTGCTACCTATGAGGGCGAGACCAAGAATGGCATGAAGCACGGCATGGGCACGCTCACATGGGACGATGGCGACCAGGTACGCAGTGGCGACTCCGAGCGGGTCCGAGCGCCGTCGCGTCGTACATTTGCACCTCCTGACGCCACGACGATGGCGACGATGGCGACGATGGTGGCGCGTGCTGGCTTGCTCGACGTGCTCGTAGTATGTGGGCGAGTTCCGCAACGACGAGAAGACGCACGGCACATTCCGATGGCGCGGTGGCGACACCTACACGGGCGAGTGGAAGAACAGCCTCATGCACGGCCGCGGTACATACACATACAAGAATCGACGCACCTACGAGGGCGACTGGGTCGCTGGCTACAAGCAAGGTTATGGCATCTTCACCTGGCCGATCGGCGACCGATACGAGGGCGAGTTCGTCAAAGACCAGTGCCATGGTATGTGGTTCTATCGCTCTCGCTTGCCGAGCGTGTGTTGCTGTTGTACCCCACGGCACTGATGCATTGATTGCTGTCGCTTTATTGCGTGCGTGGCACAGGTGTCGGCATTATGCGCTACGCCGACGGTCGCGAATACAGAGGCCAGTGGGCCGAGAACAAGAAGCACGGCTACGGCACCATGACCCTCGCCAACGGCGACAAGATTCAAGGCCAGTGGACGTTAAACCTCCTGAACGGCATGGCCATCTACACGGAAGCCAACGGCGATCGTGGCGAGGAGTTTTACAAGGATGGCACCGTCGAGGGTGTGAGGAAGCCCTTGCGTCGCAAAGGTACTCCTCGGTGCCACCGCGCTGCACGGCTCATATGGTGGTTGTGGCTCACGCAGCATGATACTTGCTCTGGCATACTACAGCCGCCGACATTGAACCGCTGCTCGAAGCCTCGGAGCCTGCGCCGTGGGCCCATGACAGCGACTACAAAATGTGCTTCCTGTGTAACGCTCCCTTCACCTTGGTCAATCGAGTACGTCTTGATCACGCATCAGATCCCTCACTCTCACACCCTCTCACTCATCGAATTACCTGCCTCGCATTGTTATTGGGATTGGTGCATATTAGCGACACCACTGCCGCCACTGGTACGCGCTCGCTTTGCTCCCGGTTACGCAACTCGTAACTCGTACACTAACCACACGAACACACGGCGCAGTGGCTTGATCTTTTGCGGACAATGTACGAGTAAGAAGATTGCTGTGCCGCGCATGAACTTTCAAGAGCCGATCCGAGTGTGCGACGAGTGCTACTTGATGATCGCCACGACAATCAAGGTCGAGAAGCCGCCCAACTGGTCGGTGCCCAGTGCCGCGACACCCACCGCCACCAGGCCCGCCCAGTAGTCTCTGGCCGAGCCGACGTGCGCCCGAACCGTGGCTCGCTGTTGGCGCGGCGCATACCACCAACTCGACCTCGATCCGCTTGCTCCTCTTCGTTTTTTCTCTCGTCGTGTGGCTTCGATGCCCCGCGCCGCGGCGCCCACACACGCCCGCCCATCGTCGGCCGACTCTGCTGATCGGCCGTGATGGATACGCGCTGTGCGCGCGCTCTCTCTGCTTGCTCCTCCTGTCCATACCGCTTATCCTCCGCTCGCTCGGCCGCTGCTGTGCTGCGCGTTCTCTTCCTCTCTTCTTTGAGCCTCTCTCCTTCCTGCCGCCCGCCCGCGACCTCACTCCCTTACTCGCTCTCGCTCTCACTCTCTCACTCGACGATGCGGGGCTCCACGCCAACCCTCGCTCGCTCGCTATCTGTTCCCGACAAGACTTGCAAAGCAGTCGCCTCCTCCGCGATCGCGTGTATTAAATCGCTGCCTCTCTTTCAAGTGGTTGTGGTTGCAGTGGCGTGGCGCGTCCAACAAGAACCGCTGCGCGCCCGTAGTCGCGTCTGCGTTCTGGTTGCTGCTAGTTCTTGTTGCCTCCCTGCCTCGCTCATCCAATGCCTCGCCCACGCCGCCGAGCCGCTGCTGCCGCTGCTACAACCGGCCAGCCTTGCGCACCATCTGCCAACGCCGATCACAACCAACCAGGCTTGTGTGCCATCTGCCAACACGCGCCTAAGCATGAACCCCTCGTGACGCAGTGCGGCCATCTATTCTGTGGCCCTTGCATCCGTTCCTTGCTCGACCAGTCATCGCTGCGACCCATCGACTGCCCTGTGTGTCGTTCATCCATATTTGATGTCTCGGATCTCTTGCCACCAAAATCGCAGGAGCAACCACGCGATAGCGATGACGACGAACACGATGACGGCAGCTGCCGGGATGGCGACCCAGCCTTGGCTCCCTGTACCAACGCACCGAGCGGCTGCCCTTGGCAAGGCAGCTCCACCGACCTCGCACTCCACTTGTCCTCGACGTGCATGCACCACCCATGCCCGAATCGATTGCAAGCTGGTGCCCGATGCTCCTGGGTGGGTTCGATTGGCGGGGCGCTACTACATCAAGTGACCGAGTGCGACTTTGAGAGTCAGCACGAGGCGCCTCGCGCCACGCCATCCTCTACCACCACCACTGAGAATCTTCAACCAGGCGTTGAGCCTCGAATCGACAAGGCCATTCGCGCGGTTCTCTCAAGCCGTGTGTTTTCGATTGATGTCGGAGACCGAACGTTTCGAGCGAGCGAGCGGACAGTGCGGCGAGAGAGCGGCTCCTTGTTGGATCACTTGTTCTCGGGTTCGTATGCTCTTCCGCATGGCTCGTATGCCTTCGGCTTCGCAGGCTCAGACGGCGACCAATCCCACTCGAACACCCCCTCGGATGAGAAGACGACCGCTCAACAACTACAACAACGATTGTTCTTGGACTGCGACTCCCGATCGTTCGAGCATGTCCTTCATTGGCTGCGATCGTACGTTCTTTACTCGTCTGCCTCAGTAGCTGGACAATCGTCAACTCACGTACTTATCGCTCTCGTGACCATCCTCGTATTCAGAGGTCGAGTTCCACGAGGCCTGAGCGAACAAGAGATTGACTCTCTCCAACTCACTGCACGTCAACTCGAGCTCAAGAAGCTCCAATCGGCCCTCAACAACCTGCCATCCAAGAGCCTCCTCAAGAAACTGACTGCCGAGCAAGTGACCGCTCGAGTGTCGTTCCTCTCATCAGAGGATGACTCCGTTGCCGTCAGGAAGGGACTGAGCATGAAGAACTCGGATCTCTCGGGAGAGTGGCTGTGCGGCCTCGATCTCCACGATGCGAAGCTCAACCAGTCGGTGCTGAACGACACCAATCTCTCGTGGTCGAACCTCGAACGAGCCGACTTGGGTGGAGTGCAAGCGATCGAGGCCGACTTTGACCACGCCAACATGCAATCGACCGTCGTTCGAGATGCATCATTGAGGGCGAGCTCGATGAGGGCCACTCGATTCAACAAGGCCGATCTGTCTCGATGCGACATGAGCAACGTCACAGCGACCGAGGCTGATTTCTCGGACTCGTTGATGGTCGAGGTCGATCTCTCACAAGCTGACATTGACCGATCAAAGTTGATTCGAGTCGACGCACGAGGCGCTCACCTTCCGCGAGAGATGGTCGAAGTCGACCTGAGTGAGGCGATACTCGAGGACACCGATCTTCGAGGTCGTCAGATGATTCGATGCTCGATGAGAGGAGCTCGCTTGTCATCAAGCGACTTGCGCGAGGCTGACTTGTCGAGCTCGGATGCACGAGGCTCGGCACTTCGGGCATGTCGCGTCAGCGGCGCAAAGCTTCCTCGAGACATGTCGGGATCCGATCTTCGAGATGTGGATCTCAGTGGCCACGATTTGGGTGGAACGAATCTCTCTCGCTCGAAGCTCGAAGGAGCGGTGCTACCAATCGACTTGTCGGGAGTGGATCTGTCGTTTGTGGATCTCAGTGGCCAAGACTTGTCTGGTCGCAACCTGTCAGGAAGCAACCTGTCGGGAGCCAATCTCTCTCGATGCAACTTATCATCAGCACAGCTGGCAAACACCAATCTCTCGTCATCGAACATGAGTGGATCGAACTTGTCGAACACCGACCTCTCGACTGCGGATCTCACATCATCGAACCTCTCATCGGCGATCATGGCTGGAGCGGTTCTGCCACGAGTGATGAGAGGAATCGACCTGTCGGGAGTCGATCTTCAAGGTCGAGATCTCTCAGCAGTCGACTTCTCGGACACCAAGTTTGCAAAGACCAACCTCTCTCGATGCAATCTCTCGGGAGCCAATCTCTCCAACACCAATTTGTCCTCAACTGACGTCTCATCCTCGAACCTCTCATCGGCGATCATGGCTGGAGCGGTTCTGCCACGAGTGATGAGAGGAATCGACCTGTCGGGAGTCGATCTTCAAGGTCGAGATCTCTCTGCAGTCGACTTCTCGGACGCCAAGTTTGCAAAGACCAACCTCTCTCGATGCAATCTCTCGGGAGCCAATCTCTTTCGTTCTGATGCCTCGTCCTCCGAGCTGGCTGGCGCAAACCTCTCCAAGGCCACCATTACACTCGCGATTCTCCCTCGGTCATTGGTCGGCGTCATCATGGCCGGACTGTCGCTTCAAGGACGGGATCTGTCGGCCCATGATCTCTCTCGTGCGGACCTATCGCGAGCCAATCTATCCAACACCAATCTCTCACGATCCAATCTCACCAACACGAACCTCTCGGCCGCCAATCTGACAAGCGCCAATCTCTCGAACGCTAAGCTCAGCAGCACGAATCTCTCGGCCGCCAACCTCACGCAGGCCAATATTTCCCGAGTCAAACTGACTCGAGTGAACCTATCGAATGCGATCTTGGTGGGCGCGGTGCTACCTCGCAACTTGCGCGGCGCGACCATGACTGGAGTGGATCTTCGGTCTCGAGACCTTACTGGGTTGAATCTCTCGGGAGTCAACTTTGCCAACGCAAATCTCTCGGGAGCCAACCTCTCCAACACAAATCTCTCGGGAGCCAACCTCTCCAACACGAATCTCTCGGGAGCCAACCTCTCCAACGCCAATCTCTCGAAAGCCAACCTCTCGAAAGCCAACCTCTCGAAAACCAACCTGTCGTCCGCCGAGCTCTTGGGCGCTAACCTCTCGGGAACCAATCTCTCGTCAGCCAACCTCGCCAGCGCCGATATGTCGTTTCTCTCGATCGCCGGCGTGGTCCTTCCGCGTGATCTGAAAGGAGTCCTCCTGTCGGGTGTCGATCTGCAAGGCCGAGACCTGTCAGGTCATGATCTTTCGGGTGCCAACCTGCTTCAAGCCGACCTCACTGGAGCCAACCTCTCTCAAGCCAACCTCTCTCAAGCCAACCTCTCTCAAGCCAACCTCTCTCGAGCCAACCTCTCGCGAGCCAACCTTTCAGAAGCCGATCTCTCGCGAGCCATCCTTTCGCAATCGATCCTCTTGAATGCCATTCTCTCTTCGGCGGACATTAGCGGCACCGTCCTTCCGCGTGATCTGAAAGGAGTCCTCCTGTCGGGTGTCGATCTGCAAGGCCGAGACCTGTCATCGTATGATTTCACCTTGGCCAACCTCACGCGTGCCAACCTCACGCGTGCCAAGCTAGTGCAAGCCAATCTCTCTGGCTGTGTCCTGTCGGCCACCGTTCTTACAAGTGCCAACGTTGCCGGGGCCAACCTGTCAGGAGCAGACCTGACCAGTGCCATTTGTCTGCAGACAAACTTCTCGGCCGCGAATCTCACGAAAGCAAACCTCTCGAATGCCAATGTCTCGGGAGCCAATCTCTCGGGAGCCACCGTAACTGGCGCAATTCTTCCTCGCGCGTTCGCTGGTGCTAACCTATCAGGACTCAATCTACAACGCGGTAACTTTAGCAAATCCGACCTATCTCGTGCAAATCTCTCGAAAGCCAACCTCTCGGGAGCCAATCTCTCGGGAGCCAACCTCACCGAAGCCAACCTCGCGGAATCCAACATCACGGATGTCAACCTCACGGAGGCTATCCTCAGCGGTGCGATTCTTCCTCGCGAGATGGGTGGCGTCAACTTTTCCGGACTCTCCATGCAGCGTGTTACTTTTGTACGCTGCGACTTTTCTCGAGCAACGTTCGTGGGAGTCAACCTCTCGAGAGCCAACCTCTCGGCATCCAATCTTTCGGGAGCCAACTTCACGGGAGCCAATCTCTCGGGAGCCGACCTCTCGGAAGCCAACCTCTCAGAAGCCAACCTCTCGGGAGCCAACCTCTCAGAAGTCAACTTCTCGGGAGCTGTCGTCAGCGGTGCAACTCTTCCTCGCGAGTTGGCTGGCGTCAATTTGTCGGGAGTCGATCTGCAACGCCGAGAATTCAACGGATACGATCTCGCTGGCATCAACCTCTCGGGAGCCAACCTCTCGGGAGCCAATCTCTCGAGAGCCAATCTCTCGAGAGCCAATCTCTCGAGAGCCAATCTTTCGGGAGCCAACTTGGCGGGAAACGACCTCTCGGGAGCCAATCTCTTGGTAGCCAACCTCTCGGGAGCCGTCGTCAGCGGTGCAACTCTTCCTCGCGAGTTGGTTGGCGTCAATTTGTCGGGGGTCGATCTGCAACGCCGAGAATTCAACGGATACGATCTCTCTGGCATCAACCTCTCGGGAGCCAACCTCTCGGGAGCCAACCTCTCGGGAGCCAATCTCTCGAGAGCCAGCCTCTCGAGAGCTAACCTCTCGGGAGCTAACCTCTCGGATTCTGTCCTTACACGAGCCAACCTCTCGAGAGCCAACCTCTTGAGAGCCAATTTCTCGAGAGCTAACCTCTTGGAAGCTAACTTGGCGGAAACAGACCTCTCGGGAGCCAACCTCTCGGGAGCCGTCGTCAGCGGTGCAACTCTTCCTCGCGAGTTGGCTGGCGCCAATTTGTCGGGAGTCGATCTGCAACGCCGAGAATTCAACGAATACGATCTCGCTGGCATCAACCTCTCGGGAGCCAACCTCTCGGGAGCCAATCTCTCGGGAGCCAATCTCTCGGGAGCCAATCTCTCGGGAGCCAACCTCTCGGGAGCCAATCTCTCTGCATCGAACCTCGTCGAAGCCAACTTATCAGCAGCCAGCCTCATAGGTGCACATCTTCCGAGGGCCAATCTTTCGCGAGCAACGCTTTCCGGAACAAACTTGACACGCGCCAACCTGAGCGCTGCCAGACTGCACCAGTGCGTCGTTTCCGCGCTCACCAAGTTCAAGGAAGCCTGCCTCGACAGGGTCACTGGCATTCCTGCTGGCTTGCAGCTGCAATGCTCCCAGGCAGGTTTCTTCGACAGTTGCCGGGAGCCAGGCGTACACTTGCGGCGGCACGCGCTTCCCGAGCAACATATCAAAGCGAATGGCTACTTGCGTGCAGTCTGCGAGCGGCACCAAGATATCAACTTGTCCTAGTACCAGAACCAGCTCGCCTCCTCCACGATCGCGGAGTGAGTCGATGCCTCTCTTTCAAGTGGTTGTGGTTGTGGTTGCCTTGAATGAATGTCGATAGCTCGAGTTGTAGTAGCTCAGTCGTCCTCTCGCGCGCGCACCTCGAGCAGCTTCAGCTGCCACGTGCTCTCTGGCGACCATGCGAGCATGATCATGCAATCGCCATCGCCACCGCCACCGCTGCTGCCTCCGCCACTCGCTGCCGCTGCGGCGCCAGCGCGACGGCCCACGAAGCGCAGACTCGCGGCTCCGGCGCTCGAGACTCCGCCACGCAAGCGCAGCGCGCGTCTCCTCGAGCACGGTGGCTGCCGCTCGCTGCCGTCGCCCGCTGCCACGCACGCCGCGCCGCCATCGCCATCTGCTGCTGCTGCATCATCGTCATCGGCATTGCTGGGAGTGCGAGGCGTATCGAATGTCGAGTGCCACAACTGCGAGCGGCTGCGCGCGCGGCTGGTGCTGTGCGGCAGCACAGTGCGCACGTACCAGGCGGCCGCGACGCCCACGGCATCGCGCACCGCGACCTCGATCTCGCTGCCCGCGTCGGCCATCGTGCGCGCCTGCGCCGCCTTGGCTCCCGCCGCTGCCATCAGCAGCACTACCACCACCAGCAATAGCGACGACACTGAGCCGGTGTACGACTCGGTGTTCGTCATCGCGCCGTGCCGCAACTGCTACTGCGAGCGGTGCCTCGAGAGCAACTACCTCGAGCCGTTCGACAAGGTGCGCGCGCGCTCACACACTCGCTCACACACGACCGGCGCGCTCACGCTCGTGCTGCCACGCGTAGATTCTCCGGCAGACGCGATGGATGTGCCCGTCGTGCCGCGACATCTGCAGCTGCCACCGATGCGTGCAGGACCGCGCCCGCCGCCTGGGCATGTCGGACGAGCAGCTGATCGGGCCCATGACCGAGCGCACCGGCGTCTACTACGCCGAGCGCGTGCTGGCGAGCGCCGCCCTCGGGCACACCATGTACTATCTGCTCAAGTGGGACGGCTATCCGCTCGCGGCCTCGACCTGGGAGCACCGCGACAACGTGCTGAGCGCCACGCTGCTCGACGACTTCCACGCCTCGCAGGCGCGCATCGCCATCAGCGCCGAGGTCCTGGCGCACCGCGCCAAGCGTTCGCAGCGGCGTCGCTGTCGCCGCCATCGCCGCAGCAAGGCCTCGGCGTCGCCCGGCGCGCGTCTCTCGCACTCGACCGGCGAGCTCGAGCTCGAGCGAGCGACCTCGTCGCACGGAGCCGGCGACGTCTCGCTGCGTGCCTCGTGCTCGGGCGCCATCGCGACGCACAACAAGCGACAGCCGCAGCTGCGCCGCACGACCGACTACGACATTGATCGCGTCGTGTCGTGGGGCTACGGCGCCCCGAGCTCGATCCCCGAGCGCCGCGTCGTCGACATCAACATTCCGAGCTTCCGCGAGCTGTACCACGCCGACGCCGATGCATCATCGATCACGGTGCTGCCGTTCGACGATGCGAGCAGCAGCACCAGCAGCAGCGACGAGGACACGTCGGACGAGGCGTTCGCGCGCCGCCATCGCGTCCACGAGGGCTTCGAGTTCTTCGAGCACGAGGGAGCCGCCCGCCGCCGCTGTGCCAAGCCCATCGTCGCCATGCCGCTCGCGTCGCTCCTCGACGACAGCGACTCAGCCACCGAGGTCGAGAGCGACACCGACGCCGCGTGGAGCCGCGCGGTGCTGCGCGATACCGCCGTGTCCTGATCGAAGCTGCTCTTGTATTGTAATGTACCGTTGTTGTTGCGCCTCATCAAGAGCGACCGACCTTGGAGCGCGCTCGCTTGTTGACGAACCACGTCTTGACTTGCTGGTCCGAGAGTCCAGACTGCCGCGACAGCTCCTGGCGCTCGATGGCTGATGGATACGGGCTGCTTCGGTGCTCGTCGAACCACTCCTCGAGCGCCATCGTCGGTCTCTCGCTCAGTCGCTCCTTCCTCGCCGCAACTACTCTGGCGGCCGCGTGTTGGGCGCAGCTCTCAAAGTATTGCTGGAGCATCGTATGTGCTAACGCTGACTTCTCAGCAATCGAGAGGTGGGCTGCAGCTGATCTTGCGTTGGCCAGAACCTTCTCTAGCAGTCCCAGTATTTCGTTCGCCATCACGAGATCGGCGACATCGAGCTCGCTTGAATCCAAGAGCTCAGCAACGCGACTCAGAAACTCTCGTCGCATCAACACTGCTTGAGATGAGTTGGGAAGTGTCATTCACTCACAATCTATTCGATCCTTGATCTTGTCGACATCAACATCAACAACAACGAAGAAGCATTGATGATCGAGACCACGACGACGACTGACGAACGAGCGATCGAGAAGAGGAGCCTCCTCAACAACAACCGACCCGAAATGGCAGCCCCGAAAACTCGCTCCTCTCGACCATCCATCCACCAACAACAAGAGAAGAGCGCCCTGATCGCTCGATCATCGCAAACGATCGTCTCGAGGATCATGTCGATGAGATCGAGACGCTCCGACTCGATGGCGAGGCCCGAGATGCTCGATCGATCGAGTGGTTGGTGGCTTCCGACGAGTGGCGCAGCTCCTTGACCACTCGACGACGAGCATTGGTGAACCACTGGCTCACTTGCGACACCGACAGCTTGCTCGATGCCGCCAGTCGGGCCTTGTCGTCGGCTGTCGGGAACGGCGAGTCGAGGTGATCTCGGAGCCACGACATCAAGATCTCGACAGCAGGTCGGGGAAGTCGGTCTCGTGTTCGTTGTCGCTTGGGGTCGGGCTCGCTCGTGTCTTGCTCGTCTTCGTCGTCAGGGGGCTCTCTTGTCCTCTTGCTTGTCTTTCCAGGCATTGGGCCATTCAGCCTCGAAGCCAATACTGATAGTTTCGCGTGAACATTCGAGATATATTGCTCTGTTTGCTGAATTGTCTGGAGCATGAACTGATCGAGAACGAGATCTTGTCCGAGGAAGATCGAAGGCTCAGGAAGAGGAGCTGTCTCGATCGCATCTGCTGGTGCCACCGTCATCAGCATTTGGATTCGAAGTTGAACGAGGACAGGGAACAGGACGTGTCTCTCGATCATGGCCTCGAACTCTTCGATCGAGCACTCCTCGGTCGATTCGATGTCGTCTTCGATTGGAGGAGGACCATCAACACTCATCGACGAGAGCGAGCGCGAGTGGTGGGCCATGTTGGCGAGACAGGGAGTGGATGGGAATGGCACACGAGCCCGAGCTGAACCGTGTATTAATTAGTATGGCACACGAGGCGAGGCAGCACAGCAGCAGCAGCGCAGTGCGGCCTCGACTATCGATTGCTCTGCGAGATCAGCGCCAGCTGGTCCTGCAGGTTGGCGAGCTGCTTCTGCGTGCCCTCGAGGAGCTCGGCCATCATCTCGAGTTGCCGCTGGAGCTCGTCGATGCGAAGCGCCGTGCGTGTGGGCGTTGCGGTCGCCTCACGAGGTGCTGGCGCTAATGTGGGCTCCTCGGGCTTGGCGGATTTGGCATTCAGAATGCTGGCAGCGTGAGCGTCAGACGAGAAGCCAGAGGAGAACTGCGCCAGCTCGATGTCGACGCCCTCCTGCTGCACGATGCTCGCCTCCTCGTTGGCCGGCTCCTCGACTGCCAGCTCGGTACCGAGCTCCGCCCGCCAGCGGTCAATGTTGTCAAAGATGGCCGACAGCTGCACGATCGACTGGCGCCGTCGGATCGGCTGGCCGTTCACGCCTCGTAGCGTCTGTGCCATCGATTCGTTAGCCTCCCCCACCAACCGAAACGAGCAGCTTCGTACACTCGTACCTGCTTAGCCGAATCGTACGCGTCCTCAATCAAGAAGATAAAGACATTCAGCACGCTGGTGAGGAAGATGATGACAAAGGTGTAGATGAAGCAGCGACCGACGAACGGCACCGGGTAGCCGCCATCGGCAATCTTCTCGAACGTGTCGTGAATGTCGTCGCCAGCAATCAGACAGAACAGCGTCGTGGCCGTCTCGTCCAGGTTCATAAACTGCACAACAAGATGCACAGTGAGAACCCCGCTCAATCTCCCTCGCCTATGAACGAACCTTCTCAGCATAAGGTCCAAAGTTCAGCAGACCAAAGAACGTGTAACCGAGGAAGATGGGGCTGACCGAGAGACAAAAGGCGGCGACCGACACGAAGGCGCCACGGAGC
>Ga0209935_1002848_pt1 | contig 19599 bp, 30 predicted proteins | sample ThiBio_1000_plan_2_FD_183958 | JGI IMG/M metagenome (GOLD analysis project Ga0209935, IMG submission 183958) | Wastewater bioreactor microbial communities from Cape Town, South Africa - Thiocy_cont_1000_plan (SPAdes) | ecosystem: Engineered > Bioreactor > Thiocyanate-remediating >... | reverse complement strand
CTCGCCGACAATGATCTTCTTGACCGGCAACGAGAACTTGCCGATGATGTCGGAGTCTACACGCGGCGACTCGGTGAGTCACCGTCATCCTCTCAGAGCCACAACGGCGGCAGCAGCAGCGGCAGCAGCATCACAAACACGGCGTCGGTCGAGACGACACGCGCGTATGGATGGGTGTGCTGCGCGCGTATCGGCAGCAGGCGACGCGAATTCAGTCAGTACCTGTGTTGTGCTCAAGCAGGCCGAGCTTGGCCGACCAGTCGAGAAACATGATGGACACGCGTCGACGCGCAACCCCGACCGCAGCGCAAGCCAAGGAGCACGCAAGCGAGCAAGCGAGCGAGCGAGGACGTAAGAGCACACGCACACAGATGCACGCTCACTCGCGCTGCCTGAGGGACACACACGCAGGACGACGAGAGAACCAGAGAGAGCAGAGGGCAGAGGGAGGCCAGAGCGCGCGGCTGATACGACCACACTCTATGACAGAGAAGATCCCTCCTCTCGGGCTCGTGGCCTTCCTTAAGAGCGGGGTATGATTCTTGTTTCTCTTCGCTCGCCACAACGCAGCACGAGAGAGCGAGCGAGAGAGAGAGAGAGAGAGCGTGCGAGCGACAGACCAATACACAGAATGGAGGGAGGGAGGGAGGGAGATATTTGGCAAGAAAGAGAGAGAGAGAGGCGATGTGGGTTGTGGCTGGCAGGCTGGCAATCAGTTCATCGTGCCACGACACCGCTTCGAACCACAGAAGCACGGTATCTTGTCGTCCTCGAGCGGGAACTTGTAGTCGTACGTCACCTCCTCACCGGCGGTTATGCGGCGCTTGGCAAAGATCATGATCTTGGGCACGCCCTGCACGCTCACGATTCGAGCAAACGCGTTTGGCTGTCCAGCCAGAACTCGTTCATCAGCCGCGACGTGCGAGCGTCATGAAGCAGCTGGCGTACCTCACACGCGTGGTTGGCAAAGCGAGCGACGTTTCCAGCAAACGTAGCATCCACTATGCGCTCGTTGTCAATCTTGAACATGTAGCACGCCACTCCTCGTGCTTCGTATCGCTTCTCGCGTAGATCTGCCACCGATTGCCGAATGAGCTCTCCCACGTACTCGACAATCATCTGACCACCGGTCGAGCGAGCCATTTTGGCAGTGAGTAAACAGCAACACGAGCACCGTCAAGCTCGTGACGGCCCCCGTACCTCTTGTGCTTGAATGTCCTCCATCATGAACAGACCGATGCTGTGGATACGAGATCGACCCACACGCACTTTCGGCGGCCGCTGTCGATATTGCCGATATTTCGTAGCAAGCTGCCGCGCGTACTGCGTAAGTGACACGAGCCACGCTCACACGCACGTGTATACATACCGGAAGGTCCGAACTGTAGGCAGGATCTCGACTCCCGCTCGTTGCTAGTGGTTGCTGCTGTGCGCTCATCTCCTTGTACACGGCCGATTGAAGCCTCGAGGCTGAGCGCCGCACTTCGGCCTTGGCAGCGAAGGGTAGCGCTCGCGCGCACCCATACTCGTGAACGTCTGTCGCTCGGGCAGCGTGAGCGCTTCGTTCACTTTATCGAGCGTGCACGCGATGCGAGGCGTACCTCGAATCGGCTGCGGTTTGGTCTTGAACTGGTACTCGAGGCACTCGTCGGTCAATGGCAGGTTTTCGATCGTCTGGAGAATCCACCTGACCGATAGGCCAAAGAACGCGAGGCCATCGAGCGTACGACCGATTTGATTCAGCGGATCGGTCGGGAACATTCCGTTGAGCCGATTCACCAGCCGTCTCCATGCATCTGTGCTCTCATTCCAAGTGCCAGACTCAGAACGCTGCTCGACGGCCGCGCCGAGCCACAGGAGGTGTGCGTGTGTACCTTCAGGTGAATGTGCCACGATGCGCGCCTCGTGGCTGGCGTTGTCAGAAGGAATGATACAGAACGTCGGTCCATCGGCAACGATACAGCGGTAATTACAACGCTCATAGACTCGACTCGTACTCCAGAAGCGTCTGTCGTGTACAGGGTAGTTCTCAGACACCATGCGGCGGCGGCGTAGACAGCGGCTGCTACACTGAAGGATGCTCGTTCGTTCGTTCGTTCGGCGCTCGCACGTACCTTGAAGCACAATAACCGATAGGAAACAGGCTGCGTTGGTTGTGAAAGCCTGGCCGGTCGGGCACAATCGTGCCCCTAAGATGGAGCGTGAGACTGCCGATTCGTTCAGCTGGCTCGTCGCTGGCGCCTTGTGCATCGCCTGCTCTTGCTCTTGCTCTTGCTCTTGATCCTGCTCCTGCTGCGCCATTGGCGAGTGGTTTGTTGTTCGCCATACTGGAAGTGGGAGCGATGGCGGCGACCGGAGTGTGTGCAATGAATAGGCGCTGCTGCACCAGTAAAGCAAGCCGCTCGAGTAGTTGCCGTGTCGAAGTGGTCGCGTACAGAATTTCTTGCTCCACTTGCTGTACAGCAATACAAGTGAGGAGAGAGAGAGAGAGAGAGAGAGAGAGAGAGAGATGCTCGCGCACATACCGGCTTGCACTTGATGAGTGGTGCCTGGCTGGCGTGCTCACAACAGTGTATCGCCAAGCTCGTGACGTTGAAGACACACTTGGCTTGCACGGCGCACATCAAGTGAAAGTTCTGCCCACATGCCCATAGATGGCACTTGACCGTAGCTCCAAGCTGCGCGTATCGCCAACGAAATGAGGGAGCAATGCATTGAATTGATTCAATCTTCGATGAATGGAAAGGGGAAACCAAAGGTTTCGGGGGCGCATAACAGCGTACCTCTGAACAGACTGCGCAACGAACTTGATTGCCACGATAGATAGCCTTCGGCACCTTCGACAAGCAACCAGAGCGCGGATCGATCCCGACCTCAGGCGACCAGATGGCACACTGCACGTGGATCCATCGCGAGTTGTCGACAGCAATCAACCGACCTTCGATCGGTAGCGAGACTGCACGATTGCACGCCTCGTCGGCGTCGGCATTCGGACGAGGTAGCGCTCGCGATTGTGGATCAAAGGTTCGATCGCCAAACTTGTGGCATTGTGTACACATGCGCGGATCATGGCGCATCGCATCGTCAGCAGTAGGCACAGCAACGGTGGCGGTGGCTGCGGTTGCGCTCGTGTCGGTCGCGTCGCTCGCGGCTGCTTGTGTGTATTCGATACTCGAAGATGACGTCGACAGTGTGTCATCGATGGTTGGTGCATCTGGCAGTGCTGTACTGTTCGCGAGAAGAGGCTCTGGAGGTGCTGATGGTGATGATGACGACGACGATGAAGATGCGAATGGCGATGCTCGTGTATGATTGGTGGCGACTAATGCTGGCGGCAGTAAATGAGGTTGGCGTTGCCTCACGTGCTCGATGAATACCGAGGTCGCTATCCGAATGGCACTCGCGCGAATGGCGTTGGAAGCGGCGGGTCTGCAAGCGGGACAGTGGTAGGGATCGCTCGAGCGACCCATGGCCTCATAGTGCGCGGCATCGATCTGGTCGCAGAAGCAATGCGTCCAGCTCTCGCACTTGTCGCACTGTACCATCATCGTGTCGTACTCGGTCTCCGAGTACGTCAGATTGCACACGATACAGAACTGGCGCTTCTTGTAGCGCTTGCTGCACGTCGAGCAACATGCATGGAGCTGCGTCGCGTGGAAGGCATTGAACGTCACGCACGCGCTCGCCTCGGGCGTCAGCGCCGTGTGCGTACGAGAGCCGCACCCGACGCACACGCCACAATTGTTGCATAGCCACGTGCCGGTCGGGATCGAATGCAGTCGAGGCGTGAGGCAGTACGTATGGTATCCTCCATCGCAGCAGTCGCACACGAGCAGCTGCTCCTCGTCGCCTGCACCGAGGCACACGTGGCAGATCTTGCAGTGTGGGCATCTGTTCGCGACACACACACACGCACACTCACACAATGAGAACCATCATCTCTAATTATGCTACGAGAGATTCGATATTCAGTGTGTCGATGCCATAACCTACCGCCATTGCTTTGCGTTTCGTTCGGAGAGCGTCACTGCTCAAGTCACGCGAGAGAACGAGCAGCGAGTGAGTGCGCCACTTCAATACCATGTAGCGTTCGTTCGTTCGTTCGTTCGTGCACGCATCGGCATACACATATCGGCATATCGTACCTCTTAGATCGGCGATACAAAACGTGTGGTAGCTCTCGCCACACTCGATACAGTACAACATGGAGCCGCCGCCCGAGCCACACACGCAACACAGCTCGATCTCTCGCAGATCAAACGCGGTCGTAAGCTTGTGGAAATGGCTTGCATCAATCAAGGTGCCTGGCGCCGCTGAGGCTTCCAACGAACTCACTGATGCGTCTGCCACTTCTTGGAGCCAGCAAGCATGCAAGACAAGCAGTCAGACTCGATCAACGAGAGCCGCACACGGAGCGAGGTAGATTGTGGGACACGAGGTCGTTCGCGATACCGCGATACCGCGAGCGAACGAGACCGAGCGGGAGCGCTTTATATCGATCGTCGTACCAGAGGCAGCAGCGTGCTTCTGACGCTTGCGAGGTGATCCCGGTGGACTGGAGCGCATACGCTTGGCGCACAAGGATGGCGACATGGCCGTCGATACCGACATCGCATCGTCAAAGTACTCGTCGGTACACAGCAGGCTCGTGCTCTCGCCGGACTCTCGCCACTCTCTGCTGCCGTCACCATCGTGCTCTTGAAACTCGAGCTCGAGCTCCATCGTGAGCACTGGTGAGTGACGGAGGTGTGCGTGAGTGAGAGAAGGTGAGAGCGGAGGTGTGGGCGGGAGGTGCGCGGGAGTGAGACACGAGAGACAGCGGGAGAGCTTGCCTTGCTTTGTATGTGTGTACGCGCGTGTGCTCGTGTAATGGCGGGAAACCGCCGCAGCAGCAGCGTGGTAATAAGGGCTCGAACGCCGATTTTACTGGGACTCGATGATAAATAAAATACAATACAAAGATCATGAAGGCGCGGTGGGTTACGGCGTGGTGATCACGTAAATAAAAACTGTTGGATGGTATGGGTTGGGTTGGGTTGGGTTGGGTTGGGTTGGGTTAGGTTGGTTCGGTGGGGGAGATGAGTGTTGATACTCGGTATCGGTTGTCGTCGTCGGTATGGATAAGAGACGCCACCGCTTCGTCGTGCTCGGGGCCTTTCACGTAGAAATAATGATGATGATGGTGATGATAATGATGATACTGATACTGTTCCATCGGGCCCGATGGCTCTGGTAGGTAGTCGATTGTCACGGCTCGCGACTACTTTTTCCTCTTGGCCGCTGCCTTTTTCTGTGGTTCGATGGATGCGAGAGTGCGAGAGCGCGAGAGTGAGTGGATGGGAAGAAGGTGCGAGAGCTGCTTTGCTTCCCTCGTACCTGCTCGGTGAGGATCACAGGCTCGCCAAGGCGTGGAAGCTCGGTCGTCAAGCGTTCGACCGTCGTTTGCGCGCCTTGTTGCACCAGCTGCTCCTTCAAGCGCGCAATGTTCATGTAGAGATGCAGGTGCATGCGATCGATGCTGCGAATCTCGATCTCGACCTTGGGCATCTTGGAGGCGGCCGGTGGAGCGGACTTGGCTGGAGACTGCAGATACACGTGGCGCAAGCAGCACGGTGATCAGTAGAGCGCTCGCTGCTTCGAAGCGATTGGCAGCAGCGGCGCACGTACTGCGAGCTCATCAAAGAACCGATGCAAGCGAGAAGTGTTCTCCTGCAAGAAGCTGTTGAGCGGCACCATGTAGTGCTCCTTTCCACCAAACTCGATGCCGTTGGCGAGATTTTGCAAGATCTTGGACACTAGCACGAGCGGCCGCCTTGCACTCGGAGGAAGGTCTTTGCGCGCGCGAAAATCAGTCTCGAGCGAGCTAACGACGAATCACCGCGACGGCACTACGGCGCGCCCACTTCACACAACACTTGCGTACCCTTGACGATTCCGAAGCCGTCTGGCGACACGATGGCTGGGCACAGGAATCGCAAAAAGTAGAAGCCTCCAATGACGCTATACTCAGCGTTGGGATAGCGCGAAACGACTTGCGAACGCAGTTCCATACACACTTGGCGGAGTAGCCTGCGAACACCATCCAAGTTCATAGTGTATACGTCAGGCTGGCGCAAGCTGATTCAAGATGCAAGCAACTCGCGTCGCGCGCTCCAATACGTACGGCGGAAAGAAACGTATCGAGTTCAGGATGCTCTCAAAGAAGACTTGCGCAAGGTTGAGCACGTTAGCGAGGTTCGCAGCGACATCTTCGCCCTCCTGCGCTTTCTCGGGGTTCACCTGCAAGACGCAAAGTGGAGGTACTCGACAGTGAGTGGAACAATCGATCGATCACGATGCGCGCACGAGGGACTGCTGTTGCAGCAAACACCACACACACACACACACCTCCCATTGAAGGTTCGATTGCGTCACATAGCTAATGGGCCCGGCGATCGTTTTCGAGAGGTATTCCTTGGCGACCAACATGCTGTAGACAGATAGCACCTTGCTCGGGAGCGTATTGCCTCGAAACAAGGTACCGGCCGAATCTGAGCAGTGATTCGATACGCGTGAGTGAGCGCGCGAGAGGGAGGAGATTCGGTGTGGTGTGTTGCACTTACCGGTACCGCTGACCTCGTGTGAGATGACGGTGAGTACCAATTCATCCGATGCACCCGCGGCTGCAAAGAGGTTCACCAGTGATGTAGCGACGATGTCGACCTCGGTTCGTGCGATCGTAGCACACAGCGCACGCAGCAGTTGCGCATCGGGGTTGATGAGTATCTGCAGTCCAGCACAGTGAGGTTAGTTTCGACGAGCGAGGTAGTGGCTGTTGCACCACCACCTGCACATGATGGCGCAGGCAATATGACGTACGCCGAGCAGCGGATCGAAGCGAGTGTTGGTCAGCAAACGAGGGGCCGCGCCGCCACTACCACCACCGCTGCCGCCGCCTCCTCGGCCTGCTGGCGCTGCGCCACGTCCGCGGGCGCCTCGGCCACGCGCAGCAACAGCAGCAGGTGCCGTTGCTGCAGCACGGCCTCGTCCACCCACCATCGGTGGCGGACCGACGACAGCAGGAGCTGGCGGCCGCGGCGGGGGACCGACGACAGCAGCGCGCGGGGGCATATTGGGCGGTGTGGCCGCAGGCGCAGGAGCCGGCGGCAGCGCCGGGGTTGCAGGTGGGAGGTTCGCCACGGCGGGTCGAGAGCGATTGGCCGACAGTGGACGGCCTCGGGGAGCGGCGGGAGCCCTCACTGGCAGCGGCGGCGGCGCGGCGGCGGAATCGGCGGCGGCCGGTGGCGACACGAGCCGCGGCGGCGAGCTCGAGTTGGTGCTCGAGGCCGTCGGCGGCGTGGTGATGGTGGGCGCCGTGGCGTAGGCCGGCTCCATGTCGGTGTAGGCGAACGAGATGGCCTCGAGCTCTTCGGGGTCGAGGCCGAGCTCCTCGGGAGGCGCGAGCGCGTCGCTGATGCCGCCGCGCTTCGGGAGCACCTTGGAGCGCAGCATGTCCTCGTGGATCGTGATGGGCCGCACGCGGCGAGACGGGAGCTCGGGCGGTGGCGCTGCAGCATACGATCCGGCGCTGCAGGTAGCAGTGGGCGTGCTGGCTGACGAGTCGGCATCATCGTAGAAGCCGCCGTCGGCCTCGTCGTAGTAGGCGCCTTCGGCCTCGCCGCCGTCGTAGGCCTCGGCTTCGTCCTCGTAGTAAGCGCCCTCGGCGTCGGCCTCGTCGTAGTAGGTGCTCTCGGCCTCGTCGCCAGCGTCGGCCTCGGCCTCTTGCTCCTCGGGATGGAGGGTGGGAGGTGGAGGCTCCTCGACGACGCGCGGTGGGAGCGCCGGTGCGCGCTTGGGCAGCTGCGGCGGTACGGCCGCCACGCGAGCGTGACCCAACATACGGTGTAGGGCAGATATCGATGGAGAGCGCGCCTATATCTCACTCACTCACTCACTCACTCACGCTGGTTGTCGCACTCGGTCGACGTGTTGGCTCACTCGCACGCTCGCGGTGGTGTGTAGTGATGGAGAGAATGGTACCCAGGCAACTGCAGCGAGAGCGAGCGTGTGTGCGAGCGAGCGGTACTGAGGAAGACTGCAGCGGCTGCGAGAGAGACGACGAACGCCAGCGTAAAGCATCGCGCGCTTAGTCGAGTTCCCTGCTTGGCTGCTGACCTGCCTCTCTCGCTCTCTCTCGCTCTCTCTCGCTCTGGCATATTCGACGGCGTGCGAGCGATTAGGCACGATCGTGAGGAGGAGGAGGAGGAGCTCAGGGTGGTGTCTAGCGAGCGAGCGAGAGGCCATTGTTGGTTCGGTGGTTGTTATTGCCAGTTCATCTCAGCGTCGTAGTTGCCGTTGTTGTCCCAATCAAAGTCGTCGTCATCGTCGTCTTGCTCGGCGATCGGCGCCTTGAGCTCGAACTGCTCCTCTTCGTCGTCGACCTGCAACGCTGGGCAGTATTGCTTGGGACGGCGCGGATCGTGGTCCGAGTCATCGGGCGTCTCTTCGTCGAGCGAGACGGTGTAGAGCTTGCCGGCGTTGATCGGCAGGCGCAGATTGCGCGGCGGCGAGAGATCGACGTCGCTGTCATCGTCACCTTGGCTCGCGTCGTCCTCGTGGCTGTCGATCTCGGACGAGGAGTCGCTCAGCGGCTCGGGATCGTCGCTGCCATAGATGCTGCCGGTGCGCAACGTGACGTAAGGCCCATCGAACGTCAACACCGGCGCGCCGTCGCCCGAGCGCTTGCTGAGATAGTAGATGACGGCGAAGGCCGAGCCGAAGAACAAGCACACGACAACCGCCACGATCACGAGTTGGAAATACTGAGAATGGCGCGTGACGATACGTGTCGGTGGAAGGGCCGGCGGTGGCGGTGTATCAGGAGGAGACGGGGTTGGTGGAGGCGGTGCTGGATCAGGAGGCGGTGGTGGTGGTGACTCTGGAGGTGGTGGTGGCGGTGTCTCTGGTGGCGGTGGCGGTGGTGGTGGTGACTCTGGAGGTGGTGGCGGTGGTGTCTCTGGAGGAGGTGGTGTCTCTGGAGGTGGTGGTGGTGGCGGTGTCTCTGGAGGTGGTGGTGGAGGCGGTGTCTCTGGAGGAGGTGGTGACGGTGACTCTGGTGGTGGTGGCGGTGTCTCTGGAGGAGGTGGTGGTGGTGACTCTGGTGGTGGTGTCGGATCAGGAGGCGGTGGTGGTGGTGACTCTGGTGGTGGTGGTGGTATGTCTGGCGGCAATGTGTCGTTGGTTTTGAGAGATCGAGCAGGTCGAGCTTGCGCGTATTCCTGATCGGAGGCTGCGATGGCGCTTGGACTGGTGAAGTCAGCACGCAGGGCACCCAGCGACCAATCGCTATGCAAGGAGGGAGTCATACATTACGGTTTGGTAAGAAGCACTCGGCAGCACCGGTGGCGATATTGCACATGATGTATGTGTGGCGCGACGTACGTGATGGCAATCGCCCCACCGATGACCATTCTCTCTGGATACGATTCGAGCACCCCATACGGCAGGCGGGTGCTCTCCAGCCAGATGCAGCAGTGCTGTGCAGCGTGCTCGTGTGCGTGTAGATACATGTCAGAGGAACCAAGGCGGCAGCAGCAGCGGATCGGCCTCTCTCGGGCCACATACGTCAGCGCTGGAGCGGCGGTTGAGAGTTGCAGCTTGGCGCTGGTCGACGCAGCCGATCAGCTGTGCCTCGGTGCTCGGGAGTGCGATATCGGACACGAGCAGCTCGTGGTGTGCATGGCGAGTAAAGTACAAGTCGGCCCTCTGCACAACAGCTGCTGTGAGCGTGACGGCAATCGATTGCCGCGTACTGACGGTGGCGTTGATGCCGACGAACCAGCTGCAGCAAGTAGGCCGATGACGATGAGCTCGACGGTGGGCGTCGCGTCAGCGCCACGAGGCCAAGGTCGAGCTGGCGTAGCGCATAGCAAAATGACGCATCAAAATTGGCGACTCCATCTCGGCGCTCGCTCTGCGACGGCGATGGATCGGAGGATATTCGAGGTGAGAGCGATGGCGCGCTCACGGTACTGGCGGTCGAGGAGGAAGAGGAGGAATTTACAACAATGCTCGCGAGCGGCGCCGAGGCTGGGCTGGCGATATCCGCAGCAGCAGCCGCCGCCGCACATAAGTGCAATATAAATACAAGGGACAGTACGAGGGCCGTGGGTGTCACGATGGAGTGCAACGAGAACGGTGGCCGTGTTGTGCCGCTGTTGCGACGGCAGGCAGCAGGAGCAGCAGGAGTTGTTGTTGTTGTCGGCGAGGCAGAGCAGCAGCGCAGCACAAGCGATGCCGCCCTTCGCTCGAGTGCTGCTGCCATAGTGCTCGCGCTCCGGTGGCACCAAGTGAACGAACAACCAACAAGCAAGAATCTCGTGCCCTCCACACTCTCGCTCTCACGCACACCCCGCCGCACCTGGCGGCGCCTTGCTTCGTGCGTGCAAGCAAGCAAGCAGCAGTGGCAGCGAACAAGCGAACAAGCGAACAAGCGAAGACGACGAAGTAAGGAACAGCGACCGTACCCCAACTCAACAAGCTCCAGCTGCTTTACGATACGACACACGGCACCGACACGTGTAAGGAACGGCGCGAGCCTGGACGGGCTGTAGTCCGCAGGTCCGCGGCCAAAGCCCAAGATCGCGCTCGCGGCCTCGATCGATCCTCTTCTCCTGTTCGCGCGCCCTCGCCACACACACACCCGCCGCAACCTCGCAAACATGCAAAACGACGACGGCAAGACGGTCGACCTCTACATTCCGCGCAAGTGGTACGTCGTCGGTGCTCCGAGACGAGGAGCGTAGGAACCAAGGCGCGAGCGATCGAGCACCGCAGAAGACAGAGAAGCGATCGAGATCGAGAGATCTCGATGCCGCTGTCGCACGCTCCGAGACGAGACGGGACGAGCTCAGCTCGTACGCGGCGTCGCGTTGATGCTGGCGCAACGGTAGATGAGTGATGTCGAAGCTTGGTTGTTGGAGCACAGAGAGAGAGAGAGAGAGAGAGAGCACACCACATCTATCGATCTATCTCGATCGATCGATCTCGTTCGACGCGTAGATTGTGCTGCTGCTAGCTCGGTCGTGTGCTCGCTCGCTCGCCTCGTGGCAGCTGTATCACGTGTCGGCGTCGGCCATCAACTCACCGCTTGTGGCTTCCCCGCTGCGTGTTTGTGCACAGCTCGTACACCAACCGCCTGATCACGGCCAAGGACCACGCCTCGGTGCAGATCAACATCGGCCACGTCGACGAGTCGGGTGCCTACAACGGCCGCTACACGGCGTTTGTTCTGAGCGGCAACGTCCGCGCCCGCGGTGAGGGCGACGTGGCGCTCAACTGCCTTGCCCAGCAGGCCGGTCTCGCGCAGCACCTCGTCTAAGCGCGAACGCATTGCAATACATATAACCCCCCAACCCACAGCAGTACTGGCATACGATCTATCTCGCTCTAGCTACCTCCATGGCACTGTAGTCTTCAGTATCACCAACGACAACGCGTTGTGGAGCTCCACCATGCCAGCAGTAATCGATGTAGCTTGAGAGAGAGAGAGAGAGAGATGTGCGTGGGTGATCGAACGGAGCTGTTCTTGTGCTGCTGCCCTACCACCGCCACCGCCACACCACACAAACACACAAGCTCGATGAAGGACGCACCACTATCCACCAACGAGCGGCGCTTCATACTCCAGTGCCTCGAGCACGACCACCGCGTCGATGGCCGTAGGTTCTTTGACTTTCGCGACATCTCCATCAGCTTCGGTATGCGATGGCGCGCACGCTGCGCTCGGCTGCTCTCGTTGCTCAACAGGTAGCTCGCTCGCTCGCTCGCTCTCGCCGGATAGGACGCAACTATGGCCAGGTGTACGTCGAGCTGGGCCACACCAAGGTCATGGTGGTGGTCACTAGTGAGGCAGTAGTTCCACGACCCGAGCGCCCGACCGAGGGCTTCTTCCAGTTCTTCACTGAGGTCTCGTCTTGGCATGCCTCTTCGCTCTCGGCAGCGCGAGACACCTGCAACTGACGAGCTTGCTTGCTTGCTTGCTTGCGTGGTTCTCGTTGGCTTCAATACAGTTCTCGCCACTCGCATCGCCCGAGTTCGAGATCGGCCGTCCGACCGAGAGCCAAGTCGAACTGGGCCGTGTAGTCGAGCGTGGCCTTCGCGAGAGCAGGTGCGCGCAAGCGACCGCCTGCGTCTCTCTCTCTCTCTCTCTCTCTCTCACTCACTCTCGTACTCGCTGGTTGGCTGGCTGGTTGGTTGGTTGGCGGTGATATCCGCTTGGCAGAGCGATTGATACCGAGGCTTTGTGCATCGCGGCAGGACGGCTAGTTTGGTCGGTCAAGTGCGCGATCCACGTGCTCGATAACGACGGCAACCTCGCCGACTGCGCCAGCATCGCCACCATCACGGCCTTGATGCACTTTCGACGCCCCGACGTCACGGTCACAGGCTCCAAGGTAGCAGCAACATGCATGCACACGCACGCACACGCACGCATGTGGCTCTCGTGTACGCTCGTGTATTCATTCATTCATTCATTCATGGCACTCGTCGCTCCATCACTCAGATCATCCTTCACACGCTCGAAGAACGGCCGCCCGTACCTCTGAGTATCCATCACATTCCCATCTGCGTCTCGTTTGCATTCTTTGGAGACGACGGCAGCATTGTCGTGTACGAACAAGGGATGGCCCCCTTGCGGAACCGTGCCACATCGTCGTGCTCACATGGGGAGTTTGGTGGCGTGTAGGGTCGACCCATGCTTGAAAGAGGAGCTCGCCATGCAAGGCCGAATGACCATGGCGCTGAACTCGCAGCAAGAGATCTGTGCCGTGCAGAAGGGTGGCGGCATTCCGGTGCCCGTGTCGGCCATACTGCAGTGCAGCCGCATCGCGGCCTCCAAGGTACACGAGATCACGGCGCTCATCAAGAAAGCGCTCGAGGAGCACAACTCGGCGCGCATCAAGAAGCCCGTGCCGCCCGCGAGCGCCTTGAGCGTGCAGCCTGTACAAAACACAATCGCCTTCACTGCTACTCCGGTCTTCGTCGACACCGATTCCATGGAGGTCTCGGCCGCTGCTGCTGCCGCTGCTGCTGCTGCGACGTCAATCAACCAACACCAGCACGATACGCTGCCGCCACCATCGCCATTGGCCGGCCCCGACAGCCCGTCGATGGACATCATTGCGTCCGAGACTGTGCACGCTGCCGAGGAGCAAGCGCTGTTTCAAGGCGCCAAGTCTGCGTGGGACAATGGCGAGCAGCCACTAGCACCAGCAACAGGAGGAGGAGCAGCGGCGACCACCAAAGCTGCCACGAAAGCTACCAAGACCACGACGAAGCCGAGTACCGCAAGCGCAGCGAGCAAGAAGCCGGTGGCCAAGAAGAAGCCATCGACCGGCGGTGGTGCGGTCGATCTCTCGGTAGCCATCAAGCCGAAGGCCAAGAAGAAGCCATAGCGACATGTTATGGCACAGATAAACGAATACTCACGCAAACAGGCCAATCTTCTTCAATTCTCACGCGCGCCTTGGCACACCTTGCGATAGATAGATGGCGAGATAGATTGATCGATGGAGGAACGAGCGACATTCCTTCGTTGCTCTGCTGCTGCCACCACCACCACTTCAGCTTGCGTGCCTCAACGCTCACACTCACACTCGCTAACCCATGACACACATTCTCACTGCCAAAGAGCACACGGTGTTCTCACTCTCGGCCGCACACGCGATCGCTGCCACGGTCGCGTCGGGATCGGTCGTCACGTTCGAGACCGGCGATGAGGCGTACGAACGACTGTCGCGGGGCGAGACGCTCGAGCAGATCGGCATCGAGAACGTGAACGCCGTCACGGGCCCGCTGGCGATCGAAGGCGCGCAGCCCGGAGACACGCTCAAGATCGAGATCCTCTCGGTCGAGATCACGAGGTCGTGGAGCGTGAGAATGCCGGGCTTCGGTCCGCTGGGAGAGCGCATCACGCAGCAGGCGGTCAAGCAGCTGCCGATCGATCTCGACCACGGCGTCGTGCGCATCAGCGACCGCCTCTCGGTCCCTCTACGGCCCATGATCGGCTGCATCGCCACGGCGCCCGAGCATGGAGTGGTTGCGTCGACCTGCCATCCGGTACACAGCGGCCCCCAGAGATTGCGAGCGAGCGAGCGAGCGAGCCAGCGATGACTGACTGACACACCCCACCATCAACTCATCGATATGTCGGTGCGCGCACTCGCACGTCTGCACAGGTCTACCCGTTCGGAGGCAACATGGATCTCAAGGAGGCCACCGGTGGAGCGACCATCTGGTTGCCGGTGCAGGTGCCGGGCGCGCTGCTCTTCGTCGGCGACCTCCACGGCGCCATGGGCACGGCCGAGCCCGCGTGGGTCGGCTTCGAGTCAGCCGGGCGCGCGACACTACGCATCTCGATCGACCGCTCGCTGCGCTCGATTCCATCGCCGCGTATGTGCCCGGCCAACGCCAACGAGCTGCTGTTCATCCAGCCGGCCGAGTCGCTCGAGCAAGCGCACACCAAGGCCATCGAGCAAATGTGGCACTACTTGACCGAGACGCTCACGCTGACCGACTACGAGGCGCACGCCGTCATGTCGTCGTTGGTCGATGTTCGCTTCGGTGGGCCGGCGGGGTCTATCGTCATTCTCGCGGTTCCGCTCAATATCCTCGCCGCAGCGCCAAGTATCGCGAGTTCGTTCGATTGATGGCCGATACGACAGAAATAGTGAGATACAATAAATCGTAGTCGTCATCATCATCGTTATGATCACATCGAGAATAAATAGAATACACAGAGGCGAGCACCATATGGTCGGTCTGCGCTGGTGCGCGGTTACATGATACAACAGGAGGAGCCACGCGCAACTTCGCCGCCATCATGGTCGTGGCCGTTATCGTGGTGGTGGTGGTGGTGGTGGTGGTGGTCGTCGTGGTGGTGGGGCGAGTGGTGCGATCCCTCGTGCTGCCCAGGTTCATGGAGCCATGGGTGGTGCAACGCTTGCTCGGCCGTCATTCTCTTGGAGGCCGAGAGCGTCAAGAGGCCACTGATAAAGTCTCGAGCGGCGTCGCTCACGGTGGCGTCGTCGTGCGGCATTGTGTACTGGCATCGTTCGATACGCTGATAGATTGCTTCGTCATCGACACCGACGAAAGGAAGCCGCCCAAAGAGACTGAAACAAGGAGGGCACAGCGACACAAGACACAAAGAGAGAGCGAGAGAAAGAGCGAGAGGTCAGCATTCCGAGGCGACACGTGGGAAAATTCAAACCGCTGTCGTCGATCGATCGATCGGTCGCGATGAGAGAGAAGAGAAGAGAGCAACTCGCATGACGTACGTTTGGAAGGTCACCACACCCAAGCTGAACATGTCGACCGCTGTGCCATAACCATGGCGAGGATCGCTCATGGCCTTGAGGATCTCGGGCGCTACAACCACGAGGAGGAGGAGGCGGAGGAGGCGTGGCGATTAGCGACAGCAGCGAGAGATTGGGAAGAACAGAGAACGGGAGATGACGCAGCGCGACCTACCGACGTAGAAAGGAGTGCCAATCGGATCCGAGATCGTGTGGCCCAGGTGCTTGATTGCGCTGGAGCCAAAGTCGGAGAGCACAACCTCAGCGACGTGTACGTCGCGGTCGGTGAGCAGAATATTATCGGGCTACACAAGCACCGAGGTGAGCGAGCAAGTCAGTCGAGAGTTGCAGCCCTGTGCAAGCGCGCTCTCTCTGCGCCTCTCTCTGCCATCGAACGAACCTTGATATCTCGATGCAGCACATGGTGGTGATGCAGATGCGCCAGAGCGCGAGTCACGCTGCGAATGATACGTCGTGCATCGGCCTCATCGTAGCGCACGTGTTCGTTCAACGAGTCGAGCATGTCGCCCGCAAACCTACGTATGCCGAGCATGCCACACCGCCACCGATCATATCCGATCGCGCACCAGTGAGTTAGATCGAGTGCGATCGAAAAAACCCGCAGCCAGCGCGGCAGCCAGCAGCCAGCAGCAGCGACAGCGCGACCTCTGCGGCATTGGGCGAGAGTGGCGCGCGAACGTACAGCGGGAAGACGAGCGACACTTGGTGGTGGTCCTCGATCACATCGAGCAGGCGAACGACGTACTCGTGGTGCTTGACGGCGCGAAAAGCCGCCACCTCGCGGTGGTAGGCGACCATCGCCTGCGGCGAACGCTTGTTGTAGGTCTTGAGCACGACCTGCTCGCCGCTGCGAGTGTCGGTGGCACGCTGGACCGTGGTGCCGAGAGAGCCCCTGCGAGGTGCCACGAGCCACACACGCACACGCACACTCTCAGCGGCAGCCCGAGACTGGAGAAAGGCGCCGCCACGTACTCGGCAAGCAGAGCCTCGATCGCGTAGCGCTGTTGCTGCGTGGGCTGCGTGGGCTGCGGGGGATCGCCAGGCAGCGCCATGATACGAGCGCGGTCGACACGAGAATGCGCAGCGCCACACGACGCAGAGGCACAGGAGAGAGGAGCAGCGGCCGACTGAGGAGGAGGAGAGGCGCCCGCAGCAGCAGAGAGGAGAGCAGAGGACAGGAGGGGGCCAGCGGCCTTAACCTTGGTGTTATCGCCGATCGCCCGATCGCCGCCAAGCACAGGCGCTGTCAGCGAAAATTCGAGTTTCGCTAGAGCAACGACGGGCTCAAGGCCTGCTCGTCAACCAGACACGCGTCACTCTTCGCTCGCTTGCTGTTCGTCGCGCTGCTGCTGCTCCTGCAACCCGTTCACGAGCCACAAACACACGACCGACAATGGAGCGTGCTTCATCGATGACCGTACCTCAGTTGCGCGCGCAGCTGAAGGCTATGGGCTTGCCGAGCTCGGGATTGAAGGCGGTGCTCGTGGCGAGGCTCGCCGAGGCTCTGCAAGCGAGCGAGGCACAAGGAGGCGCTGCCGAGGCCGCTCCTGCTGCCGAGGCCGCTGCTCCTGCAGACGAGAGCAAAGCGGTTGGTGGTGATGCCGCTCCCGCTGAGCCCGACGCGCCTCGATCGTCCGCCAACGGCGTGCACGAAGACACGATGGCACTCGAAAGCACACCACAACCTCAACCTCAGCAAGCCGTTGCAGAAACCAAGCCTTCGTCGCCGCCACATTCACACCCATCAGCTGCTACTACAACTTCTGCTGCTGCTGCGACACTCGAGGGTGCCAAAGCGAGCGCCTCGAGCGCCACGTCCGCGCTGGCGGTCGCCGACAAGAACGAGGAGCAGCCCGCGCCCGCTGCTATCGCCGCCGCTGCGACGCACGACGCGATGGCCACCACGCACGACAACGACGACGAAGACGACGAGGAGGACGATGACGTACGTTGTTGTTGCTGCTGCTGTTGTTGAACCACGCGCAAGCTCTCGCTAACTCGTATCGCATAGTCACGTCGCTCCAAGCGAAAGCATGGTACGGTGTTGCATCAATCAATCAATCAATCAATCAATGGCGGTGGGTCATTCGTGATATTGATGCGCGAATATGTATGCGAACGTGAATGAATCAGAACAAACACATGGCGCCGAGTCGACGTCTCCTGTTGCGAAGCGCAGACGAGCTGAGGCCTACGAAGCAGGAGCCGCTGGTGCTGCGTCCACCACGACCGCCGCCAGCAGCAGCAGCAGTAGCACGAGTTCCGCCTTGGCCGTCGAGCAGAGCGTGCCTGGTACGAGGCAACCGCACGATACGACGAGAGTCGCTTCGCTCGCACACTGACCATCCTCCGTACCACTCGTAGTGCCTGAAGCACAGCAACCAAGGAGCAACACCTTGCATATCACCGGCTACCGACGACCGTTCACCGCCAAGGCGGCCGAGGCTCTGCTGCAGCAGTACGGCGCCATCAAGCTCTTCTGGATGAACAACATCAAGTCCATGGCCTACGTCATCGTATGTTCGGTGGTCATCTCGAGCCACGCAGCGCGCTCTCCCTCGCTCTCTCGCTCACTCGCTCGCTTGATTTGATCATTGCTTTGGTGGCTTGCATGCTTGCTTGCTTGCTTGACAACCCAACCAGTACGAAACCGAGGATGCCGCTGTAGCAGCTCGTGAAGCACTCTACGGCCAGGAATGGCCTGCTGGTCAAGGCAACAAGCTGATTCCCGAGTTCTCGACCGAGCAGCGAGCGCACGCCGAGAGTGGCGTCGCTTCTGCATCAACATCGACCGCCGCTACCGAGCAAGAGCCACGTACATAGATGCGATAGCCCACGCCCGCTGGCGCTGCTGGCTCGAGCGTTACTGACGCACGTTGTCACTCTATCTTGACTGCTGTACAGCACCCGCCAACAAGCTCGATACCTTGTTCCGCAAGACTAAGACGACGCCGTACATCTACTACCTGCCGGTGCCGGACGACGTCGTGCAGCATCGATTGAAGCTCGCCAAGGAGCGCCAAGATCGCCAGAAGCAACAACAGCAACAACAAAAGTCCACTCGATCGCGAAAGAGCCGCAGTCGCAGCCGTGAGCGTGGCAGCTCGCGGCGTTGAGCGGCAGACGTCGCTCATCGCATCGTCTGCGCCACGAACGAACGAGCGCCATCGCTCGTGCCGGTACTCTCGCGGGCGCGCTCCTCCACTCGTTTGTACCACCATCATATGCTCAATCTCCTTAGAAACAAGCGTCGATAGTTAAGTTAGCCACCCACGATACGCGATTCGTTTGCATCAAATCGATTGTATTGGGTTCGATCAAATATGGTCGATTGGATCGATGATGATGGATGGAGATCATGAGGAGCTTCACTGTTCAGTTGCTTGTTGTCCTGTGCGTGTGCGTGTGCGTGGCGTGCTTGCTACCATGCTCCGCTCACTCGCACGACTCATCGTCTCACGTGCTTCAATACCAACAACAACAGCAACAACAGCGTCGTCGCTATCAATCACAACAACAACAACAACAACAACAAGGGCAGCCTCGCTTGCTCGATGCAACCTACCGACGAGCAATGCCATCACGAGGTCTTGCTCGTATCACTATCGAGTACCGAGCAGCAACCTCACGATCATAACTCGTGCGTTTGCTTCGACACCTCGTATGCAACGTGCCGAGTCGATAGCACCAGTCATACGTCGCTCAGCAGCAGCAGCATCATCATCATCAGCAGCAAACCCACACAGTAGTACCACCAACGATGCGTCGTCGCGCTCAGCGCAACGTGGCGGCACCAGCAGCAGCACCACCACCACCAGCAGGAGCTCTCGTCGGCCTTCGTCCGTGGCAGCGAGCAAGACGGCTCTCGAGATCGAACGTGCCAACAACGACAAGCTCCAGGAACGTCTGATACAAGAGTCGATCGAGCGCTCGCTCGAGGAAGCCGAGGCGCAGTTCAGCGCGCAGCTCGCGACCACGACGCCCGACGAGCTGCGATACGCGCAGCTGACACGCATGCTCCTGACGCCCGTGTCGCAATCGGCCGATCCATTGGTCGAGGTGCCCAAGCAATGGCGACGAGCTCGCACGGTCGACGAGTTCTTCGAGCTGCCGGCGGGCTCGGTGCGTCGCTCGATCGAGCAGCGTCGCGTGCCTCGTGCGATGCTCGAGCCGCCGAGTCCCGCCAGCGTCAAGGCGCTCTTCAACTCGCTGTCTCGCTTCGGCACCGTGGCCGAGATCG
>Ga0209935_1002845_pt1 | contig 19614 bp, 20 predicted proteins | sample ThiBio_1000_plan_2_FD_183958 | JGI IMG/M metagenome (GOLD analysis project Ga0209935, IMG submission 183958) | Wastewater bioreactor microbial communities from Cape Town, South Africa - Thiocy_cont_1000_plan (SPAdes) | ecosystem: Engineered > Bioreactor > Thiocyanate-remediating >... | reverse complement strand
AAATCAAACTTACACAGGTGTGAGTGGCCGAGTATTATCCAGTGGAAAAACACTCGAAAACATGGAAAATGATACTATCACACTACGTATCAATTGCGATCAACGAACAATTCAATTACAGAATGCACGATTACAGCGTACTTTAGAATTATCAATTGATTTAACAAAATGTCCATTTCCTTGGCAATTGCATCTCAATCTGCATGAAGCTAACACTGAAGTTCGAATATTAGATTAAGTCAAACTGTTTCAATTAAATCTTCTTTTTCTATCGAAAGACCTTTCATTGTCAATTAAATATATATCGAAATCATGAAAGAAAATCTAATTGTTCACATTATTAGCAGTTCAAACTGAGAACACGTTCATTTCTATTTCCGAGAAACTCTTTTTTTTCGAAAAAAAAAACGTTACCTTCATTGCATCGGTGCCTGCATATTGTCTACTAATTGCATCACCATTATCTGCCCACATCGTTTGAAAAATGACTCTTGCCTCTCCATTAAGTCCACCGCCATCTAAATCTAATAACCCGAGTTTTTTCAGCTAAAACAGATTCGCCAATCGAAATAATGAAATTCGAGTAAATCAGATTTTTTTACCATGATTTCTAAACAAGTTTTAGCAATAGCTGCTTGCACAACATTAGTTCGATCGAGACAATCAACACAATTTATTCGAAAGACACTTATTTGTTCACTAAGAGTAATATTCTTCTCAATATTAATCCTAATAAATAGATTTTACACTAGAATTCAATAAAAGAACGAAAAAAAGAGACACCAACCAAGAAAAACGCATCTCTCGAAAGATATTTTTGTCCTCGAGGAGTTGTAATAAAGTTAGCACATTACCAAATTGCAATCCTTTACTAAATTAAGATATTAGTTTTTTTTTTCACTTCAAGCAAAAGAAAAAATTCCGTTTTCGTTTACCAATATTCATGAAAATCAAATGCTATATAAGACAATTTTGCACAATTATATTTGATAACATGATCATAATAAGCATCATTTAGAACCGTTTCTTTGCCCCATTCATCAACAAGAGTAATTAGAATAAGTTGTTGACCTTTCGTACGCGATAATTCAACTTCCATATGTTTAACAAACGCTTCATGAGATTCACTGAAATCTAAATAACGCCAAACAAAGAATTCATTTTAATGTCAAATTTGTTCCGTTGAAGGAAAACAAAATCGACTCCTGAGAATAGGAATTCATCGATCAATTAATCAATTTCATGTGCCTCAATTGACTATTTTTGTTAGGTTTCAGATCGAATTTCTATCAAAATAGATATTCATTTATTTAATTAATTGTGGCTTTTTTCTCTTTGTGTTATTCTAACATTTTCTTTGGATTTATCAAGATATACTTGTGTTTTTTTTATGACACTTAATCATTTCGAAAAACGAGAAAGCAAACGGCTTTTCTTTGTCCTGTTGTTTATTTCCGACTTGGCTTCTTTTTTTTTCTCAACTAATAAAAGCAGCATCGATCGGATTATTTCTAGTTGAAATAGCAAGTATAAATAAAGAGAACGAGAATGGGAACGAGAGAGAGAGAAGAGGAAAAAAGTTTTTGACTCACAATCAATGAATAAGAAAATCCATTGATGATTTTCTAGCGGATATTCATAAGGAAAGAAAGCATTAACATGCATTTTAGTTTTCTAATGAGTCGGATGAGTTCATTGAAGAATTTCGAGGGTGTTGTTTTTTCAAAATGCAAAAAACTGAGTTCATTTTCGAAAGTCAATCTAACCGACAACGATTGTCACGAGTTAGTTTATCTCAAACCGCAGGACAATCAATCTATCTTGTTAAAACTATACAATTATTCCGTATCTTCTTTCTAGATCTTCTTTCATTTCATTGAATAAACAATAACAAAAGAAGAAGAAGACGACGACGAACTTCAACATTCATTCGTAGTCCATTTGTATATTAATAATCTCTCCTCTCTCGCTATTCTTTTGTTATTTTCTATTATATTTCTGATTATATAAATGTTTAGTGCTAATCACACGAATTTTTCTTCGGCAACGCTAATGTTTCCATCGATTTTCATCGGTATTATACTTTTTACAATCACAATATGGACAATCGTTGGAAATATCTTAGTTATTCTTGCATTTATTATCGATAAACAGATTCGTCAAGGTGGAATGTCGAATTATTTGATAATTAATTTAGCATTGAGCGATCTTCTATTAGGAACATCTGTTTTGCCATTTTCGGCATTCTATTCAACATTTCAAATCTGGTATTTTGGTAAAGTTTTCTGTGAAATTTGGTTGGTTATCGATGTGCTATGTTCAACAGCATCGATTTGGGTATTTGAATTTCCTTTTTTCTTAATATTTGACTTAGTTTTTCGTTCTCAGAGTCTTCTAATGATCGCATTCGATCGTTACATCGCAACGAATTATCCAATTCGTTATCGACAATATCGTCATTCCTATTCTCTTGCCTTAATCTACATTTCAATATCTTGGCTTGTTTCATTAGCTATTTGTCTGTTGCCAACATTATTCTTCGAAAAGAAACAAGCAATCTATTCAAAAGTCGACAATCGAACTCTATTCATAAGTCCAATAAAATATCACGAATCGACTCGACAATGTGATCTCTACAAAGACTTGAATTTCGTTGTTACAAGTTCATTATTATCATTTTATATTCCATTAGTAATTATGCTCTTTCTCTATACTAAAGTTCTCTATGCCATTAAACAACAATCAACAATACGTTTGACAACAAGTCGAAAAATGAAAGTCAATTGTCATTTTGACCTTGAAACTAAATCGACAAACGAACAACATTCGTCGCTAACTGATTTACAGCAAATCGGCCGTCGAGAAATCTCAGCGGAAGTTCGAATAACACGTTCATTAGCCGTTGTTATCGGTTGTTTTATCGTCTGTTGGTTGCCCTTCTTTACTCTCTATATTATTCGGGCTGTTTGTTTATGTTTAAGTGTGAATGCGATTGAAGTTTTCATTTGGCTCGGCTATTCGAATTCATCGATAAATCCTGTTTTATACGCGATTTTGAACAAAAATTTTCGTTTAGCCTTTAAAAATCTCGTTCTTTCGTCGAAAAAGATTTGCTTTCGATGAACTAGAGAATTGTGTGTCTCAGTTGGACGTGTTTTTTTTACGATCTGTTTGATATTCAAATGAGAATCAATTCTCGTATTTGGATTCTCTTCATGTTCCGGTAACGACATGCGGAAATAGTGTTGACATATTCATCGTAAACGAAAGACTTTTTTTGATTAATTTTCATTTGTTTATTCATCAATAAAAAGAAGAGAAAAAAAAACGCGAAACGAATCTAATTTTAAAACACAAGTTCTACTCGATCGTTTGACCTTTATCACACGCACAACGAACGAACTCTCATCGATTAAAGGCAAAACTAAACACAAACATGTCAATAGACAAATATAAATAGTACGACGAACGAATCGGAAATAGCTTCGAGAGAATAAAATATATATTCTTATGCTAAATAACAAGAAGAAAAGAACGCGCATCATCGTCAAGTTAATTGATCGTTATTTGATCAGAATAAATCGCGACTTACTTCGGTCGATTTTCGGCGGCGGACGATATTTAATTCCTGGTTGAGACCAGTAGATCGGCACAGATCCTCGAATCATCACGAACGACATCACGTTCATTCCCGTCCAAACAATCTAATCAAACTTCAATTTCGATCTTTTTATTTTTTTCGAACTTACTTGTTCAGTTTCGACGTAATTGGCGACATTGCCTTGATTGTCGATGCCTCGGCAATGCATTCGAACGCCAGCTCGATGTCGATTTCGTCGAGAAATGAGAACTAAATGAATGTCGATCTGTTCGTTGATTTCGAAATGACATTCGTTCAAATAGCCCATGATAATCGGCTGAATCCAATCGTCATTCAGATGATCTTTCTGAATGAAAAAAATTGAAACTGTCGGTTTGCAAGGAAATTTCGACGTACTTCAGCTTGGTCGATGAGCTCGCTGAGCATTTGACGATTCCAGAAGAATTGTTCGTCGGCACGTTTCCAAAGAGGAATTGTTTGATCGATAGAAAACGAACGTTGATAGGAATTTGTCAAATCGTAGGTCGGACTGTAGTAGAAACATTGAGTTTCTTGGTACCAAATACGAAATTCCTGAAATAAGAGAAAATATTCGTTTTAGTTTTTTTGGTTAAAATCTTTACTTCGATGAATTTGAATTCGTTTTTTGGATTGAATTTATTCGATGAATCCTAAATGAAAGATTTTCATATGGAAATAAACGAAGAAAATCTTCGAACTTCATCGAAATCTTCGAATGGATGAATTAAAATTTCCGTTATTCGATAAATTTCATGTTGATTTTGAATTTTACAAATATTTTCTCGGCTTTTAATAAATATCAACCAATGAACACCATCTGCATACAATTCTTTCTTTTATTTCAAAACAAAACAAAAGCAGAAATTACCATTAACAAATTGCACTTGTCCAATATAACCAAAGATCTCACCAATCGACAAGCAATTCCACGCTGTTGACGTCAAAATATGCTCAGTAAGCGCTTCTAATCGATAAAACAAAACAATCGAATTGATCCTCGAGAGAGAAATCTACCTGGTTTACTATATACAATTAAACTTCGTCTATTAAACCATAAACTCTGTTTTTCGCTATTGACAATCCATGAATCTCGAGCTTTGTACAATTGCATTCTCAAGTAAAGAAATCTATATGAAATGAAAGAGAGATGAGTGTGATGTTTTTATACACAATCTTGTTTAGTTTTTTGTTTTGTTTTTCTGATAATCTGTATTTTACAAAAAAAGAGAGAGAGACAAAGAGAAACAAAAGAAAGTAAATTAATCATCGTAGTTATCATCATCCGTTCGTGTTGCTTCGGCTTTTTTCTTGAGAACTTCTTTCGATAATTCTTGTGTTCGTGCCCAATCATCTTCTTCTAATTGTTGAGCTTCTTCACGAGCCTGTCAACAAAAATCAAAAATCAAATTTCATTCGAACAAAACAAAGCAAATTTCTACTTGTTGAAACAACAATTCCTGCTGTTGTCGAAGTTCCTCATCGGTATAGATCGACGTCATTTTTCCATGAAGTTTACGTCGTTTCTGTTGCAATTCTTGTTGTGCCGTTTCCATCGCACTCAAACAATCGGTTTTATACGAAGCAAAACCGAGATTTTCCAACGCCATGACAATATGATCGGGATGAACGAGTTTCTTTGTTTGTTGTTCACAAACACTATTCGCTTGCAGCGCTAACGTATGGATAAATTCATTACAACATTGAACGAAAAATTCTTTTGCTTCACTCGATACACGGATTTGTTGTGTACAATCTTTTATCATTTTATATACAGCTGCACGAGGCACACATTTATCATCTTCTTCATTCGACGGAGAATCGATCATCTGAAACACAAATTCGACAATTATTAGTTTTTATCAGAGAGCAAAAACGGAAGTTAATTAGGATTTTCGACTAGTAAATACACACGCAGAGAGAGAAAAAGAAAAGAAAGAAAGAGTAAAATGACTGAAATTAGATTGTCCGATTGCAGAGAAAGACGTTTTCATGGCAAGTTGTTGACTTTGTTCGAAGGATTGAGATACATCCAGAGAAGTGTGATTGGAGTGGCGATAAAACAGATTTGCCCGTAGAGTGAACGACCTTGACAAGTCAAAAATAAGACAATTGTCGTTAAAAGAAAGAATAAACACGAGTATTTTGTTAAATTCAAGCTCGATTTGGCGAGAACACCGTGACTAAAATCGAATTGTTTTAATAATCTAAAAGATTCGACATGAATTTTCGAATAAAATCTCGTTGATTTAAGATTTTACTTGTCTTTGAGAACAAATCGTTGTAAAATCCAGTTTGATATTTGCTCATTCGAATCCGTCGGAATCGAATCGATCGAAATTCGTTCAACATGAATATGTAAATCTTTGATTTGACCTTGCAGAAATTCTAAACCAACAAAAACAAATCGATTCTTTTCTCGCGACGATTTTTCCTTTACCCGTCATCGACGGTGCAGCTAAGCCGGTCTTCGTTTTATCATCATAAACAACAGTGACGTCGTAAACGGCGTCGAATTTATCTTTTAATGCATTGAGAGCAGCGATCGTCGCGCCTGTTCGAGGATAGAGAACTTTGTCGAACGGAATTACACCTGAATAAATAGAAAATTCAGTGAAAATAGAACGTAGATATGAGAGAAAAAACCTTTTTCTTTAGCGAATTGTCGTGACCGTTCGATGACTTCTGGGTTTTTGATCGGATTGTATCGAGTTCCTTCAGGAAAGATAACTAACCAAACAGGTAGACCGTTGGATTTTATTTGTGAAATGCCTTTTTCAACACGTTCTAAATCGCCTTTATCATTTCGACGAACATAAATACAACCGTGCTGAAAAAAATACAAAATTCATGTAAAAAAAAACCAAAACGTTTCTTTTTCAATTTTACTTGTTGAAAATAAAAACCATACAAAGGTAAATACCGAAGATCATTTTTGAGAACATATCGAATATGACCGAGACTACCTTGTCGAGCTGCTAACATATTCGCCACAATCCAATCGACTAAACACACGCAAACAAAGTTTTCCATTTCGATTCGAAATCATTTTTTCGATCTACCTGAACTTTGATGATTCGAAATATACAAAACATTCTCCTTTTGCCGAATAATTTCATCGTAATCTCCATGAAAATAAATCTAAATTAATAAAACATTTACAAGCAAAACTTTTATTTGGACAAAAAGTACCTTAACATTGACCCAATTCTCGAAGAAGAACAAAACAAATTGTTGATAAAGTGAATAGAGAATATCATCGAAACGACGATAGATTTGTTCAGAGAAGAAGATCGCCGTGATTAATCGAAGAAAAAACCAAAAGATAAAAAATGTCGGCGCAGAGCCGAACAAACAGAGAACAGGTATACCAATTCGAAAGAAGTTTTTCACTGGAAGAACAATAGATAACATGACTAGTTTTCTTTTGATTGACTTATCTGAAATGAACGTTAATAAAAAAAAATGATAAGGAAATGTGTGACTTGTTTTTGTTGTCTTTCTGACGTGTTTTATGAAGAATATGAAAAGAATTCTACGTTTCTCGGTTGTTGATAGGCAATTCTTTATTGAATAACTTGTCATTCTACTGACGTATAAACATCAGTCAGTCGTCGTTCTCTTTTTTTTATATTCAAAGAAATCAATTTCAGATGGTTTGACAGATTTAACCAATGGAAAATTAGATCACAATCCTCTGTTATTAATTAATTAGACTCGAAGCAAATTTCGTAGGAACAAAAATTGATTTTTATTTCGAACGAAGATCTTATTTCGAAAAATAGAAAACAGAAAAATCTCTTCAACCAAGTAGCGACATCTTGAAGATTAAATTCACTCTTTGTTCTTCTTCTTCTTCTATATTTGAAGTTAATATCTCTCATGTTGACTCAATAGAATTCGAATTAACTTAGTAAATCTTTGATAATTAATGTTTTTCTGTCTATTGAAGTCAGTGAACAGAAGCTTAAGCGAAAAGAAATAAAATAAAAAGATCATCTGTTAACGAGAAAAGAAAGGAAAAACGAAACATGATGCTAATGACAATTTAATAAGACAAACAAATTGAATCGCTTTTTTTGTCAAGAAGAAAAAAAAAGAAAACGCCCATTGCCATGTTCATTAGAGAGAAAAGAAATTGACGTGTTGTTTTACTAGTCATTGAATAATATTATTTTTCTATTGATTGAGTTGTTAATTGGGCAGCCTGTCAAAAGAAACGATAGACAGTTTTTATTTCTCCTTCGTTTCGGCATCGAATTTTGAATATTCGATTTCAGATTGAAATTTATTCCTATTAACAAAAAAAGCATTTCGACAGATTCAGCTTTGAATGACTTCAATTCGGCGAAGACTGTAATTTGAAATGTATGTGTAAATAATAATTATTATTAATGTCGAGTCGAATGATTTTCTCGAATTGTTGTTGCATGCAGAGAAATTAAATCGAACATTTCCTCTTGCGAGTTTTAACATTCTTAAATTAAAATAGGGGCGTATGTGTTTAGTTTTTGTATGACTACAAATTGAACTCATCGATTCAAAACGCAAAGAGAAAGAGAAGGAAAGAGCAAGAGAAATCAGTCTCTTTCTCGATTGGTCGATCGATAGTTGTCGATGTGAAATAGAAAATGATTGGTTTATATTAATAAAAAAAAATAGGAAGAGAAATTCTTTTTCTCTCCCTGCGCTCTTCGTCAATCGTCGAAGTCGAAATAATTTAGTTTGTAATAATTGAAAATGTCGATAAGTCCACTAAATAAAAGTTCAATACTCTATGAAAATATGTTGAAAAATCATTTTTTTTCACCATTTTTTATTCAATCATTAATCGCATCGAAACAACAATCGATTGTACAACAAGGTGAGTTTAGAATTAAACAACAAACGAAAGATTATTCGATTCGATATTCGTAGAAACAACTTTAAGTGATGATGAAGACGAAAGTCTCGATCAGGATAACAAACGTCGACGAACACGAACCAATTTTACCAATGCTCAAATCGATGAACTTGAAAAAGCATTTCAAGAAGGTAAAAACTCTTTTCGTCTTTCATTTTGCATTTGTTTTTCTGTAAAAATCACTAGGACATTATCCAGATGTATTTATGCGTGAAGCATTAGCGATTAAATTAGATTTAATCGAATCGAGAATTCAAGTTTGGTTTCAAAATCGTCGAGCCAAGGTAAAATATTCGAAAATAAATCATCTAATTGACCTATAGTTTCGTCTTTTTTTGTGTCTCTAGTGGAGAAAAATGGAGAATACAAAAAAAGGTCCAGGTCGTCCAGCTCACAATGCTCATCCTCGAACATGTTCAGGCGAGCCGATCTCTCAAGAAGAATTAGAAAAAAAACGTTTGCAAGCTGACGAACGTAAACGTCGTAAACAAACGAAAACATCGAAATCATCGACGACCAGCGATGGAAATTCATCGTCATCATCATCGATTTCACCTGGCTTAATCAACAAATCATCGTATTCAATCGAACGAATTCTATCTCAAACATCAACTAATCATTAATCTTCATCTTTCTTCTCTTTCTAAAGACAGAAAAAGCCCGGTTTCAACTTGAAAACAAATGTATATAAGAACAAAACAAAATGTGTTAAAAGTTGATCATTAGATTATTCGAAATTAGCCTCGAGATGTTTTTTCGTTTTGATGTTCTATCGATCAATATAATTATCAGTTACTCAGCAGCAACAAAAAGAGATCGATCATTTTCTTTTTTGTGTGTGTGTGTGTGTGTGTTCATTGTTCATGTTTTTTTAAACAATAATAATAAAACAAAAATGTCTCGTTCGATTGAAATGTTATCGTAGTAAAAGATTAGTTCGATGATCAAACGGATCAAATTCGACAAGTTTCTTGATTAGTTTTAATTCGATACTCAATTAAATGAAAATAAACGATCGGATATCTGTTAAATAGAAATCATCATCATCATTTTGCCTTTAGGAGATAGATTGTTTCATCTTTTTATTCAACTCTCTCAATGCTTGCTCATAGTCGAATACACACCGAAAAGCTTTAAGTGCATCATTATAATGACATATCAATGAACGTTCAACGCCCACATAAACAAACTATAAAACAGATCATCATCGATTTGAATCATATGTCTCTTGATGATGATGATGATGATCTACTGATATTTTATAAAAAAAATTTTCATTTCCGTACGTGTTTGTATTTGTTGTTGAGTCAATATTGAATGAGAAAATTGTAACATTAGATTCGAGAGAAGAAGACGAAGTTTAACTCGATCATTCAGTTGCAGAAACATACATACAGTGAGAGATTAATTATCCATTATTGACATTAATCAAATAAAGAAGAAGAAAACTGAATTGTAGATCAAACATCAATTATTATGTTTGTTTCAACTATTCTTTTACATTTATGTCAATAAAAGATTATAATTGTTAATAAACAATTCAACATAGAAAAAAAATCTATGAAAATGATATTTATTCATCGATGCCATAGACTTACATTAATCAAATAACACACAAATTTGAGAATCTCAAATAACAAAAACAATAATGATCGTCATCATCATCATCATCGATTACTGAATGTATCATTTTCGATATTCGATCGATCTTTTTTTCTTATTTGCAAAATTGTTCAATGTTATGTTACTTTCAAAGTCAAATCGACATTGAACTAAGTAAAATCTATAGAATCTTGGAATAAATATTAGTCGGCTGAAGTTCATGTGTGTTCTATAATTTATTTTTATTTTTTTATAATAAATAAAGAATAATGAAAATCAAAGCTGCTGTTAGTGTCATTTTATTTGTTATTTGCTAAATAAAAAAAAAGATGTAACACAACGCCATCTTTTCCATAGTTTTCAGCGAAAATAGAAAGAACTGTATTTGTTCATAAATGCCGGCATAAGATATTGCATCAGCTTGATTTAGTAACATCGTTTTAAAAGCAAATACTTTTATTATTTGTAGATCATCTGAACTTATTTATATTCAACAGGTTATTACAACTTTGACTGCAGTCAAAAACATTGGTTTATATGGTAACGGAATAGTATTTTTGGGTTATCATCATGTTTTTGTTGTGCTTCAAACAAATGATGAAATCTATCACTTACTCGAAGTAGTCGAACGTGGTGGTTCATTTTTTGGAAAGCTTGGTTGGGGCGAATCTGCAACAATTTCAATAAACCATGCAAAAAGTGGTTCACTAACTGGTGTACTTCAGAAACGAAGTAGGCCCACAATACCCGCGGATCGATGGTACGAATCAAATTGTGATAATGTGGCTTGGTCTGATATTCAAGAGGTGATTGACAGATATCATGACGCAGCATATTATTATCTCACTAGAAACTGCCGACATTTTGCAGATGAAATACTTCGAACTTGTGGCTTAAAACGGCGTTGCAACGATTAATGAACCGATTTTCAGCAAACCAACTTCTATCAGAACAATGTTTTTTGTGCATTATGTATAAATTATTTTATATGTTAAATAAATTCTAATTACAGAAAAAAGAAGAAGAAGAAGAGAGAAAAGGTCTATAGATTTATCACAAAAACAAAATTCATCGATCACAAAAGTTGTAAGGCATATAATGACGACGATGACGAGTTTTGTTTGTCATTCGAATAGAAATCCAAAAATGAATTTAATGTATGTCGACGTTTGAGTGTTGTCTGTTGATTTGCAGATGAATCATCTTGAATAACTAAAAGTTGTTGATCAACTTGATGAATTTGTTGTTTTAATTGGCGAAGAAGATTTTCATGTTGATTTAACTTTGTTTTTAATAAACTTGTTCGTTCAACAAAATCGATTTCGTGAACAGGCGATTGATCAATAAAACAAATACTCGAATTACTTATTCGTTCATAAATTTCATCATCTAAAAAATATCGAAACTTAGCCGGAGTCGATTTTTCTTTCGACAAACCTTTCTGAACGGGCGCTACGAATGTTTGATTTGTCAGTTTCTTTCGAAGTTTTTTCTGTCGAATATTGGTCAATGTTTTTGATTTATGTTTCTCATTTGATAACGTAAAATAATGAAAGAAATGCGAAATATCTTTCAATGATTGCGATGGTTTTTTCATGTTTGTACTTGTTGATGAACTTATATCTGACATTGAATAGACAGCTGAGTCAGTTGATGATGTTACAATGGGATTTGTGCTGGCGGCTTGTTCAGGTTTATCATTTAATGATGAATCAACTGAACGTGAACGTGCTGTTGTTGATTTGTCGGACTTTTTATCACGACGACGATTTCTAATTAAGAAAATGAGAAAACGAATTCGATAGGTTTTGTTTTTCGGAAATGAAATTGAAGCGGAATCTCATGCTTTTTAAGGCTAATTGAGGGAGAAAGTGGTTCACTCAAGTTAATCTTACAATTCGGACGAAGAACGCTGGAAGAATTTTCGAATTTCATGAAATAACTTTCGAATAAAAATGAAATTTTACCTTTTAACCGAAATATTAATCGGTTTTGATGCTTGTTGATCTGTTGTTGTCGTTGTGCTTAATGATGAAAGAGAATCGAGAAATAAAGGCGATGACCAACGACGTTTAGCTGCTCGAACAATTTGCTGGATGATTTCCGAAGGTTTCGTTTCGGTGTTTAGACAAGTTTCTGGTTCCATATGCGATGAATTCGGTATGGGAGGTAAAATTGGCATTTGAGGATTGATTTCAACTGGAATTTGATCGAATCCAATCGATTCAAAAAACCATTCATACTAAACAAAACAAAATAATCAATTTTCTCATTCGTTTTTTGTTTTATTTTACATATAAAATAAACGATTCAACAACTCGAATTTTCTCGGGATTATCGACGAGATTCGATTGTAAAGTTGCTTTCGAATCCCAGATTAATGTTGGTCCGAAGATAATCGCCAGATTTCTTGCATCGATCTAAAAAGAAGTTCGTTTTGTTTGTGTTTGACAAGTGAAATCGAATCTCGAACTTTGTTCACGTCACATTTCGATGCAACACGTCGAAAATGTGCGCAAAGATATTTCAATGTTTCAAAACGATAATCATCTAATTGAATAACTAAACGTTTCAATTCAACTAAACGATCACAATGATTCTCAATTCGACTAGATTCGACACATAAACTGCTCATTTCTGAAGAAAAAAACAATACGAAAACTTCCAAAAAAAAATGAACAAATTCGAACTTGATGATAAAAGTGAATCAGGTAGTTTGGCAAAGAATGTTTTCAAAGTCGATGCCACTGCTTTGATATCGTACCATTTCTCTGAATTAAAATCGATTCTTTCCGAGCCTTTATCGAGTTCACTGACGAGCCAATTGACAGCGGTGATTCCTCCAGCATTTCGATAGATTCCTTGATAGTTTATTCCTCGTAATTCAACGAGACGAGCCAAAATTTCGACAACAATCGGAATGAATCGTGAGATCGATGATGATTCGCATTCTTCGAGTTCAATACCGAAGTTAATTCCTTGAAAATTTTGACTCGAACCCGTTGTCGACGAAAGCGATTCGCCACTAGTTTCGTCGTAGATTTGTCCGGTCATTTGATTTGTTAGGAGAGCTGACGATGATTTTAACGTACGAAGACCTTTCTTAACGATCGATTTGACAAATGACCGACGTGGTGAAACGTTGGCTGGCGAATTGATTGGATTCATTGCTGGTAGAGCTTGAGCACCTTGACTTATCGACGATTTTTGAGATTTTCGAAAGCGAAGACTCGGCGAACGTTTCAACGATGGACTTCGTTGGGCAGTTTTCACTTTCGCTGGCGTTAGTTTTTGTGTTTCATCGATGCTCGATGCAACCGGTGGCAATGACGTCGTACTTGCTCGTTGTGTTAGTTCACTTTTCTTTACAATTGAATTCGAATTCTCCTGTTCACTTTGCATGGACAAACAATGTTCATTGAGAACGTCTAACCATTCGTCTAAAGATTGTAGATCCGGTGCTTGAAAGAGAAATTCACTTTGATTCGCCGTTGTTAATTTGAAAACACGAGGTTTTTTTATGTAATCACTTGCTAATTCCACATCGGCGTTTTCGAGATTGATTGGAAATGAATCACATGATAATGGAATTAGTAGGCCGTGTTTTTTCTCTTTGCCGAGAAAGAGTGCACCGTGCCGAAGAACGGCCCAGGCTCCACGCCAGGATCGATCGGCGGCTCGTCGACCTTCTTTTAATACTGTTTTACAATAGAGAATGCCTTCTTTCGATGGTTCGATATTGTCAGTCATGGTTGTTAGAGGAATCGATTGACGAGGATTCGATGTTGATCCGTCGAAACAGGAATTCGATTTCAATCGAGTACCGGTTGACGAAGGAAGAGGAGAAACTGATGAACGATGATCGAGTGCGTGTGTTACTTCTGGTGTCTACAAGGCAGAGAAAAAAAATAAAGAAAACAGCTGGTTTATGTGTGGACGTACTCCTTCGCCGAAAAAGTTTTTCAGTTTTTTAATTGCTTGTGTTTGATGTTGAGGAGTCGTTGTCGTATTTCTAAAAAAAACAATTGAGAATTATGTTGTTTTGCATTTTAAAATGAAAAATTTCACCTTAATTTCGATTGTTCATACGTTCGAACAAAGTCCGATGCTGGAAAATCTCCTCGATTGGCCATTCGTTGGTCGGTTGCAATTAAATACGAAGTTCGACGTTGTTTCAATTCTTGTTCAGGTGTCAAACCGTATTGATTAACTATTCATTCGAAAAGACAAATAATTCTCTTTCTTTCTTTTTGTTTATAATAAAAACCTTTTCGTCGAAGAATGGGCGTTTCATCATAGAAGACCAAATCAAGCTGATTACAAACATGCAGATTAACTAAGCGGAAAGACAAGCATACATCGTCAAACCAAGACAAGGCAAAGCAAACAACAACAACATTTACCGAAATCTCCTTGTTCATTTGATGAATGTGCCGAACGAACAGCTGAGATGTAGGAATCCTGTCGAATGAGATTGACACCTCCGCTTCTCGGAGATGAATTCGCCGAATAATTCTCCAGTGGAAATCGTTCGTTGGTTGTTAATGGTGCATAATGAGCTGCGGATGATGTTGTCGGTGGTTGAATTAAATATCGACCATCATAATTATAATTGTTTATTTCACCAGCTGAAAGCGAGAGAAAAGAGAACGAGTTCTAGTGAAAGAATTTTCGATATTTTTGAAAAAAACAAAGTCATCTGTTCTATGTAATAGAAACCAGATGTCGATTTTTTGTTCTTGTTAATTGCTTATGCAGAAATTATCGCAACTGTCTCATATCTTATCAGGAGAAATAGAATATTCATCGATGTGTGTTCGAAAGACAAAGAACGAACCTCGTGGAAGTGAAAATGATGACGGTGATTGATATGTATTCGACATTGTTTTCAATATTTTCAATTGTGGTTGTTGTTGTGATTCGTAGAAATTGATTTGATTTGGATTGAAATCAAGTGAAAAATCATCTTGTGTTGGCGGTGGTGAATTAGGCAGTTTGGATTTTAATCGAGCGTATTTATCAGGATCGACTTCTTCGAAATGTGAAGCTCGTTCCATGACGGACTCGACATCGGCTACAGCTGTCAAACGATTCCATTCGTTTTCGTATTTTTTCTTTTCGGAATATTTCGTTGTTTTCGATTCACGTTGAGGATCTCGAACAACATTTTCGACATCACCGGATTCGAATTGTTTCTTTCGAAAATTAACAAATTCTGTTTTCATATCTTTATCATTCGTCGTTGAATCCGTTGACGGTGATTTCAAATCTTCATCATGCGATGACGGCCATTGATTTTGGTCTTGTGATATCGATGCATCGAAAGTTCGATTGACTAACGGCAGAAATGGTGGAGGATTAAATGTGTTCGATTGTTTGTATTCATAGGGAATATAATCGTTTTGATACGATGTTGGTGAATTCGATTTGGTTGAATCTAAAGCTCGATGAACTGAATCGATATAATTCGAGAAAATGTTCGATGCCGATGTTCCACCAGCTGCAGCAGCAGCGGCGGATGTAGTTGATGGTGGTGGAAAATAAATTCCAGCTTTAGCTAATTCTTGTTCAGTTCGACCTTGAGCGAGATTAATTTGTAAATTACGTAATTTCTGTTCGATTGTTTTATTATTTGACATGATTGGGATTGTCGAACGAAATGACGACGAACGTTGTGAAGGTATAGGTGGTTGTTGCTGTTGACAAGTCTAGATCGGGCGAAAGACATAAACAATGCGCTCGTTTTTCTCGATGGGAAAGAAGGAAAAAGAAAGATACTTACTAAAGAACTAATATCATCTTCATTTGGCATAACATTAAGTATGAGATCAGTAGGACTAGAAAACGAAGAAAAGAAGAAAGGTTAACCTTTTCTCTCTGTGTGTCGGTCGTTGGATACAAACGTATTCTGAATAAGCGCAATAACTTGTGAATAGGTTTTGCCATGGATCGATTGATGATTAACGGAGAGAATTCGATCGCCTTGTCTTAGACCAGCTCGATACGCTGGACTATCGAATCGAACTTCTTTGACAAATATCGTATCATTCGATTGAAAATTTCCATTATCGTCGAGATTATCTTCGAATAGAAAGAAACAGAGACATAACAAGATGTTTTCCTCTCTTCGCTTTTTTTTTCTTTTCTTCTTCTCATAGAACATGTCTCATCAATGATTGATGAATCGACCAGAAAAAGAAGAAAAGAAAAACTGTCGTCGACATAGCGTTTGTCTGCTTACCGCTATTGCCGAGAGTTTTTGGGCAATTCGACGACGATAATTCTTGTTGCTGTTCGCTTTGATTATGCTGAAGAATATTCGATAAAGATGATGATGTTGTTGTTTTGCCTTCATCAATATCTTCTAATTGCTTTTGTTGATGTTCATCGATTACAACACTATATGATGCCTATTAAATCACAAATTAGATCGAAATACCATTGATTTATGTGTTTCTTCTACCTGGAGAATGTCATTAACTGAAAATGATGGTGGATAAATAACAAAATGTCGAAGAGTAAAACCGAAACCACCACCTGTGTAATCGTTCGATCGAGAAATAATGATTGTTTTAGTTCGTTTCATGATACGAGCGAATTATTTTCTATTCAGAATAATTTTTTTCGAATTGAAGTAAAAAAAATAATAATCCCAATCGCGTTTTACCTTGAATAAATAAATTCTTCGACAAACTTCTTCATCTTAATGATCGATTCTGTAAAAGAACAACAGTCAAAAAAATAGATGGACAAGTTCATCTGGATCGTCTTTATGCGGAAATGACTACTTCTTTTGTCCAGAAATGAAGAAGAAGAAGAAGAAAAAAAAGCTCGACGGGCAAGTGTTGTCTGATATTGAGATAATAAAAATGGCAGAGGGGAGAAAAAAAAAGCGACAAGCTCATTAGAGATGATCGAGCCGTGTGAATGATCATTCCGGAAGATATGTTGTGATTATCGTGAAAACATAGACGTGATAAGACAGATGGTCTTATCATTTCGTCTTCGACGTAGTGAGTTATTGAACTAACACATTGATCATCTATACTGTCGATGATGCAATAATATCAGCAAGACATCGAAAGATAATCAACTTCATCAATATATATATTCAATCCGAAGATAAATAACACCGAGTCAAAGAAAAGCTCACCCTCACTCACTAGAAGAAAGAAAACGAGAAATATGTGTTTTGCTTGAGATTAGAATCAGATTGAAACCTTGAAACTCAAAAGTTAACGATCTTTTTTCATTTCACAGAAAGTTAATTGATAATCACACGTTCGAGAACAAGTAGAATTTATTTGCTCAAGATTTTTCAATAAAGACACGAAGGACAGAGAAGTGTCAATGCAGTTTCTTTTTACAAGCACAATATATACGTTTATAAAAAAAAAAAACGAGAGGGAGAGAGGACAGAAGAAATACAACGGAAGTGCATATACGTACGTGTGCATGTGCCTGTGAGCTTGTATGTACACATGAGAGAACGAGAAAAAAGAAAGAAAAGGTGGTCAAATGACGCGTATGTCTGTTTCCGATGGGCAAAAGGCCATCATCGATTTCTCTTGAAAGGTCTCCTCAAGCTATAAATAATAGCTAAATATGAGATTGATTTGTTCACAGATAATTTCCTTTCGAACAATAACACTGAGTTTTAATAATAAAAAAAAACTCTATCAATCATTCTTCCTGCTTTTTTTCTATCTAATCAGTCAAATAATGATCCTATTCACATAGTTTTTTAATCAATTGAAACCTTTGAGAGAGAGAGAGACGGAGAAAAGAAAATGTTTGAATCAATTTCTTATTGTGTTCAAATGACACACGAATGTGCCAAATCTGCTCGACGATGAACAGATTAAACATGTCTGGACATGTTTTTCTTTTCTTCTGTTTTCTATCATCGAAATCAAAATCGTTTAGTTGATTTAAACATGTACAACAAAAATACTCACGAAACAACAACAACAACAACAGACCGAGAGACCGTACGCACGAAGACGAAATGTGTTAATGATAATATCTCGTTTTCTTTTTCATGGCATTTTCCATCTTAAGATATCGAGAAATAGATAGAAGAGATATTTTTCCTTCTTCTCGTTATACGTAGATTATCAACAATTCTGTCATTGATATTTATTTTGTCGTCTATGCTTGTTCCCACAAGTTTCTAGTTTTCTTTTTTTTTCGTTGAAAAGAAAAAAGTTTTCTCTCAACGATAATCTATCCATCATAGAATCAAGACAGATTATCAAGTGTCCATTGAATTTACGCAAAAAGATAAACGAATGTCAACGTACTTACGAGTAAATAAATAAATTTACAACAGAAAGACTTTTTGGTTTATTCTTTGTTCGTCCGTATATAAACAATATGGATCCAATCGAAATAGAACGCTACTATCGAACGAGATTTTACAACGAATTTATTCAAACAAAAGCATTCATTAGAAAGTACAAAGATACTGGATCGAGGTATTTTAACATCTATATATATATAGAGATAGATAGATATAAACGGACGACGACGACAGCGATTTGTTCAGAAGTTATATTCTATTCGTTGTTAGGCTTCTTTTTTTTGAAAATAAAATGTCAAAGACAAAAACAATCACTTCATCGACTAAATCGGCAACACCTGTGAAAAAAACATCGACGAAAAAAGCCAAAGATCCTAATGCACCCAAACGATTTCGATCAGCTTACATTCTATTTTCCGCTGAAAAACGTGAACAAATCAAAGTAATTCGTTAATCGATCAAAGCTCAACATTTCGTTTTTTTGTTTTTCGAAATTCTTAGAGTGAAAATCCTGGTTTATCACCGAAAGAAATTCTATCAGAACTTGGCGCACAATGGAAATCTGCCGATGCTGTTGTATGTTGTTCGACATGTCTTGTCTTTTTGTTCTAATTTACAGATTGTTTTTAGACGAAACAGCGTTTTCAAAAATTATCCGATGCTGAAAAGGCTGAATATGAACAGAAGATGAGTGCTTACAAAGGTGATAATGACTCAACAGCGAAATCAAATCCAAAGAAGAAAAAATCTTCGAAAAAACAAGAAACAATCAATGATGATTCAATGGAAGATTAAACTCTAGTCAAATTCTTTTTGTTAAACGAAAAAAAAACACATGTGTCTTGTTTCTTTTATATTTATGATTTTGTATGTACATATTTATATACTCTCCTACAATTAATTTATTGCGTGTGTGTGATATACTCTTTCTCTTTTTCTCCTTATTCTAATATAGAGCCCTCTCTCTCTCTCTTTCTTTCTATATGAGGTGTTGCTCGATTGACATTAACAATAATGAAATGAAATGAAATAACAAATTCGAATTTTTTTTTCCATCAGAAAAATCTTTTTGTCAAGTCAACGTACTGCTGAGTTCGTAGCTGATATTCAAATATTGATCGTGATTTTTCTTCAAAAAAATCGACTAACAACAAAATATTTGATAAGTCCATACCATAGAAGTGAAAT
>Ga0209935_1002844_pt1 | contig 19616 bp, 22 predicted proteins | sample ThiBio_1000_plan_2_FD_183958 | JGI IMG/M metagenome (GOLD analysis project Ga0209935, IMG submission 183958) | Wastewater bioreactor microbial communities from Cape Town, South Africa - Thiocy_cont_1000_plan (SPAdes) | ecosystem: Engineered > Bioreactor > Thiocyanate-remediating >... | reverse complement strand
CGACCATGTCCAGGATGTCGAGTGGCCACAGAGCACAATGGAGGATGCTCGCACATGGTATGTGTCAGTCATGCAAAGCGCGAGAGCGATGGATCGAATTCACAAACTGACGAGATTGGGCTTGGGCTTGGGACAAACACAGCGATGCTACTCATGCGGTCAGGTATGTCTCACTCACTCGCACGCAATCAATGAGATACAAATGAGAGTAATTTACTGACTCGAGGATTGATTGATTGGATGATTGGATGAAGGAATGGTACGATTGAAAGCTTGGAGGAGTGGATCGTTGATGATGAGAAGGGGACTGACTTGATGATGTGGGAACAGGTGCTGGGTGTGCGGTCGCAAGTACATTGGTCGGTACTCATTCGACTTGACCCGCGATCCTTGTGCTTAGAGCAGCAGTCGATGTTGTGAGTCAAGGTAATTTAGTCGTTTGCGTAATTCATACGGTAAACAGCACACGTAGTACGAGAGTAAGAGTAAGTGAGAGTTTGACTAAAACAGTGGTTATTGACGCGAACACAAGTAACGGGTGAACAACTCTTGTGTCCCAGTAGTAATAGCGTCCGTCGGTGGAGACTCGAGAGTTAGCTTGCTTACTCGCAAGGATCGCGGGTCAAGTCGAATGAGTACCGACCAATGTACTTGCGACCGCACACCCAGCACCTGTTCCCACATCACCAAGTCAGTCCCCTTCTCATCATCAACGATCAACTATCCTCTCCTCCAAGCTTTCAATCGTACCATTCCTTCATCCATTCATCCAATCAATCAATCATCCATCCATCAATCAATCAATCCTCGAGTCAGTAAATTACTCTCATTTGTATCTCATTGATTGAGTGAGTGAGACATACCTGATTGCAGACGTAGCATCGCTGTGTTTGTCCCAAGCCCAAACCCAATCTCGTCAGTTTGTGAATTCGATCCATCGTTCTCGCGCTTTGCGTGACTGACACATACCATGTGCGAGCATCCTCCATTGTGCTCTGTGGCCACTCCACATGCTGGGCATGGTCGCGTGTTTGCTTTCTTATAGAGAAGCACGGTGATTATGTTCTGCTCGATGGGGCACGCTTCGCCTTCTGCATGTGCTGGTCCTCGACAGAATCCACACCACGTGAACCCGCATCCAGTGCAGATCGTCTCGGCACATCCCACCACTCCGCCGATCGGACACTTGGGACACCATGCAAAGTCCTCCATCATATTGCAGCACATCTCGGTGATTCGTCGATCGTACGCCTCGAACAGTTCTGTCGATGTCAGGAATCGACGAACGTCCGTGATGTCGATCTCTTGCTCGCATCCCGTGTTGGCGCATGTCATGATCGGTCCTGCTCCGCTCGCGTGTGTCGTGATCCATCCAGAGAGACACGACTCGCAGAACGCGTGGCCGCACAATCGAAGTGGATGCAAGAGCTCCACTTCGCCACACACGCTGCACTCGCCAGTAAAGGCCTTGTACAGCAGCTCTCGAATTTGTGGCGATCGTCGCTCCAAGATTGCGAGAGAGAGCGGGTTCTGGTGGGTGATGGGATTGAGCATTGGCACTGCTCCGTGATTGAGCAGCACTTGGCAGACATCAGAGTTGTTGGCTTGCACAGCGGTGTGGAGAGGCGTTTGTCCTGTCGGAGTGTGCACCACGTTCGGATTGGCGCCGTATCGCAACAGAGCCTCAACGTCGTGCTGTGGCAGCTGTGTCTCGATGGCTCGAATCAAGATGGGAGCACTGATGACTCCTTGTTGATCGATCAGCTCTTGGTTCGGGTTCGCTCCTTGGTTCAAGAGCTCCTGGGCGCAAGGCGAGAAGCGAAACTGGACTGCGAGGCTGAGAGCGGTCTCTGCTCGAGGCGAGAGGAAGTTGACGTCCGCTCGTGCTCGAAGCAGATGTTGAAGCGAATCGAAGCTGCCATACTTGATACAAAGAAGAAGCGGTCTCGTGATCTCGCCGTTCGAGTCGCTCACTTCGCCGTTCGCTGGTGCTCCTCGCTCCAGTGCTGCCTCGATCACTCGCGGCGCATATGGCCCATTGTTATTCGCAATGAAAGACCACGCTGATTGGCCTGTGGTCAGAAGCGACTTCATCGGATCGGCTCCTGCTTCGAGGAGCTTGGTTGCAATCTCGGCTCGATGCTCGCTGAACGGTGCATTGCTCACGAGGAGAAGTGCCGTCCAGTTGTGTGGATGGCCTGTGAGGTCGACTTGAGCCTTTGCCTTGAGCAGCTCGTCGAGCATACTCATTTGCGCTTGTTCGGTGTGTGCTGCTTGATTCATCACCACCATCATCAACGGCGTGATGCCTTGAGATTCGATCGAGAACAGCGAGTTGTCGAGAGAGCTCGCGTTCCACGGCACATTGACGTCGGCTCCCGCTTGGATCAGTTGTCGGAGAGCCCTGACCGCATCTCCGATTGGTCTGTGACACACGTGATGGATCGGCGACATCCCTCGTCGATCGACTTGAGTCGGCGATGCTCCTTGCGCAAGCAGCAGCTCTGCCACTGAGTCCCACGTTTGGTTCTCGAGCAGCACTGTCGACAGCATTCCGCATGGCTCGCCCTCTGCGTTGAAGCGGCCCGTGAGGTTGATGTCGGCGCCTGCCTCGAGCAAGAACTGCACCAGCTCCTTCGATCGGAGTTTGGTCGCTGCGTGGTACAGCAGCGAGCCTCGCTCGGTCGAGACCGTGTTGGCGCATGCGGTTCTTCCGCGCTCGATCGACTTCTTGATGAGTTGCACCAAGATGTTCGAGTACAGTCCTGCTCGACCGGCGACGAACGTGCGATCGGAGAAGTAGCTCCTCTCCATCGCGATGCGTATCGCCGATGAGCCTTGCCTCGATGACAAGAGTTGATCGATCTCTGAGCTATCGTCATCGAGCTCGATCGGAGAGTCTCGAGAGAGCAACAGCTCGACCGTTTGATGTTGGGCGTGCCTCACGGCCTCGCACAGCAGTCGATGTCGAGATGCCGATCCGATGTGTCGGCTGATATCGAGTCCTGCTGCTTCGAGTGCTCGAAGAGCTTCCATTCGTGCGGATGTGTCGGAGCCGAACGACGAGATCACTCGAGCAAGCATCTCCTCGCAAAAGATGCCCACTTCGCATGGAGACGTCGTCGTCGTGGTCGTTGTCGATGGTGATGGCGACGAGCTGCTGCCGCTGGTGGTGGCTGATTCGGTGGCTGCGCCATCGATCAGAGTCCACGGACGATCGCCTCGGTCGAGGAGGAGTCGAACCAGTGGCAGAGATCCCACGGCACACGCGGCGAACAGCAGCGAGTCTTCGGGATCGAGCGAGTTGCAGCGCCAGCTGACGTGGGACTTGAACAGCAGCTCGATGACGGCCGGGGACTTGTTGTGTCGCACGGCGAGATGCAGGAGGTTGGTTCGACCATCGGGCATGAGGAACGAAGCGGCGTCGGCGCCTTTGTTGATGAGCCACTCGATCGAGGTATCGTTTTGGTGGTCGGCGGCTAACAACGTAGCCAGCGGCGTCATGCCACGCGCATCGCGCTTCTCGAGGCCCTGCTCGACGAACGCCAGCATGGAGGCATGGATATCTTGGGCCTCGGGAGTCGTGAGTTGGCTCGCCATGTCCAACGGAGTCACGTTGTGGTGGTTGGGCATCATGGGGTTGGCTCCTGCCGCCAACAACATGCTGATGCGATTGAAGTCCGGCATGGCCAGGCACTTGAAGAGAGCCGTCTCTCCGTTCTTGTCGGTACTACACTCAATCAATCAATCAATCAATCAATCAATCAATCAATCAATCAAGCGAATCAAGCGAATCAAGCGAATCCACACGTACATGTTCGGATTGACGCCATTGCGCAAGAAGCACTCCAGCATCTTGGTATTTTGGACCGCCAAGAAGAAGAGCGGTCTGCCGATGCGAGTCTTGGCGTCGACGTCGCAGTGCGCGAGCTCGATCATTCGCTCGACGACCGCCGTGCTCTCGGCGAGGAGCGCGCTGGCCAGGTCCGACGGCCTGATCGGCAGGCGGCGCTGGAGGAACACGTCGACCACCTCGGCCGTGTCGGTCTCGATCGCGCGACGCATCACTTCGTTGGGCGAATCGCGCTCGAGCCATTGGATGATGGTCTCCATGGCGAGTGGAAGAGAGTGAAGGGCAGCGAGAGAGTGGTTGGTTGAGTGAAGGGCAGCGAGAGAGTGATTGGTTGAGAGAAGGGCGAGAGAGTGGTTGATAGAGTGAAGGGCAGCGAGAGAGTGGTTGATAGAGTGAAGGGCAGCGAGAGAGTGGTTGATAGAGTGAAGGGAGTGATTGATTGAGTGAAGGGCAGCGAGAGAGTGGTTGGTTGAGGTGAAGGGCAGCGAGAGAGTGGTTGATAGAGTGAAGGGCAGCGAGAGAGAGGTTGATAGAGTGAAGGGCAGCGAGAGAGTGGTTGATAGAGTGAAGGGCAGCGAGAGAGTGGTTGATAGAGTGAAGGGCAGCGAGGGAGTGATTGATAGAGTGAAGGGCAGCGAGAGAGTGGTTGATAGAGTGAAGGGCAGCGAGAGAGTAGTGAAGGGCAGCGAGAGAGAGATTGCTTGAGTGGCTCGCATCAATCTACTAACCTAAGCAGCCCCTTGGGACCTGAGCTAACGAGAGATTCATAATTGCTTTGGCAGATCAAACAAATACATCATATACGGCTGCAGCGCACAATAAATAAACGAGGGCCATGGTTCTTACGGCTGTGGCTCGTCGGCATCGGGCTCGGCCTCGGGCTCAAGCGGCGGAGCTGGGTGTGGCGGCAAGGCTGGCAGGTTCTCGGAGAATGGTACGAAGCTCGCAGGAGACGTCGTGCCGCGCATTCGAGCCATGACGATACTTGGCGAGGCAGGAGAGACAGCTCGCGCGCCCCATGAAGGAGTGCCTGAACCTCGCGCAGCACCAAAGGCACCCCACGTTGGAGAGGTCGGGTGAGTCGTCGAAGTCGAAGCGCTCGATGCAGGTACCGTGTCAACTGCACTCGAAACGGCGCTGTTGGTCGCGGCCGAGCTTGTTGTAGTTGCAGTTGCAGGTGTCTCCTGGATGGCAGATGAAGATTCGCTGCTTGACTCGAGGCTTGCAGGTGTCTCCTGGATGGCAAGGGGAGATTCGCTGCTTGATTCGAGGCTTGCTGGTGGCTCCTGGATGGCAGATGGAGATTCGCTGCTTGATTCGAGGCTTGCTGGTAGCTCCTGGATGGCAGATGGAGATTCACTGCTTGATTCGAGGCTTGCAGGTGTCTCCTGGATGGCAGATGGAGATTCGCTGCTTGATTCGAGGCTGGCTGGTGGCTCTTGAATGGCAGGTGAAGATTCGCTGCTTGATTCGAGGCTTGCAGGTGTCTCCTGGATGGCAGATGGAGATTCGCTGCTTGATTCGAGGCTTGTAGGTGGCTCCTGGATGGCAGATGAAGATTCGCTGCTTGATTCACTGCTCGAATGAGTCACTGCCTCGCATGCTGGTGGAGGTAGCAATGGGATTGGTTCGCGATCAGTGCTCGCTGCCAAGGCACCAGGAGCCACCGGCGGGGCTGGGGCAACCACGGTTGGCGTACGAGCGACGTCTCGATCTCGCGTAACGACCGGCAACGACTTGCCGCGCACGTTGGTCAGCAACAACGAGCGGCGTTTGTTGCCGACGGCGCTCGACAGCATCGGCACCCAGCTTGAAGGCGACTCTCCTCCAGGGCCTACTTGTTGCGGTGGCGAGTGCGGTACGAATTGCATCATATCGCTCTGCACCGGCGGCGGCGGCGAGGCTGGCGAGAAGGAGGTCTGCGGTGACAGAGGCGGCGACGATACGTCACCGACCGAGCGAGGACTGGTCGACGAGCCGGTCGAGTTGGGTGTCGCGTTGCTATTGTTGGACGAGCGCGGGCTGACGGGGATGGCGATGGCGGCCGTTCCGTGCCGCGGCATCGGTGGCGAGCTCGAGAGAGAGGTAGCGTCGGTGGGTGATGAGGGACGCGAGCGCGGGCCGGCCCAGACCTCGAGCACCGTGCGCAGGACGTTCTCGGTTCGGTGGATGCCGCTCATGACGAGACCCGAGATTGGTACGACATCGAGACGACGTGGTTGATCGGGTCCTGGAGGCGGTGCGTTCTCCATCTCTTGGATCTGGCACAGATAGCCAATGTCCTTGATGAGCGACTCGAGGCGGCTGGCTTCGGCGGGGTTCATCTTGCGCGCTCGCTGCGCAAAGAGCTTAAAGAGATACTGACGTCGTTGTACTCGTTGGTCGGCAGCGGTCGATGATGAGTTGGGGCCAACAAGGTCCTCCGACGTGGGCCCGAGTGGAGCCGACTCGCCGAGCGCATCAGCGACGGCGCACTCGGCATTTCGCACATATTCGTCGATCTTTGGGTAGATCTCGTTCTTGAGCTCGGCCACGAGAAGCTTCTGCGCATTGTGAATGTCCTCCTTGACGTTGAGGATCTCGCGAATGATGCGCAGGTTGTTCTGGACGGCTTCGATCGACGTCGGTGGGCTCTCAATGTAGTTGCGCGGGATGGCGGTAAAGTCGTAGCCGAGCGCGGCGAGGAACTGGTCCTGGCGCTTGTGGATGAGACGCAACCACCACTCGGTGATCTGCTTCTTGTGCGTGCCATCGAGGAGGCGCATCTTGAGCTCGTCGCGCGTCGCGAGCGCCGCCGTGCAGTACGAAATGTAGTGCTCGAGGCGATGCATGATCAAGGCCTCGACCGGGAGGTTCTGGAGCGACTTGACGGCCAACGAGCGCGTCGGTGCGAACACACGCCCAATCAGATGCTCGTGGCAGATCTCGAGCACCGGCAGCTCTGGCTGTTGTTGGTGGTGATGGTGAGACGTGGGCGAGAACGAGTCGATGCCTAACGAACGCCGATCGAAGGCCAGTTGAATGGTGGCGGCCGTGGCATTGACGGCGGCGGTCACGTCGGGAGAGCTCGAGTCGGTGATGAAGGCGAGGTAGCGGTCGCGCACGTATTGTCGAATGTCGTGCACCACGTCGGCGAACTCGATGCGCTGATCGGCAAGCAGCATTCGGAGATGGTTGCGAGTCTCTTCGATCGCCTCGAGCTCCTCGAACGTAATGTTGGAGAGCTGTGTGCAGCGGTTGAGGAGATCGACGTTGACGCCGTGCGACTCGAGTTTGGCCAGCACACCGCGCTGCAGACGTCGGCGAGCGGCGCTCTCGATCTTGCCGAGGCCTTCGTCGACCAGCAGGCGCATGGTGAGCACGTTGCCACTGATGGCGGCCTCGAGCTCACTGCCGTGCACCACTGGCAATGCGAGGCGCAGATCAATGTCGACGTGCGAGAGCTCGTCAGGCGTCGTGTAGACGCGTATCTGATCGCCGCACACGAAGCCGCTGCCGGCCTCTCGACGTCGTACACGACGTACGACGCCAGAGTAACGAAAGAACACGAGTCGTGGTCGGCCGCTCTTGCTCAGTTGAGGATGCAGTGCCACGACGAGATCGCCCTCGGTCAAGGTCTGGTTCGGTGGCCAGAACTTGACGATCGCCTCCTGCAGCTCGATGACGGTACACAAGGTCGCGACACGTTGCGAGCGTTCTTCGTCATCAATGTTGGTCCAAGCGCTGGCAATGTCGAGTGTATGTGCAGCGTCGATCGTTGGAGGGTGGTCGATCAGCGCCGTTTCGAGGTCTCGCATGCCAGTACCGATGAAGGTCGCACCGACGTTGCGTCGTGGAGAGAGCGGCGGCGATACGGGCTCTGCGCGGTCTTCTTCGTCGTTGTTGTTGTTCGCATCGTCATCGTCGTCGTCACGTTGCGGACGAGACGGCGACTGGACAGGCGACATGGTGGCGAAGCCCGGCGGCAGCAACGACGGCTTGGGATACAACTGAAAGACGCCGAGTGCCGCACCGAGCGACGTGAGAGCATGGTACATTTCGACCAACGGGCAGCCGGTAAAGTAGGTGCACTCGGCGTGCGACGACAGGCGAAGTCCCACGAGGGCATTGCACGAGTCGATACGGTGCGTGCGCAGATAGCGCTGCAACTTGCGAGCCAGCAGTACCGAGATCGGGTTGGCCTTGTCGGCTTGCAGCAAGAACGCGTCGCACAACGAGAGATAGTGCTCGATGCGAGAGATCTGAAGTGGCTCGTTGTTCTGCCACAGATACACGTGGAACACGTGTGCCCAAGAGCAATCTTGTGCCGGGTAATCGGAGCTGTACGCCAGACGCACGAGCGAGTGCAGTACATGCTCGAGCTGCGACACGAACGTCAGTGCCTTGCTCGAAGCACGAGAAGGCACCGAGATCGAATCGAGCACCGCGAGTAATCCCGCTAATGTGAATGGCTCCTCAGCAGCACCGCCACTGCCACCGTTCGAACTCATGGCGCCAGTGCCTCCGCTGCCGCCACCGCTGGGATTAGACGTGGGGCTTGAGGAGTTGGTGGTGTTGCTGGTACTCGAGGCGGAGTCCGAGAAGGCGGCACTTGCGTTGGAGCCCGCAGAGGAGCCCGTGGACGATATCGCAGTCGTGGAATCCTCGAGAAGTGCTCGACTTAGTGTCGACGCGCTGATTGTACGCGCAAGTAATGTTGCTGCTGGTGGTGTAGACATGATGGCTTGATCACGAAATGCTACGTACGCATCAATGCGTCAGTGATATCCAAGTGAGTGAGTGAGTGAGTGTGAGAGACGATGTACCATTCATGGATTCGACCATTTCGTGATGTTTTAGTCGCGTAGCGAGTTCGTATGGAATCTCGTTCGAGTTGGCAGTGTAGAATGGATCGGCATTCAACGAGAGTAACAACTGCACGGTAGCCACTCGACCGAGCTTCACAGCATTGTACAAGGCCGTCTCTTTGCGACTGTACGAGGCAATCGTTTCACGATTGGTTCAGTCTCGATGAGAGCGCGCATATGGCGAGTCAGACGATATACGTACGAGTTGATCGAGTTTGGCGAGAGACCTCGTTCGATCAAGAATCGAATGGCGACGTCGTTGTTGTAGAGAGTTGCAAAGTGGAGTACAGCCTCACTCGTACATGCTCTGTTGATGATCGTATCGTGGTAGAGGAAGACGAGGACGATAAGGATACGTTAGGATAATCGTGTAAAGGGCAATGGCATCAAAATATCATCGATGAAATATCGTGATATTTCGGTATCACTATCGAGCTGGATTGATAGTTTCATCATCCACCATCCACCATCCACCCTCCACCAAGAACCACATCGACCGTTGAGCCGACACGCCACGACAATGACACTGACACTTAATAAAAGGAATGTGTAACGAACGAAACGAAACGTAACGAAACGAAAGGCAACGTAGGATGTGTAAGCGAACGAACGAACGAACGAGCGCGTACGTGAGGAAGTTGTTGCGGCCTTTACGCGCCATCAACATGAAGACTTCGAGGTACAGGGCTTGTCGATCACTCGGAGGTACGTAGCGGGTCAGATACGAGATGGGCGAGAGGTTTTGCATGTTTAACATCAACGGCGAAGCGTCTGTGTGGTCGGGCAATCCACCAGTGAGCGAACAGGGTCTCCTGGTTGATACGATGTTCGCGCGATGTGATCGTGAGACCGTGTACCATTCTCGAGAAGGAGCTTGCAGACCTCGAGAGCTCCACATTTAGCTGCCACATGCAATGGCGTCCAGTTCTCTTGATCCTGCACGATCAACGCATGGTGAGTACATCAATAGAGAGACAGCAGTGTTGTTGATCTCGACGTACGCGAGCGTTGACATCGATCGAGAGCGACACCAAGACGGTCGCGAGTTCGAGAGCAATCGGACCCTCACGTCGACACACGATATGCAATGGAGTCTGACCACGAGGATCACGTTGTTGTCTCGCGAACGGCGCCGTCAACAACACGCGGCGTAGCTCTTCGGGGGTACCGGTGCGTGCGATCTGCACCGCTGCGCCACCAGTACCAGCAGCGACACCTCGCGACGAACCACTCGACGCGGCAGCCATGAGATGGCGTAGATGTGTGTTTGTTCGCGTGTGGAGGGGTTGAGTGGTTTTGTTTATGAGTGTGCGGGAGGATGTGTCGCGAAGAGGCAAGAGTGTGAGAGAGTGATGATCGATTGAGCTGTTATTGTTGGCGGTGCTGCGGCTGCGGCTGTGGAGGCGGATGGAACGAACGAAACGAACGGCAAATGAAGAAGGCGACGGTGCTTGTCGATGTTCGCGTTGAGAGGAGCCCCAAGCGAGAGGCGCCTCTCCCCAGCCCTTCGAACGGCTGTACTCCACCTTGTCCTCCACCTCCTTCGTTCGCTCATCCAACCTCACCCACTGATTCCTCGCCAGCCAACCATCGATCCCAGCCGCGTGATTGATTCATCGCGATTCTGAAGGATCAGAGGCTTGCTGACGCAATCAACAGCGGAAAAAGCGAGAGCGGAGTCGATTTTTCGGTGGTTTCGGTGGTTTCGGTGTTTCGTCTGGTAGTTCGCTTGTAGCGGCGGGCTTACAGAGAGCTTACGTTACTGCGACGACGCTGCCGAGAGCGAAGAGAAGAAGAGAGAAGAGAGCCCACTCTCTCTGCTGCTCTCTTGTTGGTGGCCCTCGGTCTGCTCTTCATTTCGTTCTCTTGCTTGCTGCTCACCTGCTGCCCTCGTGGGTTCATCCGTTTGTCGCGCTGCGTCGAGAGAAGGCGGTCATCCTCTTGCCGAGTTGTAGAGTCTGTCAGTCACGTCCGAGAGTTGCACTCGTCGTGTTGTTTGTGGCTTGCTGCTCGTCGTCGAATAGCCACCATATCGTCATCTGGGGGAAGGGAGTGTTCGCGAGCAGATGGCGACACCGATGCGTGACCGAGATGGCGTCCCTGCCAGCTCGCGCCACCAACCCCTCCACCAGAATACAGGCGGTCGTCTGCGCCGTGCCGAACGCCGTGCGTCAGCCGCCGCCTCGGTGGCCGCCAGCTTGTCGAGCAGCACCAGCTCGCCGCCGTTGTGCAGCGCGTCGTCGCTTCCTCCGTCGCACAACGCCACGGCGCCGCAAGCCGTTTGGCGTCGCAACGCTCTCAAGCAACGCTCGGCGCAGCAGCTGGGCGACGTCAAGTCGATCGACGATTCTACGGCATCATCGGTCGGCTCGCAGGTGGCCGCGAGGCCGCACGTCCTGCCTTCGTCGCCCGCCTCGTCGTCGTCGTTGCTGTCGCGCATCGAGAGCGCGCCATCGGCCCGCGAGTTCCTCTCGCCACGCGCCAGCGATCCCTCTGCCGTCGCCATGATCGGCGCGTCGTTGATGGCCGCCGGCGTCGTGCCGCCACACCCGCCACGATTCGGTACGAGCCGCGCGCGCGACTCGACGACGACGACGCTGTTCGCGCGAGATGCACAATGACTGTCGGTTTGCGTGAGTGAGTGCGTGAGTGAGTGCGGCCGTTATCTCGAGTCGTCTACTACTACTCACGACGCACCGCCTTTCTCGCAGAATCGGCCGACATGGCACGAGCTCAAGCGATCGCTCGTGGCCGACGCAGCACCTGGGACTACGGCCAGAGCTTCTCGTCGTGTCGCGTGCTGGCGGGACCCACTCGCTACTCGACCCCGCGCGACTTCCAGGCGCTCTTCGACATGATGCTCGAGTACACGCCGAGCTCCAGCAACACGCGTCGCAAGCGTACGCCCAACCGCACACGCACGCTGGCCGCGGCCGTCATCTCGGACGACCTCGAGTTCTGCATCAACGTCAAGGAGTCGCTCTTGAAGCACGGCAACACGGTGTTGGTGTACGAGGACGTCGAGCCGCTGCTCCAACAGATTCAACTCTTTGGCTTGATCATCATCGACGACGCCGTGGTCAACGAGGACGCCATCGAGGTATGATGATCGACCTCCCAGCACTCGCGATGGTTGTCGTAGTGGGGAGTGTTTTTTGGGTTTGATGAGATTTTTCTTGTGGCTTTTTGATTCGTTTGATTTGACGAGTGCGTGTGTATTCGGGGAAGTTGTCTTATCGAGCCGAATGCGCATATCTGGCGCTAGATATCTAACTATCGATCCATCTCTCCACTATCTCGATCTCGACCTGCGCATCATGCTCATTTCATTATACTCTCGTGATATCTCGATGATCTTGCCCCTATTCCATCTCTCTCTCTCTCTCCGACTCGCGTTGTGTAGCTCGTCACCGAGATCCAAGAACAACGTTATGGAGATTGTGCCATCATGGTCGCTACCACCGAGCGACGCATCGCGTATCTGCAGGCATTGCTTGCCGCTGGTGCTACCGACTACTATCTCAAGCCGATCATCGACATTTGGAGCAGTCGCAGCTCGGGCAGCTCGCACGCCACCTCGTCCGAAACCGATCTCAGCGGCAGCAAGTCGAGTCGTCGCAACAGCTTGGATGGCTCGGGCTCCGAGCGACCCGCCACGTTGTTGACGCGCTCGACGCACCATCCACGCTCTCGCACCAACTCCACTGCCACCTCGACCTCGGGCAGTGGCGGCACCTCGACGGCTCATTCGCACTGCGACGAACACCTGTTCGAATCGTATGCCGACATGGACTTGCGCATCACCGCCATCTTGGGTCACGCGCATCGAATCATCTCACAGCAACGCACGGATTCGTTGATTCGAGTATGTTGGCTGCATGACTCTGCATTGGAGCGCACACTCGCCCACTCACTCACTGCTCCACTTGCGCGATTCGACTCTCAACAGGTGAATGCAAGGTTCTTTAGTGCTGCTGACCATGCCGCACACGCCATCTTGATCCTTGATCCCAATGGCTGCATCCAGTACACCAACATTGCTCACTGTAGCTTGATTGGTTATACTCGATGGGAAGTACGTTGATCACATTCGCGTGGTGCGGCTCACTCGCTCTCTTACTCAAACCCTCTCGTTCTCGCTGCCAAGGTCATCGGCTCGTCGTTCTTCTCGTTGTTTGCATCGAACCTCGATTCCGAGTCGTTCATCACTACGGCGTGGGAGTCCTTGTGTAAGGGCGGCAATTCATGGAGCGGTACCTTGACGTTGAAGCGCAAGAACGGTGCAACGTGCGTGCAACAGGTGAGTATCGCACCTGGTTGGACCGGCACCATCAACAGGAGCGACCAGTACTTTACGGTCGTGGCGTGGGACATCACCAAGGACAAGATCCACGAGGAGAACATGAAGCTCGACATTCAACAGGCTCTCGAGACCTCACGTTTGAAGAGCGACTTCTTGCGCAAGACTGCGCACGACATTCGCGTTCAATTGACTGGTACGTTGGCACTCTCGAGTACTGTGCCTGATGTGACTCGCTCTCTCTCTCTCTCTCTCATATTCTCGTCGATACAGGTATCTTGGGCATGTGTGAGGTGCTGGACAAGGAGGCTCAAGCACGTCGTATGCAAGAGATCACGGTGATCGAGAAGAGCGCCACCCAGATCCTGACACTCGTCAACGACATTCTCGATATCTCTCAAATTGGTGCGTGAAGATCTCGCTGCGGTACCTCCCACTGCCAAGCTCCTGGAGCTCATTCCCTGGTGTGCTCATGGCAGAGGCGGGCAAGATGCATATCGAGTTCACGGACGTCAACCTGCGAACGACGGTCGAGGACGTGCTGGATCTCTTTGCTGAGCGAACGCATCGCAAAGGCCTCACGCTGGCGTCGTTCATCTCGCCCGAACTTCCCGATTGGATCATCACGGATCCCGACCGTCTGTCGCAAGTACTCTGCAACCTCCTGAGCAACTCGGCCAAGTTCACGATTCAAGGCCACATCACGATCACCGTCACGGCACAACCACGTTCGATGCGTTCAAGCACCCTGCAACCTGGAACAGCGGGGCATTTCACTCCTGAACGAGCTACCGAGTACGTACCTACTCGTTGCCGGCGTTGGCTCGAACCAAAAGGGCAGCAACTGACTCTTGGACGCTCAATGTGTGGAATAGGAACGATTGCGATGTCGATGTACCTCGATCCGATACCGATCTCGTGTTCGAGGTCGCTGACACTGGTATAGGCATCGATAGCGAACGAATGAAGCATCTCTTCTCGCCATTCGCTCGTGCGCACGCTGAACAGAAACAGTTCACGGGCACGGGTCTTGGCTTGGTGATTTGTCGTGATCTAAGTACGTTACAGTTGCTGTTGCTGTTGCTGTTGCTGTTGGGCACGGCTGAGCATCTAACATGCACACTACCCGGTGTGTGCGCATGTGCAGTTCAATTACTTGGTGGCGATATCTCGTTGACGAGTGTCGTCGGTCAAGGCACGACCTTCCGCATCGTACTGCCTCTCGTGCCATCAACCAACATGGAGAACGAGAATGCTTGGACGCTCGATCTCAACAATCGTCACATTCTCTCGCTCGACGACACACTGCCGACGAGTGACTTCTTGTCGCAGCTGTTGACCTTCTGGAACGTGCCACATCGGTCGGTGATCATGACGGCCGACGAATCGCAGCGCTCGATGTTGACCGATGCACTAGCCGAGGCGCAGCAGCGTGAGCATCCATTCGATCTCGTGATCATTAGCCAGAAGAACGCTGAGCAGAGCCTGCGCTTGGCGTCGGTCGTCAGCAAGAGCTGCCGCTTGCCGACGCTGCTCATGGTACCGCTCACCGAACAACGACCCAAGTTCGAGATGCAAGCCAACCGCCTCGGCGTCTCGGCCGTACTCTCGCAACCGATCCACTTTAGCCAGCTGGCGAGCGTGCTGCACCGCATCTTTCAGCACTCGGGAGCGCCAGATCCACGGCGCTCGTCGGTCGACACGAACTCGATGCCGTCGACGCCAGGCTCGACATCGCCGCGCTCGGCTCGTGCCCATTCGGACTTGCGCGGCTCCTACTCGGTACCCTCTCTGGCCTCGACCTCGACGACCTCGCTCGCGTCGAGTGCACTCGAGCCGCCGCCTCGCGCACACTCCATGTCTCCGCCAGTGACGGCGAGCGAGGATGTGCACATGCCCGTGGTGCTCGTGGTCGATGATGTCAAGACCAACCGCGCCGTAGCCTTGCGCCTCCTGCAAAAGCTCGGATGCGTGGTCGACGTGGCGTGTGATGGCTCACAGGCTGTCGAGGCCGTACGCACCAAGCAATACGACTTGGTCTTTATGGTACGAGCTTGGCCTGCGCGCGGTCGCTCGAATGCTGGCTGATGAACAAGGACGTTGGCGAATTATGTAGGACTGCGAGATGCCCGTGATGAACGGCTTCGTGGCCACAGCCGAGATTCGCAAGCTCGAGAGCACCGGCGCTCTGGGACGCAACAACACCATCATCGCAATGACGGGCCACATGGCGGCCGAGGAACGCCGCCTGTGCATCGACGCGGGCATGGACGACGTGCTCACCAAGCCTGTACGACTCGAGGTCTTTCGCAGTCTCCTGATCAGATTCGCATCGCCGACATCGCCCAGCGTGTTGTGGCCGCTGCTATTCACGAACGACCAAGGGTCTGCCCTCCGAGATCCTTCGCCACAACAGCCTTCGGAGCAACAGCAACAACAAGCACAACAACAACAAGCACAACAACAAGCGGCTGCCGCTCCTCCCGCTGCTCCTTCGGCCTCGTCCTCAAGCAAGCTACATCTCGCACAACTTGCTTCCAACCTAGACACGACGTCAGCACCTCGTTAACCGAGGCCGAAGAGAGACCTTGGTCTCCAGTGTACATGATTACCGCAATGTAAAGAGGGTGACCAAACTAAATATCCGCCGCCCTGCGACCGATCGATCATGTGCTGCGCGGACCCCCGAGCAACCTAACCACCGAGCTCTAGTAGCAATAACTGTGGTACCTAAGCGAGTGGTGCTCTCCTCCCTCCCGCCTCAACGCAGGAATCCCCCAAGCTCCGTCGTCGAGAGCACAGGCCTCCAGAGCCCACAGAGCAGTGGGCCGGAGTAGAGTAGTCCACGGTAACCGAGGGTTCGGATTTTTGTACTTGGGTATTTTCCGATGCTGCATCTCTGCTGCTGCGGTGGTTGTCGAGGTGGCCTCCTCTGCTCCTCAGCACGTTGCTCTGGTTGTTGCTTCTCTTCCCCTCTGCGCCGCCCACTCTCCCGCTCAACCCGCTCTCTCGCTCTCTCGCTCTCTCTCTCGCTCGTCGTGTTCGTTGTGCCTCGCTCGCGTTCTCTATCTCCTGCTTCGGTGGTTCTCTTGCGCGCGGGATATTCGAGTCAACGCCACGTCTCCCCCCACGCACGTGCAGCACGCGTGACCGGAGGCCGAGATCAATCTCCCGCTCCTCTCCTTCTCTCTCTCTCTCGATCGCTATCGAGCCACGCATACACCCACACACGCGCCCACCTTCAGACACACATAGACACACACAACATGGCCTCGAGCACGTCCGCAGAGCCCGAAATGGCTGCGGCAGCAGCAGCTTCGTCGCCCTCGTCGTCATCATCTGAGGTATCGGGAGCGCCATCGATCATGCTCACGGCTCACGCATCAACCGAGAAAGTCTCGCGCGAGTCGTCCGATGAGGTCGATCTCGCGGGCGAGGAGCACACCGACCCCGCGCTCTTGGAAGCCGTACGTTCACGCGTATATCACTACCACCACGACGAGAGGGAGCTAGAGCGAGCAAGAGAGCGCGCGTGCTTACGAGTGGGCCTTCGATGAACGAGTATGCTTACTATGGATCAACTATCCTCACACACACACACACATACGATATATCAATCTCGCTATCTCTCGCTATCTATCGCTATCTATCGCAATCTCTAGATCAAGGAACGAGCTGCACAACCATCTCGAGTACCTCGTCGAATGATTCCATCTCAATCCGACCAAGGTCTATTGAAGCACTCGACCTCGGGCGATCGTATCGCACGCAAGCATTGCACATTAGGCGAGGCCCAACTGCTCGAGGATCGACGCAAGCTCTCGAGCACGGCCCTGCCCGTGCAGCTGACTCGCTCGCCGTATCCCTCGTTGAACGACGTCTTCATCATCGAGGCGATCGCCGACGACTTGGAGCAACAGCTCCAGGCGCGCCTGAGCGAGGACTCTGATCGGCCTGCGACGCCGTCGGCCGCGTTTTATCCCTCCGACGAACCGGGCGAGTCGTTGGCGTATCACACACTCCTCGCTGACCCCGATCTCCATCGCAACGACTGCCAAGACGACGATGACGACGACGATGATGATGAAGAGGAGTTTGTGTATGATCCAGCACAGCGTCATGCTCCTGGCGCAACGGCACGAGACAACGCTCGCGGCGGCCGCGGCGATCATGACGATGACGATGATGATGGTGAGATCGACAGCGATAGCGATGTGCTGTCACCACGAGTCGCCGTCGAGGCCGTCGCCAGCGACCTGCACGACGAAGACAACCGCTCCACCACTACCACCAACACCACCTTGACACCTCGCTCGACCTCCTTCTCCTCCCTGTTGTCCGATGGCAGTGAATCGGGCGAGCAACCACAGCGAGCGTCGTCTCGCTCGCGTCGAAAGGCCGCCGACGAGCAACAACGAATCATGCTGCCTCAAGTACCTCGTAACTCGCATCGAGTCTCAGTCACCGATATCGAATCGCGTGGCATGTCGACCAAGGTCGATCCTGCCGCGCTGGCATCGGCACTACTCACGCATCAATAGTCTCTTACTCTCTACTCCTCTCATTCAAGCCCCGAGTCACTGTCTATCTCATATGCATCGTCTTCTTGTCGTCTCTCCATCGTATCATTACTTGTTCGTGTGTCTGTCCACTCGCTGCTGTTATTTTGACTTGCTTATTGCCCGCTGTGTTGTTTTCCTGTCTATGCATTCATGTTGTCGTTCTCGTCGGTGACGTAAGCTTACTGATACCGACTCGCGCCCACTCACACTCATAGTACCTGTAGCGCACGTTGCTCGTTGGTTGTCGTGCTCGTTCAACCCATCGCTATCATCTCGATATCGTTCCAATCTATACTCCATCTCTCACTCTCTCTCTCTCTCTCTGCTGTCTCGCTATTCTCTTGCGGTTGTAAATGAAAGCTCGTATCCTTGGTTCTAACTCTCAATATCATTCTCTTTCGAGAGATTCTTGCCGATTGGCAGGCACATCTTCACTCGTGATGGCATCGATCGATTGAAACATTGAGACGTGCACGCAACCAGGCGATCTAACAATATACTACTCGACAAAGCGCGAACCTACACTACAGGTCGATCTTGCGTTGCTTCTTTGGAGGATGTGGCTTCTTGTTCTTCTTGCTGGCAGGATCGTCCGGGTGTGGCGTGGGGTTGGGATTGGGCTGAACGCGAGGTCGCATCGATGTGAATGGGCGAGGCTCCGAGCTGCGATAGTTGTAGGACTTGACTGTCAGCTGCTCGGCCATGTCCTTGAAGACCACTGCATCGTAGATGTGGAGCTCTTGTGTATCGATGAGCTCCAACTCGAGTGTGTATTCGAAGCCATCATAAACCTGGGAAGCAGATAGAGTGTGAGAGAGGGAGCGAGATATGGGAAGACAATCGTGTCAGCAGCACGCACTCGACGTGTAGCTTTGATGACCGAGTTCAACCAGCAGTCCTCGTCGTTGCGATGTTGACGGCAGATCGTATTGGCAGCTTCCTGCAGGTACGCACGCACACACACACGATTCATTATCAAGAGCTCGCACGGACTGGCGAGCGAGACACGATACCTCAGCAGCACGTCGTATGCTGGGGCTGTGAACGCTGGCGTAATGCTCAGTAGCTGCGCAGGCTGGTAGTACAAGTAGACTCGTTGTTACGACGAGAACGAGCGCTATCGAGCATGCAAGCACATATGTCGTCATCTTGTGGGGATCTCGTGCGAGTGCTTGGCTCGTTCGTGCGTTCGTGAGAGAGAGAGAGAGCAGGCAAAGAACAGCGACCTCGCTCAAAGACCTTCTTCCTCTCAAGATCGATGCTGTTGCTGCTCGTTGTTGCTTGTTGCTCGTGTCTGCTGCTCGTCTCGCTCTCGCTCTCGTGGCTGAGGCCCATCCAAGTCTCTCTCGCTCTTGAGTACTGTTGGCGTGTGTGGTATTGTTGATTGATCTTGCTCTTGCGTTGGTGAGGCTCGCGCGCCAACGAGAGAGATCGCTCTGTCGCCTTGCTGCCTTCCTCGCTCGTGTCGCTCTCGCTTGTCCTGCTCGTGAGCCATCTCATGGCTGCCTCTCCCTCCTCCTCGTCTGCTGCTCGTGCTTCTTCTTCTTCGTCTCTCTCGCTGATGTCATCCTCGTCTTCGTCATCATCAATCGATGAGCGACATCGAGGCGATGGGAAGGCCGATGATGGTCTCGATGCGAGTGTGTGCGCCATCTGCCAACACCGACCTCGAGAGCCTCTCGTGACTCAATGTCGCCACTTGTTCTGCAGTCGTTGCATCATGGCCTTGCTCGACAACGCATCCATGAGGCCCATTGCGTGTCCTGTGTGTCGGCGGTCGATCTTCAGCTCCTCGGAGCTCTGTTCTCCAACCTCTTCCTCCTCGTCGTCAACATCATCAAGATCGCATGATCAAGACGATGAGATATCATGCTCCAACCAAGACACTGGATGCTCTTGGCGAGGCGCCTCTCGCTCTCTCGATCACCATCTGTCGTCGTCGTGCATGCATCATCGATGTGCGAACCGAGATCGAGGAGGATGTGTGTGGGTGGGATCGATGGGAGCAGCATTGATCCACCAAGCCACCGAGTGCGAGAGCGACCACCACTCGT
>Ga0209935_1002842_pt1 | contig 19628 bp, 20 predicted proteins | sample ThiBio_1000_plan_2_FD_183958 | JGI IMG/M metagenome (GOLD analysis project Ga0209935, IMG submission 183958) | Wastewater bioreactor microbial communities from Cape Town, South Africa - Thiocy_cont_1000_plan (SPAdes) | ecosystem: Engineered > Bioreactor > Thiocyanate-remediating >... | reverse complement strand
CTGAAAGAAGAGTCGCTTTTGCTGCTGCTTGTGCTATCTGGATTGAGGCAGCTCAACAGCTTCTTTTCGTCTAAATTTTCCCAAAACAGGCATATTCTGATCTTTTTTAGTTAACTTGACGGCGCCGTGTAATACGTATTTTATAGCAGCCGTAAGCTACTTTCCCCACTCAAAGCCATTACGTAATCTTAATTTTCCTTCAAACAAATTAAGATAGGGACCTAATCCATGTCCATATAAATAAGGTCGACAAGTTCTCTCGTCTGAATGCAGACTATATCCCAAATTTTCAGCCATTTTTTGTTCTTTCGTTTCTCTCATTTGTCTTGCGATTCGTATTGCTTTTGGAAGCCCTAACTTTGCAGCGTTCTCTATCCTTCCTTTTATTAACAATGAAAAGGCATAAGCAACCCTAACAGCAGGAGTGGATTGTTCCCCTCTTTCTTGATTATGAGCCCTTAAGTAACTTTCCCAAAAATTATCATCTATTGTTGCTCTAAACTTTCTAGAGGTAAAGCATAACTGCATAGCATCCAATGGCGGTAATTTGTAACAAATTTCCCACATAATCTCCGGAGGAAGTTCTTCAATTTTACCTTCTAACAGAGGACCGCTAGTAAAAAAGAAGCTATCTTGTTCACATAGAAATTCTTGATCATCATCAAAAACCTTTTCTCTTAAAAAACAACTAAAACATTTCTTTACAAAAGTTGACAAAGGGCACTCTTCTTCGTTTTCATTATCAAATCCGGCAACTGTTTTGCTTTCTATAGTAAGAAACATTAATGAAGCACTTATAATAAGAAAACTTTTTTTCATGCTCATAATTTTCCTTCTTCAGGGATATCACAAAACTTAAGATTATTGATTATATATTCATATTTTTTAATCTGGAGTTATTACAATATTAAAATTATGGTTTGTCAAGATATTAGGGGCAAATGAAAGTTCCTGTCATATATCCTGTATCAAGTGCCTAGACAATATATATGGATTGTATTTCAGAATGCTTGTTCATTATCTTCTATAAATTTTTCTTATTATATTGTATTTTCATTTCAAATTATGTCCATGGTAGATCTCCTGTGCAATTTTATATCATTATTTAACTTATTCAAAAAATTTTAAGAATAAATTTGCTTCTTTGTGGCGTACGCATGAGCTATTCGTGCGAGTTTAATTAGTAATTGGTGCGCAAGCTACGTTGAAACCGTTTTTTCTTTCAACTCGATTGCGACCTCGTCTTGACTATTTTGCGGAACATTTTCTTTACAAGTTATCGTCAGAATCGATCTGCGAGATAGGATTAGCATCTCGGGCATTCAGAGAGTTCCTTGTTTGTAAACGTCAGACTAACCGCCTATACTGCTAAAGAATTAGCTACGGTAAAATTTTGCTTTTTCTCAAGGACGGGCTGAGAAGGCTGCCAGTTATAAGGCAGCAGTTCATTAATTTTTTTGTGAGGATGGGTTGGGAGACGCTCTAGCACATCGGCCAGGTAATGATAAGGATCCACATTATTCTTTTTGCACGTCTCTGCAAGCGTATACATAATAGCAGCTGCCTCACCCCCTTTAGGGCCTCCCATAAAAAGGTAATTCTTCCGCCCGATCACGACAGGCTTAATCGCTCTCTCAGCCCTATTGTTGTCAACTTCGAGACGACCCATCCACAAGAAAGGTATTTAAGGCTTCCCACTGATTCAGCGCGTATTGAATGGCACTCCCTAAACGACTCTTGGGAGAAGCCCTACTTTGATGATAGAGAAGCCATTTGTGTAATTTCTTTAAAAGGGGCTTGGAACGTTCTTTTCGGAGTTTTTTCTTCTCTTGCGCTGTATAAGTACTACAGTTGTAAAAAATTAGAAAAGATTTTAAAATCCATGACATATAAGGCAGGGAGGATGCCATGGATAAGAAAAAACTTGAGAATACCTTAGAGGTATTAGAAGAAAAGTTAATAGACTTAACAAAAAGCTTAAAGCCCTTTTTTGCAAATTTTTCTACCTATAGAACAGTGGGCCATTACCAGTGGGCCATTACTTAAAAGGCCTCTTAAGCGCTGTAGATCGTAAAAATAATTGGCAACTAGCAGAGAAAGAAGGGTTTAAAACTCCTTACCGCCTGCAGCATTTATTAGGAAGGGCCTTATGGGATGCAAATCAGGTAAGAGATTTCCACATGCAGCACGTTGGGAAAAATCTTGGCTTTAAAGAAGGCTCTCTTATTGTAGATGAAACTGGCTTTTTAAAGAAAGGAAAGAAATCAGCTGGAGTTGCTCGCCAGTACAGTGGAACAGCTGGACGGATTGATAATTGTCAGATTGGCGTATTTTTAGCTTGGGCAGCCAAGGAAGGACATACCCTCCTTGATAGAGAACTCTACTTACCGCAGGAGTGGATTGAAGATCACCCTCGATGTAGAGAGGCATGTATTCCTGAAAAAAGAACTTTCTTAACAAAGATAGAGCTTGCTCAACAAATGATTGAGAGAGCTCTTAAGCAAGGATTTAAGCCTGATTGGGTTGTTGCTGATGAAGTTTATGGTCAAAGCTATAATTTTCGCATATTCCTTGAGCAACACAACCTACCTTATGTAGTGGCAGTTCCAAAGAATCAGTCCATTTGCCAGGGCTTTAATAAAATACCAGCAAATAGCCTTTTGACTTCACTTCCTCCTCATATTTGGCAAACATTAAGTTGCGGAGAAGGAAGTAAGGGCCCGAGACTTTATCAATGGGTGTGCTTTCCTTTAAATTCTCCTGATCCTGTTTATCAGCGTTGGATTTTATTCAGGAAAAATCTTAAAGATTCAGAAGATATTGCCTATTTTCTTGTTTCTGCTTCTCCTGATACTTCCCTCAAGAAGATGGTTCAGGCTGCAGGACAGAGATGGAAGATAGAAGAGTGTTTTGAATCTGCAAAGGGAGAGGTGGGTTTAGATCAATATGAAGTCAGAAATTATCAAGGATGGCATCGTCACATAACTCTTGCAATGCTAGCTCATGCTTTACTTGTTACAACCAAAAGCCAATTATTTCCTTCTTTGCAAGAACTTACTTCTATGTCTAAATTTAAAAAAAAGCGAGGGCTGTTATAAATATGAGTGTGCAGGAAATCAAACGATTGTTTCAATACCTTTTCTTATGGATTCCACCTCTTGAGTTTATTTTAAACTGGATTCAGTGGCGGCAATATCACCAAACTATAGCTAAAAATTGCCACTATAAAAGAAATACTTTACATGTTCGTTAATTTTACAACTGTAGTATTAGATGTTTTCCCCGAAATTTATATTCCTTGTTGTATTATTATTCATTTTTTTGAAAAGCAAAGAACCTCTTCGTTAATTTCGTTAATAGAGGTATACCCGCAGAGGGCCATCGCCATGTCTAGCTCTGTTTTTAAGATAGTTAAAACTCTCTTAACGCCTTCTTCTCCCCCAGCAGCTAATCCCCAAAGAATTGGACGTCCCGCCATTACGGCTTTAGCTCCGAGTGCAAGAGCTTTTAGAATATCAATGCCTTTTCTAATTCCTCCATCAAGAATGATCTCAATTTTTCCATCTATCACACTGCTAGCAAATTTTAAGGCCTCAATCGAAGAGAGGGCTGTGTCAAGCTGCCTTCCTCCATGATTTGAGATAATAATGGCATCTATATGATTATCGATGGCAATTTGAATATCTTTAGGGTTTAAAATCCCCTTAAGAATAATAGGAAGAGGGGTTATAGAGCGAAGCCAAGCGATGTCTTGCCAAGTTATTCCAGGATCAAGTAAAGAGGCTAAGTAGCCTGCTAGCTTAGTTGAAGGGGTGTCTTTTAGATTTAAACCTGCATTTTTTAGGTTTTTTACCTCAAAGTTTGGAGGAAGTGTTAGTGGATGATGAAGCTCTTTTATTCTTTTTCCGTAAAGAGGAGCATCTACTGTTAAAACAATTCCTTTATAGTCAGAGGCTTCTGCAAGTCGGACTAGATTTTTCGTAATCTCGCGATCCTTATATATATAAAGTTGAAACCAAGGGGGAGTATTTGTATTTGCTTTAATCTCTTCTAAAGAGCAATTTGAACAAGTGCTTACGACCATAATCACATTGTGATCCTGGGCGGCTTTACTTGTTGCCACTTCTCCTTCTGGATGGGCGAGTTGTTGGAAAGCCATGGGAGCTATCAGAAGAGGAAAATTTATAGCTTGACCCAAAATTGTCGTTGACAAGGAGCGCTCCTCCACATTCTTTAAGACTCGAGGTAAAAGCTTTATAGAATCAAAAGCAGAAGTATTTTCTCTCAAGGTTATTTCATCGCCAGCTCCTCGTGAGAAGAAAGCGGCAATGTTTTCCGGGAGCCTATCGTGAGCATATTGCTCAAACCCTTTGACATCAAAGACGTTATCCATTAAGAAGTTCTCCTAAACCTTTAGCTTTAAGAGCTACATTAGACTCTTTATAAGCTTCTTCATGAGACTTCCACAAAGATGCATAGATCCCCTGTTTTTTTAAGAGAGATGTGTGTGTGCCCCGCTCTTCTATAACTCCGTCATGGAAAACCAAGATTTCATCAGCATTGACCACTGTCGATAGCCGATGGGCGATAATAATGGACGTCGAATTTTGTATGATGGGAGCAATGTTTTTCATAATAGTGTCTTCCGTAGAGAGATCTAGAGAGGAAGTCGCTTCATCAAAAATATATAGAGAAGGTCGCTTTAAAAGAGTCCTTGCTATAGCAATTCTTTGTTTTTCGCCCCCCGAGAGTTTTAAGCCTCTTTCTCCCACAACCGTCTTATAATGGTAAGGCAATTTTTTTAAAACAGATCCAAGTTGGGCAAGCTCTATAGCTTCCTTTACTTCTTCTTTACGAGCACTTGGGCGGGCAAAGAGAATATTCTCATAAATGGTTGTATTAAAAAGTGTGATGTCCTGGGGTACAATTCCAAATAGCTTATATAAACTTTCTGTATTTAAAGTTTGAATATCTTGATTATTGATAAAAATTTTTCCTGAGTTTATATCAAAAAATTTGAAAAGAAGATTTGAAATGGTTGATTTTCCTGAACCTGTAGCTCCTACAATTCCAAGGGTTGTTCCTGCTTGAAGATGAAAGCTAACATTTTTGAGAATGAAATGAGAAGGTTCATATCCAAAAGATACATTTTCAAATTCAATGCTCTCTAGTTTATCTAGCGAATGAAATTTTTTCTCAGTACGATACAAAGTTGTAGGCTTAGTCTTATAAATTTCCATTACGTTAGCAAGTTCATTGAGGCCTCTCCTAATATCTCTTACTATAAACCCAATATGATGTAAGGGAGCTGCAAATTGTAAGATATATCCATTGATGAGGACAAAATCACTTGCATCAAAACCGCTTGATAAAGCCTGTTTTCCTGCCGTATAGGTAAGTAAGACTAACCCTATTCCTATGATAAAACTTTGTCCAATCCGAACAAGTTCCATACTTGAGATAGACTTAACGAGAAGGTTTTCTCTTTCCTTGAGATGAGCATCACATTTTATTACTTCATACTCTTTATTATTAAAGTACTTTACGCTAGCAAAGTTTAAAAGGCTATCAACGATGTTTGCATTTGTATTCGATTGTTGTTCATTACTTAAGGTTTGAAAATGAGAAGCCCACTCTGTAGCATAATACGTAAATAGTATAAAAACAGCGGCTATAAAGAGTAATATGAAACCATAAATGGCTCCATAGTAGTAACATAAGATCGTAGCCGCTAAAAATAACTCTATGATTGTTGGAACAATAAATAAAAACAACCCCCAGAAAACATCAGGAAATCCACGCTGAGCACGTTCTAAAGCATTGGTTATCGCCCCAGTTTTTCTATCTAAGTGAAATTTCATAGGCAAGGAATGCAGGTGATCAAACAACTTAGAGCAAAACAGACGGATACACCTTTCTAAAGGCCTAACCATGATAATCTGTCTCACTTGCAGGATTGTTTGAGACGATGTCCAAATAATTCCGTAGGCTACTAATAACAAACACAATTGATACGTCATACTTTTATCAGGAGCGGAAAGTTTAGAAACAACCTCCTTTAAGACGATGGGAATGCTAAGATCAAGACCAATTGAGATAAAGATAAGTCCAAACGCAATAAGGAATAAGCGGCGGATTTTCTCTTGCTTCGTCCATAAAAAGGGGAATATATCTTTTATAATTTTAAGATTCTTGAATTTTTCTTGCATATGCTTTAACTTTTCCGTGTTCAGCTTCTGAAGTGGAAGTAATACCTTTATTAGTGCTCAAAAGAATACCTTGAACTGTAGGGCAAATAAGAACGTACTTGAAGCTAAAGAGGTTTGGAAGAATAAAAATGAATAAAGAATTTTACCTCAGCACTCTATGCTATATTTCTTGCTTCTGGTAAACTTACTAGATTTCTCTAACTTTAAGGTCTGTTGGCAAAAATGACACAAAATAATTGGTACTTAGAATATAAGAAAAATCCAAATGCTTCTATAAGACTTTTTTGTTTTCATCACTCGGGTGGAGGAGCTACGGCGTACAATCCCTGGATAGAACAGCTTTCAAGCAACATTGAACTGATTGCTATTCAGCTCCCAGGAAGAGAAAATAGGTTTACAGAGCCTCTCACGAGTAACTTAAGCCATATTGTAAACAAATTAAGTGAAGGGTTTCAAATTTATAAACATAAGCCTTTTTTTGTGTTTGGGCATAGCCTTGGCGCTTTAATTTCCTTCGAGTTTATTAAAGCCATTTACCAATTATATGCTCTTTATCCTTGCCACATGATTGTCTCATCTACAAAGGCTCCTCATTTACCTTTTCGGATGAGGCACCTAAGTCATTTAGAAGATAAAGTATTAAAAGAAGAACTAAAAATCTATAATGGAATAGATGAACGTATACTCAATAATGATGAGCTTCTCGATTTGTTTTTGCCAATCATAAGAAGTGATTTCAGTATCTATGAACATTACTGTTATTCAAATTCTAAACCCTTACCTTGTGATATACTTGCCCTTTCTGGTAACCAGGACTCAACAGTTACCCAAGAAGAGATTTTAGCATGGTCAACATACACGACTGGAAAATTTGAGCACATGTCATTTTCTGGAGAGCACTTTTTTATAAAAGATCATCAAAAAAGAATTTTAGAAATCATCAACCAAATTGGAGACAACTTCACTCAACCGCAAATTATAAGAACTTAAAGAAGTGTTTTCCATATATTTGAAGACAAATTTAAGCCATCGCAACAGCTACCTTTCTCTCTCCTTTATAGGGTTCTCTCCCATGAGCCATAAGGATATTATCAAGAATCATAATATCACCTCTATGCCATTTAAACTTCATTTTTTCGTGAGCATATGCTTCGCGAATATGTTCTAAAATATCAATTTCGAGGGGGTTTCCATTACCATATGAAGCATTGCGGGGAATATTCTCTTCTCCAAGTTCTTTAATAAGGGAAAGACGAGAAGATTCATCCAAAGAAGAAATGTGAAAAAGATGAGCTTGGTTGAACCATACAGGTTCTGCACTCTCAGGATGAATAAGGGTAGCTTGACATATTTGCTTTGTTGTTAATTCAGGTGATCCTTCCTTCCATTCGAAGCTAATATCATTTTCTTTGCAATATTTTTCAACATCGGATCTTTCTTCCGTTTGAAAAACCTCTTGCCAGCCTAAATCAATTCCTTTGGTATAATTACGGGTGTACATGAGTCCATGTTCTTCAAATTTCTTTCTAATCCCTGGATCAATTCGTTTATAAACATTTCGGCTATCTGCAATAGGTGTTTCTCCTCCCTCAGCTGCAACGATTACACTAAAAAAGAATATTTTGCTAGGCCAGGACCTAGAATAGGCATTTTCATTATGTAAGGGGATTTCCCTATCAGCGGGGTATTCTGTTGCTGTATATATTTTTCCACCTAATTTTGTTCTTGGGGTTGAACGGTAAGTATAATCCAGAAGTTCAGAGGAAAAACTTTGGACCAAACGGTTAAATTCTGAAACAGAGTGAAGATTAAAATTCCTAAGGAGTAGTCCCCCATGCTTACTTAAAAGATTTTCAAGGATAGGCTTAAATTCCTTGACCCACTCAAAAGGATTAAAGCTTTTTCCTTGAGCTTCTAAAACAAGAAGGCCATTTTCTTCCGGTTTTAAAAACCATGATTTTATATTAGAATCTGAGAGCATTTATTTCTTATCTCCAAAAGGTTATTTAGTTTCCCCAATTTAAAGGGATATGAATTAACTTGCAACTTTTGCGCACATCTGAGATTGCTTTCAAGATCCTAGCAGTTTATGATTCCTAAATAAAAATTAAAGGACTGTCCTTTATGGAACAATACTCTTTAAGAGGCATTGATTATATAGAAATGTATGTTTTTAATGCTTTTCAAGCTGCAAACTTTTATAGATCGGTTTTTGGCTTCAATATTGTTGCTTATGCTGGCCCAGAAACAGGAATGAAAGATCAAATCTCTTATTTTCTTCAGCAGGGCTCGATACGTTTGCTAATTAGCTCAACGACAAATCAAAATTCTCCTCTTTTAAAGCATGTCATAAATCATGATGAGAGTATTAAAGATATTGCTATCACGGCAAATAACGTATCCCAACTCTATGAAATAGCCACAAAAGCAGGCGCCATATCAATTTTAGAGCCAACTGAGATTAATGATGGTAAGGTCAGAATGATTAAGGCTACAATTGCAACGTTTGGGAATACAGTCCATTCATTTATTGAGAGAAAAAATCCTTCTTCCCATGAATTGCCGTTTTACACACCCTTAAATTACTCACCAAACCAAAATCCAGCTGGCTTGGAAAGCTTAGATCACATTGCTGTCGCTATTGAAACTGGAGGTCTTGAGACATGGCAAAAATTTTATGAGGATGTTTTAGAATTTAATGTTTTTTCTGCTGAGGATATCTATACCAATGAGAGCGGGATGAAATCGGTTGTTTTGAATGACCCTACTGGAGTTATTAAATTTGTCTTAGTTGAGGGGGTTTCAAATAAGAAAAAATCTCAAATTGAAAACTACGTTTCCTATCATGGTTGTTCTGGTGTTCAACATCTAGCTTTTTCATCAAAGGATATTATCCAAACAGCAAATCTCTTAAAAAATCAGGGAATCAAGTTTCTCGAGATCCCAAAGACTTATTATGACAACATTCCTCTTTCTCTAAAAAAAATTCTCCAGGATAGATTAGAAGTTATGCAACACTTAAACATACTCGTAGATCAAGAAAAACATGGATATCTAATGCAAATGTTTACGCGCCCTCTTCAAAACCGTCCCACTTTTTTTATTGAAGTCATACAAAGAGAAAATTCAACGGGGTTTGGAAGTAATAATATCAAAGCGCTTTATAAAGCCGTTGAAAAAGATCAACGGAGGGCTATGATTGATGTTTAATGAGCTCCTTTCTCCATGGGTTAGAAATTTAGAAAAATCAGACATTCAAAAAGCCCTGCAAACAACATCAAAGCCAGATATTATTTCATTTTCATTGGGCAGACCTGATAACGATCTGTTAATATTGCCAGAGCTTAAAAATACTACTGAAAATCTATTTTCTCCTAAAAACTTACAATATTCTCCTCCTTCTCTTGAATTGAAAACCCATATTGTAGAGCTTATGAGAGAAAAACAGGTATTTTGTACTCCTGAACAAATTATTTTAACTACAGGAGCTCAACAAGCCATGACGCTCTTAACGAAGCTATTTGTTAGTAAAGGAGATAGTATTCTTATCGATCAGTTAACTTATCCTGGGTTCATTCAAGTTGCCCAAGCTGAGCAAGCTAAACTAATTCCTATTCCTGTTTGTTTTCAGCAGGGACTCAATGTAAAAGAGCTAAGAGGAATTTTAGAGCAAAATAAGAGGCCAAGTTTATTGTATACAATTTCAGAGGGTCATAATCCTTTGGGCATAAGCTTAAGCAAAGAGCAACGTACTGCGCTTATAAAACTTACACAACATTATCAAGTCCCCATTATAGAAGATGATGCCTATGGTTTCTTAAATTATGATGTTGTTGACTCTCCCCTAAAGTCCTATTGGAAGGAAGGAGTTTTTTATATTGGATCTTTTTCTAAAATACTTGCCCCTTCGCTAAGGGCAGGTTGGATTATCGCCCCTGAATCAATTATAGAAAAGTTGGAAATCTTAAAGGAAGGCCTGGATATCAATACAAGTACTTTAAGCCAAACTCTTATAACTTCTTTTTTTTCAAAAGGTAGCTTAAAAGAGCATATCTCAAAGCTCAAAGAGCAATATAAGAGTAAAAGAGATGTCATGATTAAGGCCTTAAAGAAACATATTCCTGATATGGAGCTTTACATCCCAAAGAGCGGATTTTTTATATGGGGTAAGTTGCCCTCTTCAATAAATACGGATAGATTATTCAAGTTAGCCCTAGAAGAGGAAAAAGTTTCTTTTCTTCCGGGAAGCGCATTTTTAATTGGAAAAAGGGACGACGTTCAAAATTGTCTACGCCTTAGCTTTGCCTTTTGTCCCAAAGAGCTTATAGAGCAAGGAGTTAAAGCACTTGCAAAAGCCATCCATAGGTATAAATGGAAAAATGAAGACCAATATCTTCGCGTCGTTTAAAAGATAAAATCCAGGATGGTATCATCAACATAACTCTTGCCATGCTTGTTCCTGCTTTACTTGTTACAACGGAGAACAATTGTTTCCTTTTTTGCAAGAACTCTCTTCTATAGCTAAATTAAAATAAAAGCAGAAATTATTATAAATATGAGTGTGCAGAAAATCAAACGTTTGTTCTAATTTCTTTTCTTGTGGATTCCTCCTCTTGAGTTTATTTTAAATTGGATTCAATGATGTCATAATCATCAAACTATAGCCAGAATTTGCGATTGAAGGAATCCTATCTTGACTATTTATAAGGGGATATCAATTATAATAAGTAAGGAAGTTCCCTCTAATTTTATTATTTTACTGATTGGAAAGCTGTCTTTAAGTCTTTATATTTTTCTTTATCTCTACAATATTGAAGGCTAATTAAGAATATGCAAGATCAAAGTTCATTACTACAAAGAATGCCTATTCGTATTCTTCCTTCTTCAATTATTCATAGAATTGCAGCGGGGGAAGTTATTGATCGCCCATGCTCTGTTGTAAAAGAACTTATGGAAAATTCTATTGATGCTGGCGCAAATCTCATTCAGATTATCATTCGTGATGGCGAAAAAAACTTTATCTCAGTACAAGACAACGGCTTACGAATATCCTGAGAGGACATATAACTGGCAATGCAACATTATGCAACCTCTAAACTTCAATAAGATGATTTATCTAATATTAAAACTTTAGGGTTTAGAAGAGAAGCCTTACCTTCTATTGCTGATGTAAGCCGAGTGAATATTACTAGCCGAATAAAATCAGATATAAATGGCTGGCAAACTTCTTATGAAGGAGGAAATCATGGCTTTGTTGCTTAAATCAGCTAAGAAGGGTAAATTTTTTATAAAGACGTATGTAATCATATGAGAATCGATGATTAGAGATACCACGGCAATTAAGAAGGAATACCGCGTCACGAATTGGCGAGAATACAATAAATCATTAAAGCAACGAGTGTCCTTTACAATTTGGCTGAGTGAGGATTTTGATAAAAGCTGGCTAGCGGTACAGGCAGAAGGCAAGAATAAGGGAATGCCTTTTATTTATTCGGATACAAGCATGAATTTAGTGCTGACGCTAAGGCATCTGTTTAAGCTTGCTCTAAGACAGCTCACAGGATTTGTTGAGTCTCTTTTTACTCTTATTGAAAAAGTCTTACCTGTGCCTGAATTCAGTCGTTTGTCAAAACGTGCAGGTCAGTCTTTGTCATATTTTCATTTGCCTTCTTTAGGACAAGACTACCCATATAGTTATTGACTCGACAGGTCTTAAAGTCTTTGGAGAGAAGGAATGGCTGGAAACGAAGTATGGCAAGCAGTATCAGCGCAAGATATGGAGGAAACTTCATATTGGAGTTGAAAGAGAAGGTCTTATTGTGGCAAGGGAAATGACAGATCACCGAACAGATGATAGAGCTTGGGGTTCTTCTCTCCTAAATCAAGGCGGGATAAACTACATTGAAGAACTTTTAGCTGATGGGGGTTATGATAGTCATGGAATTTACCATTCTCTTAAAGCCCAAAGCATTAAGCCACTTATTCCACCTCTTATAAATGTTATTATTTCATCAGTAGTCGACCCAACATTAAAAGATCAGACCATCGATTATATTCAGAAGAAAGGGTATTGGGCTTGGTACAACAAAAATAACTTTGGTCGTAGAAATAAAGTAGAAAACGCCTTTTATCGTTTAAAAACAATCGCTTGGAGAAAGCTACTCTCGAGGAGTTTGCTCAACCAAAATGCAGAAACCCATCTTATTTGCTGCCTTCTAAATAAAATGACAGACCTAGGAATGCCTTGGAGCATTAAAATAGCTTGAAAATAAAATTATAGGACATCTCTGCCTTCAAATCTGATTTAAGCCACAAAGCCCTTTCTGATCAGGCAATCGAAGTACTTAAAGACCTTAGGGATCGTGCAAATAACTCTCCTTACCTTTTCCCAGGATGTATAGATGGAAAACCTCTTCAAGAAGTTAAAACACTCTGGAGCAGGATTCTTAAGAAAGCGGAACTCCAAAACGTCCGGATTCATAACCTACGTCATACTCATGCCTCCCACTTAGTCTCTAGCGGCTTAAGCCTGAGCATCGTGGGGTAAACTCCTAGGACATACTCCAGCATCTCCTACCCAATGATATGCTCACTTGGCCGATACTCCTTTGCGTGAAGCCGCGAACTTGTTTAGAAATAAAGCTGGACAATTGGAGACAAGGGATTAAAAGGAATTAGTACTTGCACTCATTTTTTCTTTCTCATAAGATTGAGATAATAATTATTCTTTTGGAGATTTAAAATGAGCGACGTATTAAGCTTAGCAGATACTTGGTGTGTTGTCATAAATTTAGAAGACCAGTATTCCATCTGGCCCGTCAGAAAAGAAATCCCTTATGGCTGGCGCGAAGAAGGCAAGATAGGAACGAAGGAAGATTGTCTAGCACATGTTAATAAAGTATGGGTAGACATGAGACCTCGTAGTCTAAAAGAAGCCATGGCTGCTCAGGCACAGGCTGGAGCCACAGGGGCTTAGCCCTCTTGTAATCCTTTCTTCTTTATGTAGTCGGGGTTTTCTCTTAAGCTTTGTAAGTAGTGTATATAGGCTTCTTTGATGTACGTTGTTTGGATCGGAGGAAGCCTATCTTGTTTCATTCAGTAGCGAGATCTTGGTAAAAGTTTTATAGGGTAGATGTTTTATGCTCCCCAGTCAAAAAGATCTTCTGTAACCCAAGAATGTGTAAGGCCTTTGCTTTGTTTGGTTTTCAAAGCGACCGCCCCAACATATCCACAAGTTAAGCTAAATTCTTTTAAAAGCCACTTTTGAGCAAATGGCTTATCCTGTTCTTCCTTGGATAGAGAGATAGGATCTTTGCTGACGTCTAGCTCAATCTTTAGGGGAGAATAGGAGAATCCATGGCCTAGAGCTTTTATGAGGGATTCTTTACACACCCATATCCTAAAAAAAGATAAAGGTTGTTTTTGTATGGGCTTATGATAAAAAACTTTCTGCTCTTTTTCTGAGAGCACTTGTTGCACAACCCCAGGCTCAACAATATCAGCTTTCATATATTCAATATCTATCCCTATGAACTCTCGAGAGAAAAAGCATAAATAACCATATCATTGGAATGAGAAAGGTTAAAATAAATAGGATTGTCTTGCTTTGGTTGTTTTAAAAGAGGTTTTCCATACGCATTATAGGTAAAATCTATATCTGAAGGAGATTGCTTAAGATAAGCTGCTAAAAGGTGACGCAGGATCCCACGCGCAATCACGAAGACAGACTGATCCTGTTCGAACTTAAAACTAGCCGCTCTTTCTCTCTCATCAGGCGACAAAGAATCGAACAAACGTTGATAAAAGGATGCTGACAATTGACAAACATCTACATACCAGAGCTGGATGCTGTCCAGAGACAAACGAAAGACATCTTCTCTTACATTCTTGCTTGGTGTCATAGAACCTTTTATCTTTAAGAAAACAACTTAAAAACTATTCATATAGCTTAATAACTACAAAAGAAGAAACAACTTATTTCTGTCTTTTCTATTTTGGAAAAGATCGGACTTTGTGTTGCTTTTTATCTTCATCCCTTTATGATTTGTAGAAACGTAAAACAAAAATTACAAACAATTTTTAATTTCTTCATGAAGGGGTTTCCTCTGCAACTTCTTCTTCTAGAGAGGTTATCTTGAGAATAGATTCAACCTTACTCAATAATTTATTGACCTTTTTGCTGAGTTTTTAATGGGAAAATTTTTTATAACCAAAACCTTTTTTCTGACTTTCCAACTGCAGCTGAGAAAACTCTTCCTTCAAAACACCTAGAATCTTCCACTGATTTTCTTTTTGGGCCATGTCTATTTTTCCTGACTAGAAAGGCGCAGTATATTACCCTAACTAAGATTCTCACAATGTTCATCTTAAGAGTTGATATTTTCAAATAAGCCTGCAGTAGTGCCTTATGCTTTACCTATACCTTAGGAGCTATTTTCAACTGCATAAAATCCATCACCTCTTATGAAGAGCCTCGAATTCTTCAAACCTAATAAAAACAGTAAGATCCGGTTATTTTGTTTTCACCATGGAGGTGGGAGCGCTTCTACTTTTTACCCTTGGGTAACATTGTTACCAGTAGAAGTTGTCGCCATACAACTGCCAGGTCGTGAGACGCGTTATAAGGAACCTCTCTTGGAGAGTATGAAGGAAGTTGTTCCTCATATCTTAGAAGATTTTAAAAAATACACAGAAAAGCCTTTCGTCATATTTGGTCACAGCGTTGGAGCATTGATAGGTTTTGAGCTCGTACGATCTTTAAGAAGGCTAAGGCTATCTCTTCCCCTACATCTTGTTATGTCCGGCTGTAAAGCGCCTCACTTACCTTTGGGTCGCCGGTCTCTCCATGATCTACCAACACCAAAACTCATCTCAGAGTTGACTATCTATAATGGCATCCCTTCAGAAATCCTCAACGGAGATCCTGAGCTTTTAGATCTCTTTTTTCCCATCATTCGTGCTGATTTTAAGATAGGAGCTATGGTGTTTGGGCACATTGGAGATAGGTATGGGCGTAAGAAGGCTTTGCTCTTATCTATCAGTCTTATGTCTCTTTCTACTATTGCTATAGTATCTACTGTTACGACAAAGGCTCCATAGCCAGAAGCTTCTACCAATTTTACCAAACGTTGTGTGAGAGACCGGTCTTTATACACGTAACAATTGGAACCAAGGAGGAATATTGGAAGCCTCTCGTATCACTTTGAGCGGCGTCGTGGTACATATCTGACAATCATAGTGGTACCAAACGTGTTTGCTCCTTCAGCGGTTGCTTCCTCTCCCCTTATATGTGCAAGCTTTTGGAAAGCCATAAGTGCTATGAGGACAGGGCTCTGACTGATATTCTAGGATTGAAGTTGAAAGTGAATAAGAACTCACGTCTCTTAAAATCCTAGGAGCCAATCTTATATGATCATAGGCAGAAACATTATCAAAAAAGGTTAATTCTTCTCCACAGCCGTCGGCAAAATAATTAAAAACTTCTTGAGGCAAAGCCTCCTTTGCACGCTGTTCAAAACAAATAACATCTGTGAAATTATGCATGATTGTTTTTTTGCTCTTTCCTAATAGTTTAAATTAAGTTAGTGTTTAGGCTTATTTTTTCCAACATCATATTCCTTTAGGGTTTTTAAAAATTCTAAGAATGTTTATTACAAGCCGAGATATTTGCGAATGAGTTCATATTACTTAAAACCAACTATTAAAGCAGAGCCCCTCATTTGGCAATGGTACGCATGGTCTTATCTGATTCCTCCTCTCACGGCCGCTTGTAACATTGCTGAGCGGCACTTAAAGATCATGCAGTCCTATGTTCAGAACCCACAGATTCATGCACAAGCTATCAAAGATCCTAAACTCCTCGGAGGCCCTTTTATCGATTTAGAGGGACAAAAGGTTGATGAAGTCAAAGCACTTCTGGAACAAACAAAAAAGGATTGTCAGGAACTGCTGACGCTCCATGATGCCTTCAAAGAAACAGACCGTATGATTCAAGCAGAAGGTCAAGGAGATACTTTAGAACCTTTCTATAACCGCATCCCAAGCCCTCTTAAAGGAATGGCTGAGCTTGTATATGACTTAAATAACCATCCCTCCCTTCGGTTAATTGAACCTCTGCTTTACCGGAAGTACTATAATACTCAACACCAAAGGATTGTTCTCTCAGATACGGTGACAGACTTTAGAAAATTTGTTCTAAGTACTCCTTATCTCAATCAAGAAGATGCGTTTCCTTTAGATATTGCGTTTTCTAATCCAAAAATTGACCAACTTTTTAAGCTAAAAAGAGAATCCAAGAGTTTAGCCGAGATTCAAGAACTTTTTGACATCCCAGAAACAAAACAAGAGCTCTTTAAGTCTTTCTTTACAACAGAGAGACCCTCCCTTCACGAAGATCGTAACTACACGGGCGATGGGATTCGTATACGTTATTTCGGACACGCATGCCTTTTGGTTCAGACAAAATCTGTCTCTCTCCTGTTTGATCCTGTGATCAGCTATCCTATCAAGGACAGTGAAATTCCCAGGTATACATTTGAAGATCTTCCAGACCATATTGATTACGTGGTGATTACCCACAACCACCAAGACCACCTCATGTTTGAACCCCTTTTACAGATCAGACATAAGATAGGACACATCGTCTTTCCTGCCAATCATAGAGGATCCTTAGAGGATCCTTCTCTCAGACTCACTCTGCAACACACAGGGTTTTCTTCTCTTATTGAGGCAAAAGAGATGGAATCAATCCCGCTTCCGGATGGAGAGCTTATCTCCCTTCCTTTCTTTGGAGAACACTCAGATCTCAACATCCAGTCAAAGCTCTCTCACTGCGTCCGACTTAAAGGAAAACAGTTCTTATTTGCAGCAGACTCCAATAATATAGAACCTGCTCTTTATGATTTTATCTTTGAGAATATTGGTCCTGTTGACATGTTGTTTTTAGGGATGGAGTGTGATGGCGCTCCCTTAAGCTGGCTCTATGGCCCTCTTTTATCGACACATTTAAGTCGTACTTTTGACAGAAATAGAACCTTATCTGGTTCTAACTTTGAGAAGGCTTGGGACATTGTTCAAAAGCTCCAGTGTAAGGAGGTTTATATTTACGCCATGGGACAAGAACCCTGGTTGAATTACGTAATGGCTTTGAAATACCACCCTGATTCTATTCAAATCACGGAATCAGACAAACTTGTCCAAATCTGCAGAAAAAACAATATCGAAGCAGAGAGGCTCTTCGGCAGAAAGGAGTGGATCATCCCTCCTTAATTATTAACCAAGACCATCAAGAGCGTAATTCTGCTACCAGCTCATCTTTCTAATCTTAAGTTTTAGCGATTAATTTTAAGAGTTACAGGACGTATTAAGTGAGAAAAAACTTTAGTTGTTATATTATCAACGAAACGAGTCTAGGACTCCAGTGTGCAGAAGCACTCTTTAAGGAAGGCCACGAGATCCTAGGGATGATCTCTACACACAAAGATACGATAGCATGGGTAACAAAACAAAATATCCCTTTCTACAGCTCCTTAGAAGATTTTAAAGCTTCTACATCTTCTAAAACGTTTGATTATCTTTTTAGTATCGTAAATAGAAAAATAATTAAAAAAGAGCTTTTAGCTTATCCTCGTGTTGCAGCTATCAACTATCATGATGCCCCCCTTCCAAAATACGCAGGCGTTCACGCAACTTCATGGGCTATCTTAAACAACGAACCCTTTCACGGTATTAGTTGGCATCTCATGACCGAGATGACAGATGGAGGTGGTATCTTAAAGCAAGTTATCTTCCCTCTTGATAAAGACGAAACGGCTTTAACGCTTAATCTCAAATGTTATTCTCATGCCCTGGAATCTTTTAGAACCCTTATTCGAGAGCTTGTGAAAGGGTCTTTGATAGAAAAAAAACAAGACTTAACAAAAAGAAGCTATTTTGCACGTTATCAGAAACCAGGCAATCTTGGCTTCCTCTGTTGGGAAGACTCTGCTCAAGAGATAGAGAGGTTTTTTCGAGCACTATCCTTTGGAGATTATCCTAATGCTTTGACGACACCAAAGATTTTGATTAATGGGGCTATCTTTATTCCAAACAAGGTGAGTATTACTCCCTCAAATTCTCAGACACCTCCAGGAACTATTGTTCAAATTACAGGTAACTCTCTTCAGGTTTCTACAAAAACACAAGATGCTATTCTGGCAAGTTTTAAGGATGTAAGAGGAAAATCAGTTAACATAGAGGCTTTTTTAGCCACCTCAAACATTGAAGTCGGGAGTGTCATTAAAAGTCCTACACAAGAAGATCGGATGCACTGGATGAGTCTTTCTGAGGGTTTAGCACCTCATGAAGATTATTGGGTGCACGAGGTTAAAAACAGTTCTCCATTTAGCCTACCATTTACAGAAGCGCCAGCTGAGAATGGTAAAGTGCAATCGTCAAAAGAAGAGATCATCATTAAAGATACACTTTCTGAGTGCTTTTCCTCATCACGAAAAGGAGAAAAGATTTTCTTTAGTGAAACGTTTCTAACAGCTTTCTTCATTTATCTCAATCGCATTGGAAATGCGTCTACCCTTACAGTAGGAATTGTAAATGATTGCCTTAAAGGATTACACAATCGCTACTCTTTTCTGCTTCCCTCGCATCTTCCTTTGACGTTTTCTTTAGGAGAAAATGAAAAAGCAAACGACCTTGCCGAACAGGTAAAAAATAAACTAGACTCCCTTAAAAAAAGAAAAATATACCTAGAAGATGTTTATGTAAGATATCCAGAGCTTAAAGATATTTCTCTTTCTGTGCCAATCGTTATCAATTTAGAGCCCATCCAAACAGAGAGTACGGATGAGAGCTATCCCTTTGTGCTGACCTTAGATGAGGAAAACAACGCTTATGTTTTTAAAGTAAAGACAACCCTAAACGAAACATCAAAAAACTTACTCCATAATTCTAAAAAACACATAAAAAAGTTATTTGAGCAGATTGTTCAAAATCCAGAAGTCCTTATTCGAGACCTCTCTTTTGTTAGCGAGGAGGAAGAACTTCAACTTCTCGTTGAGTGGAATGATACACAACAATCTTATCCAGAGAACAAAACGATACACCAATTGTTTGAGGAGCAAGTAGAAAAGACACCGGACAATATTGCTGTGGTGTATGAAGACCAGGAGCTCACTTACAAACAACTCAACGAAAGGGCCAATCAGCTTGCGCATTATCTGAGAAGCTTAGGGGCAGGGCCAGACACGCTTGTGGCGATTGCTGTGGAGCGTTCTCTTGAGATGATCATTGGTCTTTTGGGCATCCTTAAAGCAGGGGGTGCTTATGTACCGCTTGACCCTGAGTACCCTCAGGAACGTCTCCAATTTATGCTTGAAGATACACAAGCTTCTGTCCTTATCACACAAGAACACTTGAATGAGAGGT
>Ga0209935_1002841_pt1 | contig 19631 bp, 18 predicted proteins | sample ThiBio_1000_plan_2_FD_183958 | JGI IMG/M metagenome (GOLD analysis project Ga0209935, IMG submission 183958) | Wastewater bioreactor microbial communities from Cape Town, South Africa - Thiocy_cont_1000_plan (SPAdes) | ecosystem: Engineered > Bioreactor > Thiocyanate-remediating >... | reverse complement strand
ATCGGTATCGCGTCACTTACGCTCAATGGATGCGCGACTACGACTTCCGCAGGAGCGGTGGGCGCAGACCGGTCCCAGCTGATGCTCGTCTCCTCCGACCAGCTGGAGCAAACCGCCGCGCAAGGTTATACCAAGCTGAAGAACGACTCCACGCAAAATGGAACGCTCAACAAGGATCCCAAAATGCTGGCGCGATTGCAGGCCATTGCCCGCCGGATCGAACCCCAAACTGCCGTGTTTCGCAAGGATGCGCCTGGCTGGAAATGGGAAGTGAACATAATCGACAGCAACGAGCTGAACGCCTTCTGCATGCCAGGGGGGAAAATCATGTTCTACTCCGGGCTGATCAACCAGTTACAACTTACCGACGCGGAAATCGCGGTAGTGATGGGACACGAAATAGCTCATGCGTTACGCGAGCATTCGCGGGAACAGGTATCCCAGGCGATCGCAGCCCAGGCCGCGCTGGGCCTCGGATCTGCGGCGCTCGGCCTCAGCCAGAATACCGCAGCGCTCGCCAATGTCGGTTATGAAGCCCTTATTGCAACCCATTTCAGCCGTACGGACGAGGCCGAGGCAGACCGCATCGGCCTGGAACTGACCGCGCGCGCGGGCTATAACCCTCGCGCGGGAGTAACCTTATGGCAAAAAATGATGAATGCCAACCAGGGCGGACAGCCACCCGAATTCCTCAGCAGCCACCCTGCCGACTCCTCGCGCGTCCAGCAGATCGAATCATTGCTTCCGGTCGTCACGCCGCTGTATAACGCGTCGCGACGCTAGCAGCGACAGGGTGCCGGACCGCGCCAAAATACTGTCGGGGCGGGCGCCTGCAAATCTGCTATGGGGTTACTTCCCTAGGTGGCTGCCAGACCTCTCGCCAGATCCGCTTGGATATCCTTCGCTGCTTCCAGCCCCACTGCGATGCGCAGCAGACCGTCCGTAATTCCGGCTGCGTCCCGGCTTTCCTGGCTGATGCGGGCATGGGTAGTGGTGGCGGGATGCGTCAAGGTGCTCTTGGTATCGCCCAGATTGGCGGTAATCGAAATCATGTGGACGGAATCCACCACCCGCCAGGCTGCATCCTTTCCATTCTTCAATTCGAAGGACACAATGCCCCCGCCAGTTTTCTGCTGGCGCCGCGCGAGATCGTATTGTGGATGCGACACCAGGCCGGGGTAATGAACTTTTGCCACGCCTGGCTGCGATTCCAGCCAGCGTGCAATCTCCAGCGCGTTGCTGGAATGCGCCTCCATGCGAATCTTCAGCGTTTCCATGCCTTTCAATATCACCCAGGCATTGAAGGGGCTCAGGCTCGGCCCGGCAGTACGCAAGAAACCGAATATCCCCTGCTCCATCACCAGGTCCCGGCTTCCCAGCACAGCCCCGCCCAACACCCTTCCCTGGCCTTCCAGATATTTTGTCGCGGAATGGATTACCAGATCCGCACCCAGTTGCAGCGGCCTTTGCAGCGCCGGGGAACAAAAGCAGTTGTCCACCGCGAGCCAGGCGCCCGCCTTTTTTGCGACGGAAGCCAGCGCGCCAATATCCGAAATTTCGGTGAGCGGATTGGATGGCGTTTCCACGAATAATAATTTCGTGCCGGGCCTCATCGCCGCTTCCCATTGGGAAATATCCGTAGCGGAAACAAATGTCGTCTCGATGTTGAAGCGCTTGAGAATATTGGTGAAGAGATTCACGGTAGCGCCGAACAGGCTGCGCGATGCGATGATATGGTCGCCGGCGGAGAGCAGGCCCATCGCACACGCAAGAATTGCCGACATGCCTGAAGAAGTGGCCACGCACGCTTCAGCACCCTCGAGCGCGGCCAGGCGTTCTTCGAAAGCGGTAACCGTGGGATTGGTGAAGCGCGAATAGATATTTCCGGGTTCCGTGCCGGAAAAACGCGCTGCGGCCTGGGCGGCATTCTCGAATACGAAGCTCGAAGTCAGGTACAACGCTTCCGCATGCTCATTGAACTGGCTGCGATGAATACCCGTGTGCAGCGCCAGGGTCTCCAGCTCGAAATCGTCAGACATCAGGATCTCCTTCCCAATAAAAAAACCCGTCCAGCATTTGCTAAAACGGGTTTCCCGCTTTAGCCGAATTTATAACGCGCCCGCAAGCTGAATATCAAATCGGCGCAAGATCGAAACTACACTTCCCCATTCTTTTTGTCAAATTGCTGCGATATGGCTTCCCGGAAAATTTTTGTGCCGCCGGCAATCATGCACAAAGCGAAGCAGCGATCGAAAGGATCTTCGCATGATGCCCGCAAGGCAACCGCCTCAAACGGGGAGTGCGGAAGCCATTGTTCACATCAGCAGAGCTTATTCAGTGCTTCCTTAATCCACCGCCGCCAGGTTCAAATCCAGCTGGCTGCTGGCGCCAGTGCTCGTCAATGGCATGCCACTGCTCCGCTGCGCCTCCAGTATGGCAAGATACTCTTCCGTGATATCACCGGTGATATAGCTGCCGTCGAAGCATGAAGTTTCATAATGGGAAATCGAAGGATTGAGCCTGGAGACATCTTTCACCAGCGCATCGAGATCCTGGTAAACCAGGTAATCCGCACCGATTTCCCGGCAGATTTCATCATCATCCCTGCCAGTGGCAATGAGCTCATGGCGTGTAGGCATGTCTATCCCGTAAACGTTGGGAAACCGCACCGGCGGCGCAGCGGATGCGAAATACACCTTGCTCGCCCCCGCGCCTTGCGCCATCTGGACAATTTCCCGACTGGTCGTGCCGCGCACGATTGAATCATCCACCAGCAACACATTCTTTCCGCGAAATTCGACGCTCATCGCATTGAGTTTCTGGCGAACGGATTTACGCCGCTGCTGCTGTCCCGGCATGATGAAAGTCCGTCCTATATACCGGTTCTTGACAAAACCTTCCCGAAAGCTGACACCCAGGCGATTGGCAAGCTGCAAGGCGCTAGGCCGGCTGGAATCAGGGATGGGGATGACCACATCGATGTCCAGATGCCGCATGGTCCTGTTGATCTTGTCGGCCAGGCTCTCACCCATGTTGAGCCGTGTTTCGTATACGGAAATACCGTCCATTACCGAGTCTGGGCGAGCCATGTAAACGAACTCGAAGATGCAGGGGTTATGCACAGGCGCGGCAGCGCATTGCTTGTTGTAAAAATTACCTTTCTCGTCGATGAAAATCGCCTCCCCTGGAGCGACATCGCGTATCAGATGGAATCCCAGCGTGTCGAGCGCGACGCTTTCGGACGCCACCAGGTACTCTGTCCCGAACTCGTTCTCCGCGCGGCCGAATACCAGTGGTCGAATGCCATGGGGGTCGCGAAAAGCCAGCAAACCATAGCCGGCTATCATGGCCACTACTGCATAGGCGCCCCGGCAGCGGCGGTGCACCCCCGAAACCGCATCGAATATGGCGGCTGGATCGAGATGATAGTTTTTCGTACTCCTCTGCAGCTCATGAGCCAGCACATTGAGCAAGACTTCCGAATCGGAATTGGTATTGACGTGGCGCAAATCTTCTCGGAACAATTCCTGGTTGAGCTGGACGGCGTTCGTGAGATTGCCGTTGTGGCCCAGAACGATCCCGAACGGAGAATTTACGTAAAACGGCTGTGCTTCGGCTGGGGATTCGGACGATCCGGCAGTTGGGTAGCGTACATGTCCAATGCCCATGTTCCCGACCATCGAACGCATGTTGCGGGTGCGAAAAACATCCCGCACCAGGCCGTTTCCCTTGTGCATGTGGAACCTGTTATGCTGCGCGGTAACGATACCGGCGGCGTCCTGCCCCCGATGCTGGAGCACCAGCAGGCCGTCGTATAGCAACTGGTTGACGGGAGTTTGCGCAACGAGGCCAAGAATTCCGCACATAATGTTTTCCCGAGTATGCCCTAATCAATCAACTGCACAAAATCCGCAGCCCGCCATTCGCGGCGCAGTGCCAGCATGCCTTCCCGTAATGAAAACCCGGTGTGAATCCATGCGTCCTGCGCTAATTTTTCTGCTTCGATTTCGCATAGCTGATATGGCTGGACAGATCCGGCGGGAGCCACGGTATCACCATCAGTGCTGCCATTTCAAGCGGCTTGCTCAGCATCGCATTCTTCCAGGCCGGCTCCTGGGGCAAGGTAGTGAATCCCGCCGCCAGGATCGCCAGCAGCACGACAAGCAGGCCGCGCGCAAAACCGAACAGCAAACCAAAAAAACGGTCTGCAAACCCAAGTCCAGCCGTCCTCACCAGAGCCGAAATCAGCATCGTCAGCAGCCCGGCGCCCAGCAATGTGGAGAAGAAAAGCACCGCGAATGCCAAAAACACGCGTATCGATTCGCCACCGATAGAGGAAGGAATCATGGGCGCAAATCCCGATGCGAATGAATTGGCCGCCATGAATGCGGCTATCCAGCCCGCCAGCGATAGCAACTCGCGTACAACGCCGCGCATCAGGCTCAGCAATACCGATACGGCAAGAACTGCGATAACGCTGTAATCTAAAATGGTCATGCTACACGAAACGGCGCCCCGGATCTGACGGGTTATCTATCTATCACCACTCCCTCGAATCCCAGTTTCCTGAGCCTCTCGCGAGCAGCCTCCGCTTCCTCCCGCGTCTGGAAAGGACCGACGCGAACACGCGTTATCTCGCCGTCATCCGCTTCCTTCCTGCTGTCCAGCCCGCGCGATCCCGTCCCCTTGCCTGTCTTTATGGTTTCGGTATAGCCCTTGACATCCTTCTCTTTCGAGATCAGGCTCTGCAGTTGCCGCTGCGCCTTGGCGGGATTCGCAAAAGCGCCCAACTGCACCACGAACATATTGGCGGCGATGGAACTTGTCCGCGCGCTCTCCGCGCCTGGCGCGATCTCCGGCGCGGGACTGTTCGCCGCCGGCTTACCCTTTTCCGCTACCTGGGCCGGGGGCTGCACCTTTTCCGCTACCTGGGCCGGGGGCTGTATGGGCTTGCCTGGCTGGAGCACAGCAGCCTCCTGACGCCGGGACTCGGAAGTTCCGGAATCCGGAACCCCTGCGGAAGGCGTCTGGGGGGAGTTTGCCGCTTCAGGCGGAAGCTCGTCAGCTGTATCTTCCGAAGGAATGCGAATTTCGATTTCTTGATTGCGCTGCTCCGGCTTGTTGTCCAGTACCATAGGCAGGACGACGACTGCCACCGCAACCAGCACTATTGCCCCTATGAGCCGCCTTCTGGCCCGTTTCCGGAGCTGAATTTCATCTTCACTGAGAGTCTTAGCCATCAGATTGGAACCCGCCATGCACACCCGGCCGCTCTCGATAGCGCAACACGTCGGCAACGGTATGGAATGAACCGAATACGCAGATTCTATCATTTCCGCCAGCCTGCTCACAGGCATATGCGTACGCCGCAGCCGGATCTGAAAATGCAAGCATGGTCTTCCCTGCCTCCTTTATTCCCGCAGCTGCCAGCGCCTCCGCCACCTCGTCCGCGGAAGCGCCGCGCGGCGCATGAATATCCGCTGTCAACCATACGTCCACTCTTTCCAGAAGCGCGCGTCCTACGCCAGCGATATCCTTGTCCTTGAGCATCGCGAATACGGCATAGGTAGTCCGGTAGCTTCCCATTCTGGCCAGATTGCCGGCAAGCGCTTCAGCAGCGGCAGGATTGTGCGCAACATCCAGCACCGTCGCGGGCCGTCCGGCTAAAACCTGGAACCTCCCGGGCCAGTTGACTTCCAGCAGGCTTCTTCGTATATCCCCCATCGTAACCGGAAGAATATGCCTGAGGGAATCGAGCGCCGCCAGGCAGGCGCTGGCGTTACGCAATTGATGATCGCCTCGCAGCGCCGGATGGGGGAGCGCATGCCTGCGCCCTCCCGGGCCCCAGAAACTCCATTGACTGGCGTCCGCCGAGTAACCGAAGTGCTCTCCGATATGCAGCAAATCCGCCTCGATCGAGCTGGCGTAACGGCCGATGCTCGCGGGAATATCCGGCTCGGAACAGATCGCCGCCTTTCCTCTCCTGAAGATTCCTGCCTTTTCCCACCCGATTTTCTCGCGCGTATCGCCAAGATAATCCATATGATCGAGGTCGATGCTGGTCAGCACTGCGCAGTGAGCATCAAAGATATTCACCGCATCCAGCCGGCCACCCAGCCCCACTTCCAGAATGGCCACATCCACGCCTGCCCGGCTGAAGAGCTGCATTGCCGCCAGCGTGCCGAACTCGAAATAGGTCAAGGACTCGCCGCTGGCTATCCGCGCCGCCTCTACCGTCTGGAATGCGTCGCATAGCTGCTCGTCTCCCGCTTCCCGCCGGTTGATACGCACGCGCTCGTTATAGCGCAGCAGATGCGGCGATGTGTAGCATCCCACTGCATATCCAGCGCTGCTCAAAATGGCTTCCATCATGGCGCATGTCGAACCTTTGCCATTGGTTCCCCCAACAGTGATTATAGGAAAAGCCGGATCGAGACCGAGACTGGATCCGACCCGTTTCACGCGTTCCAGCCCCATCTCGATAGTTCTTGGGTGAAGACATTCCAGATAACCTAGCCAATCCAGCAGCGTCTGGAATTTCTGAGCGGGTTCAATCATCCTGAATCCGCCAGCCGGACAGGGTGGATATGGATGAACGTCGAGTACCGCAGATAGTCTTTTTGGATCATATCTCTAAACTGGAAATGAGCGGCCAACTGCCGGATTTGAGGTCATGGAGCGCCACGGCTGCCGGCTTGCCGGCCGGACCAGGAACACCAGAGGAATACCAGCGGGCGGCGAAAGCGATGAGGGCAGCAAGAACGGGAAAACAATGCGGTTGCGCGCATGGCGCATCAAGGCGGCGAGACGGATGAGTGCATGAGCAATGTGCACAGGGAGGCGACCTTGTCCCGCATGCGCCTGCGATCCACTATCATGTCTATCGCTCCGTGTTCCAGGAGGAATTCGGCGCGCTGGAAGCCTTCCGGCAGGGTTTGACGCACTGTCTGCTCGATGACGCGCGGACCCGCGAAACCGATCAAGGCGCCAGGCTCGGCAATGACCACATCGCCGATAAAGGCGAAGCTGGCGGACACGCCTCCCATGGTGGGGTCGGTAAGCACCGAAATAAAGGGAAGTCGCGCCTGGCTCAACCGGGTCAGCGCTGCGGATGTCTTTGCCATCTGCATCAGCGACAGCAGGCCTTCCTGCATGCGGGCCCCGCCGCTGGCGGCAAAACATACAAAGGGCAGATGAAGATCAATGCATGCCTGGACGCCCCGGACGAACCGCTCGCCCACCACCGATCCCATCGATCCGCCCATGAACCCAAACTCGAACGCCGCTGTGATAAGAGGGATGGTTTTTACGCTGCCCTGCATGACTACCAGGGCATCATCCTCTTCGGTCTCCTTTTTGGCGGACGACAGGCGATCTGCGTAGCGTTTGCTATCCTTGAACTTCAATGGATCGAGCGGCAACACTTCCGAGCCTATCTCATGGCGTCCCTCGGTATCCAGAAACAGATCAAGCCGGACCCGGGCGGAAATCCGGTTATGATGATTGCACTTGGGGCAGACATTGAGATTGTTCCCCAGGTCGGAATAATACAGTACCGCCTCGCACGAAGCGCACTTGCTCCATAGCCCCTCGGGCACAGCCTTTTTTTCGCCACTTTCCTTGCGTTTGATTTTGGGCGGGAGAAGTCTCTGGAACCAGCTCATGGTCTTAGGGCCGTTACCTGATACAGGGTTGATTTATTCGAGATTTCGATCAGCGCCAGGTTATCGGCCGGCTATAGCCTGGCTGGCCTCGTCCATCGCTCCACGCAGGCCGGCCACCACGCGCGCCACATTCGTCAATATCTGGTCATGTGGGGAGCGTTCTATCTCCTCGACGAGCCGGCTTCCCACTACCACGGCATCGGCGATTCCCGCAATCGCCCTTGCCGTCGCATTATCGCGTATTCCGAACCCGACGCCGATCGGGATGGAAATGGATGCGCGCAACTGGCCAAGCCTGCTGGCTACTTCGTCGAGGTCGAGCGTCGGCGCGCCGGTCACTCCTCTCAATGACACATAATATACATAGCCTTTTGCCATTTTCGCCACTTGCTCGATGCGTGTCTGCGGCGTAGTCGGCGAAACCAGGAAAATGGGATCGATCTGCCAGCGTTCCAGAATAGCGACCCACTCCTGCGATTCCTCAGGGGGATAGTCCACCGTCAATACCCCATCGATTCCGCACGCTTTGGCCCTTTGCGCAAATATCTCATGCCCCATCGCTTCTATCGGGTTTGCATACCCCATGAGCACTACCGGCGTGGAATCGTCGCGCTCCCGGAACTCGCGCGCCATTGCCAGGACATCTTTCAGGCTTACATGCCGCTTCAGCGCCCGTTCGGACGAACGCTGTATGGCGGGGCCATCGGCCATGGGATCGGAAAAGGGAACACCCAGCTCGATGATATCCGCGCCGGCTTCCACCAGCCCGTGCATCAAAGACACCATGATGGCGGGTTCGGGATCGCCGGCGGTGATAAAAGGAATCAGAGCCTTTTTATGCTGCTGGTGCAACCGGTCGAGAGTGGCGGAAATTCGGGACATGGAATGCACGGGCCGGTCAGAGCATGATTTGAGAGGCTTGCGCCACCGTGCCCATATCCTTGTCACCCCTTCCCGACAGGTTCACCAGCAAGAGCTGGTCCCGGCCCAGCGTTGGCGCAAGCTGGGCGGCATAAGCCAACGCATGGCTGGATTCGAGGGCAGGAATGATGCCTTCATAATGACAAAGGGAATGGAATGCTGCCAGCGCTTCGCTATCGGTTATCCCGACGTATTCCGCGCGCCTGCTGTCCTTGAGCCAGGCATGCTCGGGGCCGACGCCCGGATAATCGAGGCCGGCAGAAATGGAATGCGTCTCGACGATCTGCCCATTGTCGTCCTGGATCAGATAAGTGCGGTTCCCATGCAGTACACCGGGCCTTCCTCGTGTCAGCGTCGCGGCGTGCTGGCCGCTTTCGATCCCGAGTCCCGCCGCCTCGACGCCTATCATCCGGATATCACCGTCCAGATAAGGGTAAAACAGGCCGATGGCATTGGATCCCCCGCCCACGCACGCAATTAGCGCATCGGGTTGCCGCCCATATTCCTCCTGCATCTGCAGCATCGCTTCGCGTCCGATGATCGCCTGGAAATCACGCACCATCATGGGATAAGGATGAGGTCCCGCCACGGTGCCAATGATATAAAAAGTGTCCTCGATATTAGTCACCCAGTCGCGCATCGCCTCATTCAGCGCATCTTTCAGAGTGCGGGAACCGGATTCGACCGGCACCACCGTGGCACCGAGCAATTTCATCCGGTAAACATTGGCGGACTGGCGGGCAACATCCACCGATCCCATGTAAACCACGCACTTCATTCCATAGCGCGCAGCCACCGTGGCGCTTGCCACGCCATGCTGGCCCGCACCTGTTTCGGCAATGACGCGCGACTTGCCCATGCGCCGCGCGAGAAGCGCCTGCCCGACCGCATTGTTGATCTTGTGGGCTCCCGTATGATTCAGGTCTTCCCGCTTGAGCAGAATCTGCGCGCCTCCCAGGTGGGCCGACCACCTGCTTGCATGATAGATGGGCGTAGGGCGGCCAACGTAATGCTTCAGCTCATGGGCAAGTTCGGCCTGGAATTCTGCATCGTTCCGGGAAAGCTCATATTGCGCGCGCAACTCATCCAGCGCAGCAATCAGCGTCTCGGCGACAAAAATTCCCCCATACGGACCGAAATGGCCGTATCTGTCGGGCAGATCATAAACTCTCACTGGCTCGAACTCCTCGCATGAAAGCGGCGATCTTATCGGCATCCTTGATACCCTTGGATGCCTCCACGCCGCTGGATACATCCACCGCCCATGGTTGAATCCGGCTGATTGCGAGCGCGACATTCTCCGGGCGCAACCCTCCGGAGAGGATCAAGGGCAGGCCTACATCACGTGGAACCAGGTCCCAGTCGAACCCCTGTCCGGTACCGCCGGGCTCGCCTTCCACAAATGTGTCGAGCAACAATCCTTTTGCGCCGCTATGACGGGTCGCGTATTGTATCAAATCTACCCCTTGCTTGACGCGAACAGCCTTTATATAAGGCAACGAAAATTGCCGGCAAAAATCGGGAGATTCCACACCGTGAAACTGCAGAAGATTCACGCCTGCGCGAGAGGATGTCTCAACCCAACTACGGTCGGGATCGACATAAACACCCACTGCGGTGATGAATGCGGGCAACAGGGAAATGATTTCTCGTGCCTTATCCGGTGAAATATATCGCGGGCTTCGCTTCCAGAATACGAATCCGATGGCGGTAGCGCCCAGGCGAACTGCCGCCTGCGCATCCTCGGCGCGAGTGATGCCGCAAATCTTTACTGGTGTAGCCATAATGAATCACGTCCTCCATCGATACCTGCCTACGGCGCTTTCCGGCCAATGATGCATCCCGGCCTCGGACCAATCCATCGGGGAGCAAGAGCGATCCGGAACACCGCTCACCCGATGCCGCCGGGCAGGCTTGGCTCCCGGAAGCTTGTAGGCAATGACCTGTTCGACTTTTGCAGTACCGCCGCCAGTGGCGGTTCGATGAATTCCGGAACCTGCCATCTGGCATCATAGCCGATGCCCGCCAGATACAGGCCGGCTGCCGGAAAAGTGGGAGCGGCAAGTTCACGCCTCCGCCGGGCCAGTACTTCCGCCATCCATGCCGGGGGATATTTGCCCTTCCCCACGTAAACCAGCGAACCGACAATATTGCGCACCATATGATGCAAAAAGGCGTTGGCGCGTACTTCAAACACAATGATATCGCCATGCCGGGTGATTTCCAGCTTCGTCAGCTTGCGCACGGGCGACTTCGCCTGGCATTCAGCGGCACGAAACGCGCTGAAGTCATGCTCCCCCAGCAGAAACCCGGCCGCGGAACGCATGGATTCGAGATCGAGCGATTGATGAAACCAGCCCATCTTGCCCTGGTTGAGTGCCGGCCGTACCGGATGGGCGAGCAACAGGTACAGGTAGCAGCGCTCAGTGGCGCAGTAGCGTGCATGAAAATCGGGCGGCATTGGCAAGGCCCATAATACCGCAATACTGTCCGGCAGAAATGCATTGACTCCCCGTATCCACGCATTCATGGGCCGCTTCGCTTCGGTGTCGAAATGCACCACCTGGAATACGGCATGCACGCCAGCATCGGTGCGCCCCGCCGTCAGCACTCTGGTAGCATTGCCGGCGATCCTCGATAATGCAGCCTCCACCGCGTCCTGCACCGAGCCACCGGATGGCTGGCTCTGCCATCCGCAAAAATTGCTTCCATCGTACTCGAGGACCAGTGCGATCCTCACGCTATCCTCCCAGCATAGGCGAGGAGTTCGGCAAGGTCGGCAGGTTCATTACCTGGAGAGAAGCATTCCCAGGCGATGCGTGGACAAAATGCCCGGCCTACCACAGGAAATCCGCCAGGACCAGTGACTGAAGAAGCGTGTAAAGATATCGTCCACTCATTATCCTGAATCCGGCAGTTGGATAGCGTGGAGTGTGGTTTTTGGAGCGCAGGGTAAGGCACAACGACGCGCAATGGCCATTCCGTTCCAGGGAGTTGAAACGCAGCCATGTGCCGCAAAATTCAGGATTATGGAAGCCGGCAAGCCTGGCGGAGCCTGCAAATTTGACAACAAGGCCCTGCTCGCGCCTATTGCTGGATATCTCCCTCACGCGCAACCTCCTGAAGGACTCGCTCGGCAGCCTTCAATTCCGCGGTAGGCGCCCCTGTCGCGTCCAGCGGCCGCCCTCGGTTCCATTCCATCGTCTGGGTATTGACTTCCTTGTCGGCCTCCATGCGGGAGATGGCCTTGATCTCCATCACGTCCGGTATTCTTAAAATGGATCCTGCCTTGAGCTGGTGGATGTTGTTGCCCAGGAAAGCATCCCTGTTCGCACGCTGCAATGCAACCAGCATCTGGTTGAAGCTTATTCCGGGAGGAATCGCAATATGTTTTACTATCCCCCCCAGGGTATCACCCTGCTTCACGGGTCCATAGACCGTATTTTCCTTTGCGGAGAGCGTGGAATCCGACGCGCCTTCCTGCGCTCTTCTCTCCTTCGTCTTTTCCGGCAACTGCTTTCCGGGCAACCTTTCCACCCTGTCCATGGGAGCATGTCCGGATACCGCGACAGGAGTGGACGGCGGCCTGTCGGAAGAGGGGGAAGCGGAACGCGCCGCCGAAGTCTCGTTTGCATGTGCTTCAGCCATCGGAAGCAGTACCGCGTACTCGCGCAACACGCGCCCCGAAGGCCAATTCAATTCGATCAGCATGTTCAAGAGCGGCTCGGCCACGGGTTGCGCAGAAATGACCTTGATATAGGGCTGCCCATTGGCACGCGTTTCAACGCTGGTTTTAAATGCCGAGAGAGAAGGCGAGTAATCGACATGAGCAAGGCGAAAAGTATCCCGCGAGGCCAGATGCGCATCCAAAAACAGCCGTTCTTCCACTTTCACTGCAACCAGGTCGATTTCTGCTCTGAAGGGCTGCCCCAGCGTGGAATTGAGGGTTAATCTCCCAAGCCCCGCCGCGTCGATCGCCCCGATGAAACCAACCATGGCCAGGAACAGGAATGTTTTAAAGGCAGGTTTGCGCACGACCACCCCAGGAGAAGAATCAGTCAGGCCTCCACGAGGATTCTCAGCATTCTGCGCAAGGGCTCGGCCGCGCCCCACAAGAGTTGGTCGCCAACGGTGAATGCCGACAGGTATTCTCCCCCCATTGCCAGCTTGCGTAGCCGTCCTACCGGTATCGTAAGCGATCCGGTGACGGCAGCCGGCGTCAATTCCTTCAAGGTTGTCTCGCGTTCATTGGGAATGACCTTCACCCAACTGTTGGATGCAGCAAGAATATCGTCGATTTCGTCCAGCGGAACATCTTTTTTCAATTTGACCGTCAGCGCCTGGCTATGGCAGCGCATGGCCCCCACCCGCACGCAGATCCCATCAACCGGTATCGCATGCTCTGTGCGTCCCAGGATTTTGTTCGTCTCGGACTGGCCCTTCCATTCTTCCCGGGTCTGCCCGTTACCCAGATCCTTGTCTATCCATGGAATGAGGCTGCCTGCCAGCGGCACTCCGAAATTCGTGGTGGGAAAGTTGCCGTTGCGCAGCGTTCCCGCCACCTCCTTGTCGATATCCAGAATGCCGGAAGCGGGATCATCCAGCAGATCCTTCGCCACGCGATGGGCTTCACCCATTTGCAGCAGCAACTCGCGCATATTCTGCGCGCCGGCTCCCGAAGCCGCCTGATAGGTCATCGCACTCATCCATTCGACCAGGTCTTCTTCGAACAATCCCCCCATCGCCATCAGCATCAAGCTCACGGTGCAGTTGCCCCCAATATAATTCTTCACGCCATCGTGCAGAGCCTGCTCGATGACCGGCAGGTTCACCGGATCAAGTATAATGACAGCGTCATTTCCCATGCGCAACGTGGAGGCCGCGTCGATCCAATGGCCTTCCCAGCCTGCCTCCCGCAGCTTGCCGAAGATCGCGCTCGTATAGTCGCCGCCCTGGCAGGAAACCAGGATATCCATCGACTTCAGTTCATCAATGTCATAGGCATCCTTGAGCGGAGGAACTTCCTGGCCAATATCCGGAGATTTGCCGCCCGCCTGGGACGTAGTGAAAAATGTGGGCTCAACCAGCGCAAAATCGTTTTCTTCGCGCATCCGCTGCATCAGCACGGAACCCACCATTCCGCGCCAGCCGATAAAACCTGTTCGCTTCATGCTTGCACTCTCTATTATCTATTATTCCAAATCCTGCAGTTGACCACTCATTTCCAGTTTAGAGCCATGATCCACAACGGCTTTTCGCAGTACTCGATATTCACCTGTATGGTGAGTTTCTACAGAGCGGATTCAGGATCATAAGTTTGCCAGCACCGCGGCGCCCATGGCCTCGGTGCCGATCTTCCTGGCACCTGTTTCGTAGATATCGGCCGTACGGTATCCATCCGCCAATACTTTCCTGACCGCATTTTCGATCCGTGCTGCCGCCTCCTCCTGATCAAAGGTGTAACGCAGCATCATGGCTACCGAGAGAATGGTAGCCAGCGGATTGGCGATATCTTTTCCCGCGAGATCAGGCGCAGAGCCATGTATCGGCTCATACAACCCCTTATTATTTTCATCCAGCGATGCCGACGGCAGCATGCCGATGGAACCCGTCAACATGGAAGCCTCATCCGAAAGAATATCGCCGAACATATTGCCCGTCACCATGACATCGAATTGCCGGGGATTGCGCACGAGCTGCATGGCGGCATTATCCACGAGCATGTGGGAAAGTTCCACTTCTGGAAACGCCTGTCCCGTCTCCGTGACAACATCGCGCCAGAGCTGCGTGCATTCGAGCACATTCATCTTGTCCACGGAGCAAAGCTTGCGATTGCGTTTCGCTGCCGCCTGGAATGCCACTCGCGCAATCCTGCGAATCTCCGCTTCATTGTATATCATGGTGTTGAAACCGACGCGCTGGCTGTCGCGCCATTCTATTCCGCGCGGCTCGCCGAAATAAATATCGCCGGTAAGCTCTCGCACGATCAGTATATCCAGCCCCGCCACGATATCGGGTTTAAGCGTCGAAACAGCAGCCAGCTCGGGATAGAGGATGGCCGGCCGCAAGTTAGCAAATAAATTCAAAAACTTGCGTATTTCAAGCAGGCCTCGTTCCGGCCGCATCTGCCGTGGCAGCGCATCATACCGCGGGCCGCCGACAGCACCCAGAAGGGCAGCGTCAGCGGCTGCAACAAGGCGGCGAGTGACTTCAGGGAACGGCTCGCCCAGCGCGTCCACCGCGCATCCGCCGAGCAATCCCTGCTCCAGCTCGAATCTCAGGCCGTCGCTCCGCAGGGCTTCCAGCACCCTTACCGCCTGAGCGACGATTTCGGGACCGATTCCATCACCGGGCAATATGGCGATTTTCATTATGGACATATATAAAATGGAATAAACGGGACTGCGGGCAAGGCTGGTGATAAATCTTGCTGCTCTCCGGGCAAGTCTGCAGCATTGGCGGAAAAACTATGCTGCTGTTGCGGCCTGTCCGGCCGGAAGCCAGAATCCGGATCGAAGGATCACGACGAAAGAACAGGGCTGCGGCGGAAAAAAACAGGTCACTGAAACAGCCATGGCTGGGATGCCGCATGCCTGGCTTCAAAGGCGGCGATCTGTTCCGCATGCTGCATGGTCAGGCCAATCTCATCCAGACCATTTAGCAGGCTGTATTTGCGAAAAGGGTCGATATCGAAGAAAAAAGACTCGCCGCGCGGGGTTCGCACCGACTGGGCCTCCAGGTCGACGGTCAACCGGTAGCCTTCGGTCGCATTTATTTCATCGAACAGTTTATCGACGACGCTCGAGTCCAACCCAATGGCGAGCAGCCCGATCTTGAAGCAGTTATTGAAAAAAATATCGGCAAAACTGGGTGCAATGATGACCTTGAAGCCGTAATCCTGCAATGCCCAGGGGGCATGCTCGCGGCTCGAACCACAACCGAAGTTTGCGCGTGCGAGCAGTATTTCGGCCCCGAGATACCGGGGCTGGTTAAGGATGAAATCCGGATTGGGCTTGCGCCGGGAAGAATCCACTCCTGGCTCGCCATGGTCCAGATACCGCCACTCGTCGAACAGGTTCTGTCCGAAACCCGAGCGCTTGATGGATTTAAGGAATTGCTTGGGAATGATGGCGTCCGTATCGACGTTGGCGCGGTCGAGCGGCGTCACCAGTCCGTCGCAATACAGGAATTTTTTCACGAGCTATCCGGTCGGGAGTTATTTTGCCTGGTTCTCTATTGCCTGTCCGCCGCTCTTGATATCCTTCCCGAGACCTTGCATCGTATTGCATGCCGACAAACCAAAAACAGCGATCAAGCCAAGCACTGCTGTTAGTGTTCTCATACCCACCCCTTTTTAAAGAAAAAAAGCTCTGATGTTGCGTTTGAATTCTAATATATTTTTCGTATATCCACAAAATGCCCGGCTATCGCCGCGGCCGCCGCCATAGCCGGGCTGACCAGATGAGTGCGCCCGCCCGGGCCCTGCCTTCCTTCGAAGTTGCGGTTTGACGTGGAGGCACAGCGTTCGCCCGGCGCCAACCGGTCCTCATTCATTGCAAGGCACATGGAACACCCGGGCTCGCGCCATTCAAATCCCGCGTCCCGGAATATCTTGTCCAGCCCTTCCTGCTCCGCCTGGTATTTGACCAGGCCCGAGCCTGGCACCACCATGGCCAGCTTGATGCTGGGCGCAATGCTGCGGCCTTTCACCACCTCAGCCGCCACGCGCAGATCTTCGATCCGCGAATTGGTGCAGGACCCGATGAATATCTTATCGGGATGGATATCACTGATCGGCGTATTGGGAGCAAGCCCCATATATTGCAAGGCATGCTCCATGTCATGCCGCTTCACCGCATCGGAGATCCGCGACGGATCGGGGACTTTACCATCGACGGTCGTCACCATTTCCGGCGATGTCCCCCAAGTCACCTGGGGCTTGATCGATGCCGCATCCAGTCGCACCACTTTGTCGAATGTCGCATGCTCATCGCTTTTCAAAGTACGCCAATGGGCGACCGCTTTCTCCCAGAGGCCGCCTTTCGGCGCAAAAGGACGGCTTTGCAGGTACTCGATAGTGGTATCGTCCACGGCGATCATTCCGGCCCGCGCGCCTGCCTCTATCGCCATGTTGCACAATGTCATGCGCCCTTCCATCGAAAGCGACCTGATGGCGCTGCCCGCAAACTCGATTGCGTAGCCGGTACCCCCGGCAGTCCCGATCTCGCCGATGATCGCCAGCGCAATATCCTTTGCCGAGATGCCATGGCCCAGCTCTCCCTCCACCAGAACCTGCAAGGTTCTGGCTTTCTTCGCCCACAGGCACTGGGTAGCCAGCACGTGCTCCACCTCGGATGTGCCGATGCCGATGGCCAATGCAGCGAATGCCCCATGCGTACTCGTATGCGAATCCCCGCATACCACGGTCATTCCCGGCAATGTGGCTCCCTGTTCCGGACCGATCACATGGACGATGCCCTGCCGCCTGTCATTCATCCTGAATTCCGTGATCCCCAGTTCCTGGCAATTCTGGTCGAGCGTCTCGACCTGCAGGCGCGATATGGGATCAGTGATTCCATGAGCGCGTTCAGTAGTCGGGACATTATGATCGGCCACGGCCAGAATGGACTTCAGCCGCCACGGTTTGCGCCCGGCGAGCTTCAATCCTTCGAATGCCTGGGGACTGGTGACTTCGTGCACCAGGTGGCGATCGATATAGATGAGCGCCATTCCGTCCGGCTTGCCGGACTCTTCATGCACTACATGGCTTTGCCAAAGCTTATCGTATAGAGTCTGCATCTTCGTATTTCCCCGTTCAATGCGAAATTATCCCACATCGGCGGAGCAAGAAACAGGCCACCCTGCAAGCCGGATTCCCGTCGCCCCCGGTTTTCATTCTCCAAATTAGCGGGTGAGTTCTCTTCTCCATACTATCAAACTCAATCCGGCTAGAGCGGCGGTCGCGCTTATGGTGAAGGTGAGGCTGGGGCCCAGCCACTGCCAGCCATAACCGCTGAGTATCCCTCCCAGGGTGCCGCCGACGCCAAAAGCCAGCCCCGTATACAGCGCCTGCCCCTTGGCCTGATGGCGGCCGCTGAAGAAGCGATGAACGAGAACCATCGCAGCCGCGTGATGGGCGCCATAAGTTGCCGCGTGCAACACCTGTGCCAGAAGGATCACAAAAGGCCATTCTGTTCCCCAGCCGATCATCAGGAATCGTGCGGTCGCGCAACTGAAACTGAAGACCAGAATCTGCCTTACATCGAACCGGCGCATGAGCTGCGGCATCAGGAAAAAAATACCGATTTCGCAGGCCACGCCCGTAGCCCATAACAAACCCACGGTACTTTTGCTATAACCCTGTTCCACCAGATAAATGGAATAAAAGGTGTAATAGGGCCCGTGCGCCGCCGCCATCAGCAGGCATGCCGCGAAGAATGCGAGCACTTCTGGCCGCCGGAATATTTCACCGATAGGCGAGCCATCGCTGGAACGTACGACCGGCTGCCCGGCATCGGGAATCTGATGGGAAAAAAACAGGATGCCCAGCTTGAATCCGAGCACAGCCCATAACAAGGCCGTGATTTCCGTCGCCTCCAATAAATAGCCCACTCCAACCACGGCAAGGATGAATCCCACCGAACCCCAGCCTCGGATTCGCCCATACCTGTCGGTGCCGTGTCCGAGATAGGCGAGCGTGGTGGCCTCGATAAGCGGCAGCGAGGCGCCCCAGAAGAAACTCATCAGGGCCATGACTGCGGCAATCCAGGCAAACGATTGATCGAAAAAAATGCCGCAATAACTGATCAAACCCATTGTCGCCGCAACCTGAACGATCAAAAGGCGTTTGCCGGTGTGGTCGGCAAGCCAGCCCCAGGCCGACGGAGCAAAGATACGGGTGACATGCAATAGCGACATCAGCACGCCGATCTCGAAGGCGTTGAAGGAAAGGGACTTGAGATAAAGGCCCCAATAGGGAGAAAACGCCCCGATAAATGCGAAATGGAAGAAATAAAAACCGGAAAGACGCCAATAAGGGAGGGGTTGGGTAATGGATTGCATTTCGCGATTTTAATCTTCCGATCATCCGCATACAGCGGCTTGGGTCTTCATGCGAGAATGGGGACAATTGATAGAATGCATTCGCCCGGCCAGCCCGCTGCAGCAAGCCGCAACACCTGGAGCCACGGTGAAAGCATGGTGATCGAGCGAGGATAATCCAGGGAAACTGAGATATAGCGTGCCTGTATGCGCATTGTGCGGGTTCACCGCCAGACCGGGCGATCTCGATCCGCGCTCTCTGCGTTTTCCGCACAGGAAGGAATTGCCGGCCATGAAATGGCTGCATCGCGCGGCGCCTCCTCCTATCGGACCGAAATCAGCCTGGCAGGCGATTATAAGCATTTATCCGTCCGCTGACAGGCGGACGGATATGATCCTGCCCGCATCCGGCTGGAAGAGATCAAGACATTTCGCAACCTTGGGATTGTCTCAGGTCAATTCCATCAATGAACAGATAAAAACCGGATGAACGCGGCCCTTGGCCACAATTACAACTATACCTACCTATTCCCAGGCATGAGAGATGCGTGCAGGCGGCGAGCAGGGCCATTCGCACCGCGCTTGACTACGGCGTCGTCTATCTGATCGATGAGAGGTATTGCCGCCTGGAAGTGATGCGGTTATCGCGAAGCCTTGCCATCAGCAAGGCCGCCTTGGCTCGGGCAGTGCAAGCAGGTCCGAACAAGTGTAAGCGGACACGGGAGCGCGGGTTTTGTTGGCTTCGTAAACTGCGGATCTTCCAATTCTTCTTATGTCTGGCAGCGCACGGAGCAAGCCTCAGTCGTTCCCGATAATATCCCGATAATAAACGGGAAGCCTGCGGTTTCAGGGGGAGAAAAGCAACGCATGGCAATCTGGAATCCAGGCCTTTAATCTTGTTGAATAATTTGGGGAGAACCGGATCATGGCGGAGCTTTCCGGCCTGTCCAGGGAAGAAAACGAGAAGGATAAAGAAGGAATGCAGTCACGCGAAGCTCTGGATCT
>Ga0209935_1002837_pt1 | contig 19653 bp, 14 predicted proteins | sample ThiBio_1000_plan_2_FD_183958 | JGI IMG/M metagenome (GOLD analysis project Ga0209935, IMG submission 183958) | Wastewater bioreactor microbial communities from Cape Town, South Africa - Thiocy_cont_1000_plan (SPAdes) | ecosystem: Engineered > Bioreactor > Thiocyanate-remediating >... | reverse complement strand
TACCAATACTGGAGCCGGAAAATGTGGCAGCTCGAGTCGGAAGTGGCGGACCGTAGGGACGCCGACGACCGACGAGGTGTTGCCCGATATGATGTATGGTGAAACTTTATCATATATACGTATAGTCAATCGTTTTTAATTCAAATTTTGATATGCGCGCACACTAACACATTCAGTCGAGGGTCAAGTGAATCGACTCTCGATGAACGTTACTTGTATCTAAATAAGTTCGAAAATCAATTAATGCATGCACATAGTTTATAAATGAAATTTTAAAAAAGAATTTTTTCATTATTTTTCTACCGTAGAGAGAGAGAAAATAATTGTGTAGCTCTCTGAATATATTTCCCATACAATCATTCATGAAATATTTGAATAAAATGAAGTCAAAGCGATTGTCCATTTCATCTTCATCAAATAGTTAATGTATATTGCAATTTTGTTTTAAATTTATATATACGTATATAGGCAAGGTGAAGAGGTAGAAAAATTACAATTACGTTGGTTCATACCGCATGAGTCAACGAGTAAAAACTTTTAAACATAGTACTTTTTGACCAACCTTTACCAATGACAAAATCAGTTCCTAATAACAAATTTCAACTATCTCAGCGGTCCTCATCGCATGAACCATAGGTTAAACAACAAGCACCTAAATTGTTAGTTGGTTTGAAATCATTTACATCAAGGGAAATGAATTCAGTAAAGGATCGAGTTTACAGTGGATGTGTTTTTCTGTAACATTCATCGAAGAAGCATACTCATGAATTCCATCCATTCACCTCATAGCTGAAGACTTAATACTTAATAATTAATATGTGTCGCTGTTGTGGAAAACCAAACGCACCCTATGTTTATAGCAATTGTAAACGGGCTCATTATTGTACAAAAGAATGTCAAACATGTGGATTGAAAGCTACATATACATAAATTGATATGCCACACCAAATGAACACGATAAAGAACGGGTGAGAAGCTCTGACTCGATTTATATACTCAGTAAAGGTTACAAGCTGAGAAATAAACTTTATAAAAGAAAAGAAAAACTTCCTAAATTCGGTGTTTTTTTCGATTTAAAAGCCTTCTTCCGTATTGTTTCCATAAAAATATATAGAAATAATGAGAACTCAAATATATGACATACAAATATGTTCTTTCTCATCGTTTATTAACAAAAGCGCACTTGTTCCGATTTCATTACTAAATCAACTACGATGGTCATATCGCTGCCATCAAGATTCAATTTCATGCAGCAATTGTTTTTTGCTGCGAGAAAAACCAGCTGAGGAATCATTTAACCACAACATAGGCATCCTCGTAGAAAATTTCAAGAAAGAATTTATATTCGGACTTCGAAGTTTTTCTTTGATTTTTGCGATCCAGTCAATTTTGTCTTTGCTTTGATTGTGTTTGATCATCGAAAGAAGATGGTCAATACATCCATCAGTCAACGACTTGTTTTCGAAAAGATCTAAATTTTCGATTGTTTTATTATGATTTTCAAGTGCATCAGTCAAAATTCGAATTCCATTATCAGTTATTTCATTTTGATTTAGATAAAGATGTGTCAATGTTTTATTTCTATTGAGCATTTGTGCGAAATACTTTGGCAAGAAAATAAACTCCATTATTACAAACTTGATTATCATAAAGTGATAAACTTTCTAATTGCTGATTGTTGTTTAATGTATCAGCTAAAATCAATACACCAATTGATGTAAATTTATTTAATCCTAAGTAGAGTTCTTTGCATTGTTCATCATTAACACATTTATTGATGATTATTTCCATATCTCGATCAGTTAATTCTTTTTCTTGCAAAGATACTTTTAAGCGTTTTTTTTTTGTTCATGTTGAATTAATCTTTCTGAGTGAAGAAATGTTTCTTTTACCTTCTTGAAGTTGCTGTCGTATCTCCTTGATTGCGACAAGCCAATGTTGTTCTTTTGAAAAGGATAAATGTTTCAGATTCTCAGCCATGAGCAACATTTGAGGACTTGAAATATGAGCATTGTTGATGTGACAATCGATTCCGAAATATGTAAACCAGTGATAAATGAATTATTCGACAAGGCCTTCTTAATCAAACAAACTTCTTTTCGATTCGATGGTAATACACGATGAACATGTAGAGTAAGACGTTTGATAGATTTGTGACCATGCAAAGTCGTTAAAAGTTGTTCAGTGTAACGAAAAAATGGAACGTGCTGATTATTGTTTTGCTGAACTCTTGATTATTGAGTTGACAGTGAGTTTGGTTTGATTGTTTACTTCAAGTATACAATCAATATTTTATTGATAAGATAAAAGTTATACGAATAGAAAGAATAACATGCGTAGAAAGAATGTAATAGTGTGTGAATCTATCACCAAACTCTTCTATGTTCGATTCACTCTAGGTATTTATACCTAAAGAGAAAAGAGAGAGAAGAGAGAGAAGCGAGAGGAAAGAGCGAAGAGAGAGAAGAGAGCAAAGAGAGCAACAATAGAGAGAACATCTTGCATATATAAATTTAACAAAGAGTCCATGAGAAAAGTAATGGAAATGAGATCATATAACGATAGTCAATCTGTTGCTTCAGATCTGGTCAATGTCACACAATTAGCATTACAAATCTCGGTGAATGATGAAGGTCGTTAACTGTTCTATTAAACCACATCATGTGTGAATGTCTTTATTTGTTCTTTTCCGCTTCATTAATTTTGCTCGTTCTGTTGTCGCCAAGTGTGAATGAACTTCTCTCTATCATTGAGTGTTTCTTTTCTTTCTTCCTTAATTCATTCTGCTTCATTGATCATCTTCTTAATTCTTCGATTTGTTTGTTCTTGGCACATTCAGTAAAATCATCATTATCAAAACATTGATCACCGGTGATACTCAATTCGGTAAGTGTAGAAGTTTTAGCTAATGCTTCACAGAAACGAGATAATATAGTCGATGAACTTGACCAAAAACTCAATTTTAAATGTTGTACAGACGATTTTTCTTTGAGAAGATCGTATAAAAATTCGATATTGTTGGAATATTTGATAGTCAATGTGATTGGTTCTTGACTATTTTTAAAACATGACGAAAAATCTTTTCCTTGTCCAATCCAATTACCACCAGATATGTTTACTACTCGACAAATTTTATTCTGCGATAAAATTCGTCCAAGAAAGTCCATATCTCTATTTTGAAAACTTTGAAAAAAATGAATATTCAATGATTTATTATTAACTCCGACTTTCGCTTTAAGAATTCTCGAAATTTTATCGATGTATTCGACATAATCAAACGACGAATGGAAGAACAATTAATAATAGTATCAAATAAACCATTCAAATTGTATTCATTTAATGACCATCGTCCGTAACTGTACAATATAGATTGCCTAGTGTGTTTCTACTATCTGTCGTTTCTAAATAAGCTTCTAATTCTCTCAATTGTGCACCTTGAAGTAGAGCTGAAGATGTATCGTTTGATTTCATTTTCGATGGACTCGAAGAGTTAAGTTCATTGGAAGTTTCCTCTAATACTTTTTCAACTAATCCATCTCCAACAGGCGTTGATACGTTTCCTAGTTGAGGAATATGAAATCCGCCTACAGCAAACAAAGCTCGAGCGACCGATAATGTTGTTGTTAATTAAGATCCGTATTTTTTAAGAAATTCTTGCGATTTCTGTATTGCATAATCTTCATGTGGAGCAACATGAAGTTCATCAGGTCTGTCTGAACATTCACATAGGAAATATAATTTAAATTGAAGAAGAAATATATTTTTCACAGTATTGGCAATAGAAGAAATAACATTTGCTGATTATCGATACACAAAGCTGATGCAGCGGGAAAACGTAGTTGGACATCTTTCAAACGTAAACATGTAATACTATTGATGACAATAGTTTGAATGTCTACTGTAGTATCACCGAAGCGTACTGATTGAACTTTTGCCATAAGAATAATTGATGATTAGAATGAAATTCAAATATAACACATGAAAACTAGGAAACCATTAGTTGAATTCTGTTTTTATAATGTCAGCATCACTAATGATAAGAACAATATTAAGTCCAAAGATACATTAGATCGTAAGTTTCTAGTGTGATATTCGTTGTCTCGAGAACTTGAAACGTAAACATATTGATTTCATTACTCTATAAAATTCATTTTTATATGTTTGTGATGGTAAAATAAATATAATAAATGTTATTGTTGATGGTATAAATGATACAAAATAACCAGATAAAAGTAAATATGGATTTCGTATTGGTGTCATACATCTTGAAATATGAGAAATAATTAAACGAGGTAAAGCCAAAGAAATTAATATAATTGGACTTATAATTAAACGTTTATGAATATTTAATTGTTGATAATAGTTTGTTGTATGAATTGCTGTTGATTTTATTTGACCAGTTCCAATAATAATCATAAGAGCTGAAATAATATTTATTGAAAATGGAACAAGAAAATGAACCATTGAAATTATAATATCATAAGCCTTTAAAAACGATGATGGATAACTGACAACACACCAAGTTCGTTGTTCAACATAATCTTCAATTAATCGACGATACAATGGATCATGAATTGTAGATATAACATTAAAACAAATAATTAATAAAGTAATCAATTTAGCCATTGCTATACTTTTTTTCTTATTAAATTTTAAATTAAATCGAACAATCATTGCACGTTCAATACCAACACATGCATGAAGCCAAGCATTTATCGATAAGAAAATTTTTAAACAAAAATCAATTATAAAACAACCATAACGATCATTTATTATCCACATTTGTGTTAATAATAAATAGAAAAATTTAATCATTAAAAAACAAATTATAATTAATGATATTATTGATGAAAATAATAAATACAAACCACAACCAATATCTCTTGTTTTTGGTTGAATAAATGTTATTATCGATAGACAACTATCGATTAAACCAAATACAAAAATAAGAATAACAATAATAAAACAAATTTTAATAACCAATGTTTGATTATTTCGTAAAATATGTGGACCAATAATAGCATCTAATGATAAACTATATTCCAATATTACAAATTGACAAAGATTTCCATAATAACAATCTGAACAAATACATATTGATGTTTTTGAACATGGTTCATTATTTTGTAAACATTTTCCATTATTTTGACAATAATTAATACCCGGACGACATTCTGTATGATTATGTTTAAAGTAAAAACAATCAAGTTGTTGATAAAAATTACAAAAACACATTTGATCATCATCATCATAAAAACATTGAAATTTTTTAAGTATTTTATTTAAACATAAATTATAATATAATTTTGTACGTTTTAATTTCTTATATTTAATTATTGTATCATTGAATAACTCTCGAATATGAAAACATCGTTCATATTCTCTAATTGTATAATTTTTTATTGGTTTATCAAGAAGTAATAATGAAAAATAATAATCCGGTGGAATTTCTATAAAACCTATTTGTGGTAAAAAATGTGTTGGATTATAAACGATTAAATTTTGTTGATATAATTGAATATATTTTATATAAGATGTATGTTTATGTGGTTTATTCTCATATAATGTTATCAAATGAATGAGTATCGATAATGGTGGTTTAAATATTGATTTATCAATTATAATATCTATATACGATGATTTATATTCACATGAATCACCGAAATATTCTTCCGAACATATACATCGACGATCTGAAATTTTTTCATCAAGAGAAATACATGTTCCATGATTTTGACATGGAAATGTTTCACATGATAAAGATGAAACATAACATCGTGAACCTATTCTTCCTAATTGACATAAACATATTGGTTTAATATCTTTTCGTCCTCGACCAATACACAATGATTCAGATGAACAATGACAATTGTTATTAATATCACATTTATTTCCAGACCAGCCTTGATGACATTGACAAAAAGATTTATTTGCATTTGTATATCGAATACATTCGCCATGTGAACTACAGTCACAATTTGCTTTCAATGAGATTAAATCTCGATCTGTTTCTGTTAGAATTACAATTGCAGTCAAACGATTAACAGGAAGAAACCAAAATTTAATCTCAAAATACCACGAACCACGATAAGCAAAATGATTTTGTAGATCTAATCGATATGCATCAATTCGAACATAATATTTTGATTGTTCCTCATCGGATAATAATTGTGAATATAATAAATTGAAATGAAATTTCGGTAGACATTGATAATCCGGTGTATATAAAATATCTTGATAAGATATAATTGTACCGTTTAGAGGATCAATAAGTGAAATAAGAAGACGATAAACTAGATAACGATCAAACATTGATGATGTTTGAAGTTGTAATACAATACTTAAACGTTTCGTTTGATATTGACAACGATCTCCATAGTAAGATGAAGGACAAAAACAAGAAAAATTGTTCTTTAAATTTAACGTATGTACATAAATTCCACGATGACAAAACCATGCTAATTTTTTTGGTGATATTGATGGAAAAGATGAAATTTTCTTTTTTTGAATTTGATGTTGTTCTTCGATATTATTATTGCCATCATAGGCAATAAAATATCTAATAGAGAAATATTTTTCTAATGGTTTTTCTATTAGATCACAAAAATATTCATCATTACCAGAGGGACAATCAATAAGACCATCACAACGTCTTTCGCGTGGTATCCATTGCCCATTCAAACAGGGATACGAATCTGGTTGACATGATTCATTACCCCATCGACACAACAAATTATTTTCATCATTATGCATTGGACAATCTGGATTACAGTCACAAAGTTGAAGTGGACTAATACATTCAAGTGAATCCCAACAATAAAATCGTTTATCATAGTCAAATGGATATCTTCCTTGACAATAATATCGTTCATCAGTAGCACCAAGACAATGTACAATTTCATCACCTGTATAGTTAATTGGTAAACAAGCCATTTCTCCATCTTGGGGTAGAGCGCAATAATGGCTTTGAGAAGAATTATAATACACACGACATTCATCACTAAGTGTATTAGGACATTCAATTTCATCATTTCCCTGTAGACATGTCCATAAATCATCACAATATGTATATCGTGTAATGCATGGTACGTGTTCACAATCTATTTCATCTGTTTCGTTATATTCATCTGGTTCGATCATGTCTAATTGTTTATTACAAATTTTTGGAAATGTTATTTGATCTCTTATTGATAATCCTTTTCGAATATATTCACAAGCATTTGAACCAGATATTTGACATTTTTCACCAAATGATTCATCTGAACTATCTTGACATTGACGGAAATTATCCATTATAAATCGACGTGGAATACATTTATTTTCCGATCGACATTTAAATCGATGAGATAATGAACAAGCATCACCAATAACAGTCGTTTCTTGTTCATCTTCACCACCAGGACAATCGATTATAGAATCAAACAGACGATGTTTAGAAATAAACTTCGACAAATTTGGACATTGATACAGTGAAAATGATGGAACAATTTCATTGGTAAATGAACAAACTTTGAATACATGTCTCAAATCATTCAGTAGATGAACCCATTCTCTATATATTTTTCGTCGAAAATTAAGTTTACTGGATAACTGACACGTCCGATTATAAATATCAATCGTTGGTATAAAGTTTGGACAATATGATAAATTATAACATATATAATCTGGTAAATAATTCTGATTATCAATAATATCAGTTGCATTTGCAAAATGTTCTGATGTATAAACAAAGTAAACATGACTATCTAATATTGGTTGTAAAGGATAAACAATTAAAGATGGACAAAATTCTTTTATCGCTGGACCACAATGCCATTTCCAGCTGGAACAGATCTCCCCACAATTGATAGTAATAGGAGAAAATAATGAATATTTTAATGCACATGTAACATATTCATAACATTCAGTCATATTTTCACTTACATTTACATATGAATATAGTGCGAGTGAATACAATATGTTTCTTCCATTAAGACAATTATAATTACCGAAATTTGTATTTACTCTGTATCGTTCACTAGTAAATAGAAATTGTCCATCACCACAAGAAAATTCACCGATAGAATTTACAAGATCTTCACAAAAATAGAAATGATCAATTGAACAAGTTGCATTTCGCAGAGGATATTCGTCAGAACCATCTAGGCAATCGACTGATAAATCGAAAAAGAATTCTTCAGGTATACATTGACCATTTGAACAACGATATTCACTTTTTGGATCACATTCGTTTGTTTCAAGTTGAAAACAATTTCGTTCATCTGCACCATTGATACAATCCATTTTACCTGACATATAATTCGAAAGATAATTTGAGAATGAGAATTACAAACAAATTCTTACCATCACATATTTCTCGCCAATCTAAACATAATTCAATAGGACGTTGGCATTTATCTTTCAAACCCATATAACATGGTACAGTCGAATTTGTTTGTATTAATACATCGATTGAATTAATATATTCGATACGTTTTAATCGAAATCTTCTTTGAATAATCTCATCAAATGATAATCGACCATTAACAAAATCTTCGTTATCAAATGAGTATTCGCAAAAAACACCAAACCAACCTGCTTCACAGAAATATATTGTTTCGTTATCATTTTGCTCGTAAATTAAATAACGTTCCAATAAATCAAGTGAAATAGATGCAAGAAGTAAATCGTTAGTTGCATTTAATAAACGTAGAATAGAAAATGTACTAACGAAATTTATTGTATTCAAATTAGAAGATATAGTTGGCTGTTCTTCGTTATCCATTTCGTTTTCAAGTAGTCTAATACAATAAGGACTTATTGAGAAAACATCTCTGTTTAATGTTAGTGTAGTCGTAGTATACATGCAGCCATATTCGATTAGACCAGTTAACGATGACTCTTTTGCAAAACGATTGTCAGTATTGTATAATCGAGGCCATGCATCACTTGAGGTTAAGCACGATAGAAACAGCAATTGTAATAACAGTTTAATATGCATATTTCTCTTTCTTATGCTCAAATGTCAATGATTTATCATTTGAAACTGCTAACAATTTTAATATAATAAATCAGGAGACAGATGGTTATTTATTTGACAGAACTGTCAATTTTAGCGATAAAAGACCAACAAGTTTGTTTGATTCAACTTCAACTTTCAAGTCACAAACTCGAAGATAAAAGTGAGTTTTTGATAAGATTCATTTCATCATCATTTTTACTCGTTCTATTAGATTATAACGAGTGAAACAAAAGATAGACAAAGTTTTGACTATTGCTAAAACTTATTTTTCGCGCTGTAGCATGTGTTAGGTTTTATTTCCCTTCTAATAATCTGTTTTTGCATGATGCAAGTTTGATCGCCAAAATATTGCTCCCTCTGAAAACGGAAAGTACAGCTACGAAATAAGTGGTCTTCTGTATTATAGGAAACTCAAATTTATTGGTTAGAATGAATCTAATATTTTCGTGATTGGTTTAAGTAAACAAAAGTTTAGCTCAGCAATGTGTTTTTATTGTAAAGATTTGGCTGATTGGAATTTTGACTTGAGATCATGTACCGTAGAACCATAGATTCTTATACAAATGCAAAAACTAATCGACAAAAATTTTTGGTATCTTGATTATTATATATTTAAAAAAAAGATATCCAAACTGTGAACATCGATTAATCAACACATACACACAGATATTCGTAGTTATCAATCTGTTCACAATAGCCATTTCTGTACCGTTCCAATTCGCAGATCAGTCTGCAGAACCCATGCCCTTCATTGTCTGGAGTACATGTTTCAATTGGGATAATGCGGTCTCTTTGACCTGTCCACACCGCTAAAAGATCAAGAAGGCAGACCAAAAGCACAACAACTGCTTTCAGATGCATTGAATCTAGTATGAAAATATATATATTTCATCATAAAATCGTTTCATTGTAAACTCACCTTTTATGTTTGCTAGCTTGATTGGAATAAGAAGTGAGAATGTTGTATGAAATTCAATGTGAAAATGTCGGGTATATACACAAGTTTACCGCGAACATAATCGAATTGCGAAGTAAAATGACGTTTCATTGTACTTCCTTTATTGACATGTGATATTGAATCATGATTATCAGTACATTCATTTTTGCGCAAATAAATCTGATTTATGCCGACGCACCAAGGAAGTGAACTTACACAATAAAGAAAAAACAGATAAGCAATGATTATTCATAGATAACTATTACCTCGGAAGATTCATACATACTCTTCTCAGAAACGAAACAAATGTTGTTCACTTTCACAAAACGATATTTTTTAATTCAAACATAGTTTCCATCAAAAGATAGTGCTTGAAATTCTCGACAAGATCATATGTGACGAGACCCAAAATAGTTATAGATACATAGGAAAACAGATGGAAAATAAACCTACATAGCAAGCTGAAAAATTAACTGGTTGGAAATAATAAATCGTCATGTTTTGCACTCAGATTCTTCTTTACTTAACTCATTCTATTAGAAAAACAAAATATAGTAGAAGATAGAGCGTGAAAAGCTCTACCATAATCCATCTTTTCTTATCTCCTCTTTTCGTAATTCGATCCTTGGAAATTGTACAACTTTTCATGCTGTATCTTACGGTTTATCATATTTTAGTTTAAAAAAAAAACATATACGATAACGAGAGGGTGAAATAAGAAAAAACACTATTTTTGCACATTCGAAATTTGATGGCGATCCATTTTGAAAACAAAAACTTCAATTATAAAATAGTCAATCTTACGTTTGTATGTCTTCAGTTTTTATCTCTTCTCAAATCTACCTATAATAGATTTTGGATCTAGTCATATGTGGTTTTATAGAGAATTTCAAGCAGTATCATTTGATAAAGAACGTGTTTGAATGACACGAATAATAATGTAGAAATTCGAAAGACACTAACAGCGCAACTCTTTATGGTACACCCGTTATCTACTACATGATTTAATCTCTTATATTCACTCGTAAACTGATCGTTCATGTATAACGGAAAATTCTGATTTCCCTTGTTTTATTTGAACCTATCCTATTACTGTGACGATCTTCGATAGAAAGAACATCAATATTGGTACAATCCGACTTCATTATATTTGCTTCTATCTACATCTACAATCGTCACGCTTTAATACAAAACACGTGTTTATATACATGCACACCGGAGATAAGGAAAGAATAGGGACAAGGTGAAAAGCAATGTGCGAAGTAAGGACAAAATGTAGGGACAAAGTATGTATACATTTAACTGGGACTGTTACAATTACTTGTCTTTCTATCTAAATAAAGTAGCTCTTGTGGTTGATGAGAAAACATTTTTGGGCTTTGTTTGAAAGATTATGCATCTCTACTTCCTGTAGCGATAACATCAATCTATGACCAAGAATGTTCCACGTATATTACAGATCTATAAACAATAAAAGCTTTGTATTACATATCTTTTAGAGTGTGCTTTTGACTATGCTACATCGATAACAGTTACATGCAACTATACTGTTGAGAGCTATGGCTTATATTAGAGATAGTTGTCACTCGTTGAGCCATTTTTTTGCCGTTTGATCGTGCTGCTATTCATTCTTTATTTATCAGTTAGAATTGAATTTATTCTTCTGTTTTAGTTTTATAATACACTATTTTCTATTTTCAATATGGCTAATAACACGCATTTACAACGACAAATATATACTCTCGATGATTATATCATACTTTGGCTCGATTGCGAGGAAAATAATGCGTTTATTGATTTACAAAAAGTTTTTAATGCTACTCAAATATTTAATGAACCTGATTCTTGTATCGATTTTATCACAGATATCAAAGATCAGGCGATCTTTCTCATCCTATCAAACGTTCGTAACGATTCCTTAATACCTTTGATTCATACCATTCCTCGAATTGATTGTATTTATGTCTTTGATGATAATAAATATAAACACGAAGAATGGATGAAAACCTGGAGAAAAGTCAAAGGTGTTTTTACTTCAATCAGAGATCTTACTGATTCACTCAAACAAGATATTTCCATATATAACAAGAATTCAACATCCATCAGTATTATTTCCAAATCATCAGTTGTCGATTTAAATGAACTCGAATCTTCATTCATGTATTCACAATTATTGAAGGAAATTATTCTCAAATTACAGTACGATTCATCAGCGAAAGCAGAATTTATTAACTATCTCCGTATTAAACATATCAATAATAATGTTGGATCCCGTGATATCGATGAGTATGAACAAGATAATGATCCGCAACATTCACCGATTTGGTGGTACACGAAAATATCCTTTATTTATTCATTACTCAATCGAGCTTTAAGAATACAAGATGTGAATACTATGATTAAAATGGGTTTTTTTCTACAAAATCTTCATCAACAGATTGAAGATTTACACATTAAAAAATCAGAAAATAAATATATTACAACTGTTTATCGAGGTCAAGGTATGTCGACAATGGAATTCGAGAAAATTAAGAAAAATATTGGTGGACTCCTGGCGTTTAATAACTTCTTATCAACAACCATTGATCGACAGGTTTCTTATCTCTATGCCGATAGTTCTCGAAATAATCCTGATTTAGTCGGTATTCTCTTTGAAATGAAGATTGATCCATCGATTAAATCCGCTCCGTTTACTTCATTAGAAAAAATCAGTTATTATCCAGAAGAAAAAGAGGTTCTATTTTCAATGCATTGTGTATTTCGAATTGATGATATCCAACGTCTTGAAGATCGATTATGGAATATTAAACTCATATTGACGAGTGACACTGATGAACAACTAGCGCGCGTGACTGAACATTTACGAAAAGAGATTATAACAGATCATGGATGGCATGGATTGGGTGCTCTGATGATCACGATGGGTGAATTTGACAAAGCCGAGGAAATTTACACAGCACTAAATGAGAATGACCATCATTTACAAAAAATTGGAGTATTCGATCATCAACTTGGACACATTAAAAGTTCCAAGGGAGAAAAGATTGCTGCCATTTCATATTATAACGAAGCATTAAAACGTCAACAAAATTGCCTTCCAGCAAATGATCCAAAAATAGCAGCCATCTACATAAACATGGGCGAGACTTATACATCTGCGCAAGATTATTCATCCACACTCTCGTGTTTACAACAGGCACTTAATATTCAACAAAAAATTTTCTCGCCAAACCATCCAAATGTTGCGCTTACCTACAATAATATAGGAATGGTGTATCGTTCTATGGGAAATTATTCAAAGGCGTTGGATCACCTTAGAAAGACACTTGAAATTCAACAACAAGTGCTCCCTCCCAATGCTCCTGAATTTACTATTACTTATAATAATTTGGCGCTATTGCATGATGAATTAAGTGAGTATTCAGTTGCCTTATGGTATTATGAACAAACATTGAAAATTCAACAGCGAATTCTTCCATTCGATCATCCCGACCTGGCACGAACTTACAATAACATTGGTGGAGTATATGCATCGATTAAAGAATACAATCATGCACTATCAAATATGAAAAAAGCATTGGAAATTTTACAAAAATCGTTTCAGTGTGACCATCCTGATATGGCATCTATTCATCAAAACATTGGTAATATCCATGTGTCACTCAAAGACTATCCAGTTGCATTATTATCTTTTGAAAAAGCCCTCGAAATTCGACAGAAGATGTGTCCTCCTGATTATGTCATTCTACTCGATAGCCATAATAATATTGCCAAAATCAACTTTTTAATGGCTAATTATTCAATTGCTTTTTCGGAATATAAAAAAATCCTACAAAATATAGAACAATTTAAGATACAACACTATCCTGAATTGCCTATTGTTTATACTCAGCTGGCAACATTACACTTCATGCGTGGTCAATTAAAAGAAGCAATTGAATATGCAACGCTGGGTGTTGACATAGCCTCTCGTATACCTCAAAGAGATCCTGTTATTCTTCCTTGGTGTCAAGAATGCCTTCGATTACTTTGTGAACGCTTGTAAATAGTGACACATTGACATCACATAATTAAGTGCTCGTTTGTATTGAACTAGTCCTATAACAAAAATGTTATCGGAAAAGCTTCCTTTGGAAATACATTCCCAACTAGCATATCACTATTTAGATATGCTCTTTATGGTACCTGAGAAACTATTTTAAACATAAATAAAGAATATATTGTTTAGATTCAGCAGTAACAAGTTGTTGTCTTCCTATGACAATCAATACTCGAATCATTTCAGCTGTATACGTGCTCATCCGAGCGGATTACTGTGTCATTCTTGGTAGTGGTGCTCTATGACTAAGAATCATTTTCTGGATGCACTCAAAATTCTGGATATGTGACACTGCTGAAAACTTCATCTTGAGAAAAATCTGAAACGCAGCAAAATTTTTAAAAATATTTTCATTTTTGATATTTTGACCGATTTTGAATAATTATCGCGTATCTTTAATGCCACAAGCAACGGTACCAAAAAATTTTTCAGTTTTCGAGGACTAGACGACTTACTATAGCTCTGATTTTTATAAATTGGATAGGACACATGTATATGCACCTCTAGAAGTGAAAATCGAGAAATCACAAAAAAGTTTTCTTGGCTCGAGAAGAAGGATCCCCTGAAGCAAGGACAAAACAATCGTCGTAAGTATGCTGGGCATAATTTCTCACAAACTCACCTCATTTCCATTAAATTTCTAAAATTTCATTAAAATTTTTTTTTGAGATTCATCACGAAAAGACTAAATATTAAAATAAACTCGCTTGATTATAGTGAGAAAGAGTCTATAAATTTTTGTTCAAACTATTTCGACCATATACATTCGTAAAGCGCTTCAGTTTATTTGGAAAATGATCTCTTAGCATTGACCAAGTAAATCGCCAAGTCCAGTTTTGTGGACCGTCATTGTTCGGATCTGATGCTAAAATAAAAAAGAATGAATAATAACCATTAAGGAAATAGTAGTGCTGATATTTTGATGGCACAAATTAGACAATTAAGTTTTTAAAAGAATAATATTCATAGAGTAGGATTTTCAGATGAGCAAGAATCACTTACACAAAGAAGGATCATTCATTCTTGATTCATTATCTAAACCAAGTAAATCTTGAAATTGAATAATCGTAGTATCAGCTACTGTTTCCAATAACAATTGTATTAAAAACCAGTTAATGTGCCCATTCAAATATGATAGAACAACATCTTGATTATGTTTTTTCTCAGCAACACCAACACTAACGTCATACATTTGTGATAAACTAATATAATTCAAAAATTTTCTCTTTTCATCATCAGATGCATGATGTTTCCACCAACCAATACCCGTCAGAGTATCATGTGTACTTGTATATGCAATACAATTTTGTATATAATTATGTGGAATATGTATATTATCCGATTGATACGTAAAACCATACTGTAACATTCGCACATCAGTCAATTTGAAGCAATCACGCAATTCAGCTACTTCTTTCGTTAAATTACCGAGATCTTCAACTATAAGAGGTAAATCTGTTCCTAATGCATCAAAAACAGCATTAAAGAATTCATTTCCTCTATAGTTAAAATATACAAAGTATTGAAATAGTATTTTTTTTAATATTTATATCATATGATGCTTACGGTGCTTTTACCCATTGACCATCTTTTGGTTTCAAAGGAACATGATTCAAGACCACGAAAATGATCAATACGTACAATGTCAGCCATTTGCAGTGTTTTGTGTAAACGCTTTATCCACCAACGAAATACCGTAGGCTTTTTCAAGTTATTATTCCAATCATAAATAGGCATATTCCAGTTTTGACCTTCTCCACTACAGGCATCGGGTGGGAATCCTGAAATATTTTCGAATTTTTATCAGTCTATAAAGTTGAATCATTCAAACAAACTCAATTTCATCATCTTCATGAGCAATTCGTTTTATCTACTTTATTCACGTTATTAGCTCTGCTGATCTACTATTTTTTACGTCAATAAGGAAGAAATACAGTTTAACTATTACCTGAAACAACTGATGGTAATAATGTTTTATCATCTAATTGAAATACTTCTCTATTTGCCCATACTTCAACGGAATCGTAGTCCACATAAATAGGCATATCACCAATAATCTCTATATTAAATTTATTTGAATATGCTTTCAATTGTGACCATTGGTGATGAAATATATATTGGAAAAAATATGATATTGAATTAAATCCTTTTGCGTTTCACGTATTTGTTGCAATCCTTCTTTTTGTCGATATTTTAATTCATCTGGCCATTTTGACCATGATTGATTCTGTTGTTGCTCCTTAATTGTCATATACAATGAATAATCATCAAGCCAATAGTGTTCTGACTGAATGAATTGCTCGAATAAATCGATAGCATAGTTTTGCTGTTGTTGTTGAAAATTTTTGAAAGCTTTTTTTAAAACTTCATGTTTATATTCGATTACTTGTTTGAATTTCACGTAATTATCATTAAATTCAATTGTAGATGGTACAATTAGATCTTCTTTGGTTAATAATTGCATATCACATAATTTTTCAGGACTAATCAATAATATGTGACCAGCAAATGCTGATATACTGGAATATGGTGAACATTTTTCAGTAGGTGTTAGAGGCAAACCCACCCTCAATTTTCCAAGTTGAAGAATCTTTCGTTCAACTTTATGAAACTTTTTTGATCAAAAAATGAAAATTACATGATATTTGCTTGATAATAACTGCTTTTAATTATACAATTTTAAATGAGTTAGATGTCTAACGAAAACCCTTAAATTGAATAGTGACAATTGATTTTTTCATTGGCAATTAGCATAAATGAAATGAGTGAGACTATTGCTATATTTTTGTTAATATTAAGGATTAAGTAATAATTGTTAACTTAATTTTAAATTAAGATAAATAAATAATTCATCTTCAATGATGAGTATCAAGTACGAGAAAAATTATTTTTCTTACCTTATCAGCACTATCACATTTCAAGGCTCTCCTTCAATGCTATCTTTTGCCTTTTAAAATACTTGAGATAAAAGGTGCATGCTTCTTTTGCGCACTTTATAACTACGACGAAAACGTTAGAATCACTTTCATTTGGTATATATCATTAAAAAAGAAGGGTGAGTAAAGACAATTCATATTATAGCTCTTCGTATCAGAGAGATATGTAATTTTTTTTTCTCCTAACATCTTCATCGTCCTAAGTAGAACTGTTCGTTTCGAATTTCGTTTGTAACAACCGGAAATCCTGTATTGACCTGTAGTAATATGGAAAAAGCCAACCAAAACACACAAGAAAAATTATTAGAAGTTGATTATTTTTACTGAAAACGTGTGATTAACTATATTCGACAATTTTGATATAGAAAGTGGTAAAATCTAAGAACACCTCCAAGTTTTTCTTTTCCACAGAATAATTACTAACTACCGAGGAAACAGGCTGCATCTTTACTAGTAACAAAGATAATATTAGGCATGTGCCAATACCAAAACCTACCCTAAAACTTTTGGGTTCCTGGTTTTAGGTTGTGGTCAGTTTTCGGGATCAGGGTGAGGGTCAATTTTCGGTTTGGGGTTTTGTGTCAGTTTTGGGTTTGGTATATTTCTAGATAATATAAAACAAAATCTGCCTTCGAAAACCTTGTACGAAAGACTAATTTGTGTGAAGATTATTGTAATGAAATGATTCTTTATCATTAGGAAAAATATGAATTTCGAAATCTTTATCTGAATTCATTATGTGCTCAATAGAGTTCTATATTCGGACTGTGCCAATAAGCACTATGTTCCAACGATTTATCGTGTGCGTAATGTTTCTTTTCCTACGTGGTAACACTCCTGAGAAATTCTTATGCTTGCGTGATATTCTGAATGTGTATATGTATCGGATATCTTTATGGAATATGTATCTTTCCATCCATCGTTCTAACTACATCAAGGTCTGTCCCCCCCCCCTCACTCTCTTTTCTCTTTCCTCTTTCCTTTATCATCTACGCGTTTCGTATATAAGGCATCGTTCTATATTAGAACTGCGCAACTGATATATGGAATAGTGTTGTTTTTCAGTTCGTCTTTGTGATCACACATAAACATCGGTGGTACGTTTCATGTCTTCTTTTCTCAACTCTCCGCATTCTTTTCGATTTCAATCACGTTCTCATGTATACAACCTTGTTAAGGACAATATCAGTCCTATCATTAAGAAAAGGTCATTTCTTATGCGAAAAAAGAAAAACAATATTATCTCGAGAAGTTACACTAATGGTCCTGTCAGGTACGATGATAGTAGCGACTCATCATCAGAAACAATCAATACGATATACGTATCGGATATCTTTATGGAATATGTATCTTTCCATCCATCGTTCTAACTACATCAAAGCCTGTTCCTTATCCCCCACTCTCTTTCCTCTTTCCTTTATCATCTACGCGTTTCATATATAGGCATCGTTCTGTATTAGAACGCGTGACTGATATACGGAATAGGGCTGTTAACATCATATATACCGAGGATAGTGGTAACGCAATTCCTTCAGTTCGTCTTTGTGATCACAAATAATAAAGAATAAAATGCTGCAGCCGTAACGTAATGTTCTATCCAATCTCTCATCACCACCTCATCTTTTTATTACGTTACACAGACCTATCATAGGATAGATGAGACCTGGCTGACTTCTGCAAATTCTGAATCCTTGAGGAATCTACGGTATCCAAAAAGTAGTAGATAATAGACAAATTATAAGATATCACAGGCATAACAAACACCTAGAAATAGCATCATAAAGTGGGACTGACATTTGAGCGGTTGTTTGAGATATACTACGATCTATCAAGTGTTTGGGATGTGTGAAATGCATAGATTCGATTTCCCATTTAGAATGGTTCTTTTCGGCTGAAATTTTCGGGAATGAATGATCCTCGTAAGATATGCTTCTGCTAAAAATTTCAACCCAGTTGCTCGTACCAAACCGCATTTCCAACTGATTCATAGGTCATTTTTGGCCTTCAGGAGAATCGATAAAACTTTGTCAAAATACAAGGTAGAGAGCTTGGGTTCGTCACAAACTAAAGTCCATGTCGGTACGCAACTTTTCATCAGACAAAATTTTAAAATTGTGTATTATTCATTTTTTAAGAGTGCTTTACTAGGTACGTCTTTAAAAAGGCATGAAAAACAGTGGTCCAGCGAAGTAAATCCCACTTTTCTCAGCCTTGAAAATCCCAAAAGAACTTTTAGAAACCGATTTTTTATTCAAATCCGGAAAAATTATTGAAATGACGTATCCTCCATATTTTTAGCGAACTTTTTACGACACATAACAAATGACCTAAACTAGCACTACCTATCTTCAATGCTGATGAAAGCGACAACGAAATTTCAATTTTTTTCAAAAAATTGACATATATAACGATTTGTTTCAAACGTTGATGTCAATTGAATAAATATCTTTGTTTTAGGAGTGATAGTAGCTATTTTGTATTTCATATTTTAATCCCACAGGAATTGCGCTGACAAGTTTTTTCACTGGGAACAGGAATTTTATAAAGCAAACCCTTCTGAAACAAACATGTTAAGACCGCACTAAGATCAATATTTTGATGAATATTGGTATTATACCTTAAAGCATTGTTAAAAAATTTGTTTTATTTCTCGTACTAGATACATATTTCCAAACTTGGA
>Ga0209935_1002835_pt1 | contig 19655 bp, 26 predicted proteins | sample ThiBio_1000_plan_2_FD_183958 | JGI IMG/M metagenome (GOLD analysis project Ga0209935, IMG submission 183958) | Wastewater bioreactor microbial communities from Cape Town, South Africa - Thiocy_cont_1000_plan (SPAdes) | ecosystem: Engineered > Bioreactor > Thiocyanate-remediating >... | reverse complement strand
GGCTCAAACTATCATCAACATTATTGCGATGATAGTGCTGCTATGGCCCGTGCTGACACTGACATCATTCCACGCAATGCTGGTTTGGAAGAACGAGAATACCAACGAGCATGTACGTCGCACAATACCGCCACTATCGCTGTGCGCTGACCTCTTGCCTCTACGACGGTGCCGCCGAGTAGTTGAAGCAAACGTGGAAGAATGGCAACCCGTACAACATTGGCGTGCTGAACTTTTTTAAGCAGTTCTGTGCGCCGGAGTATGGCAGGTACGACAGCGGCGATCAGTGAGTAGTCGCGGTGGCTGTGTGTGTCTCACAACGAACGCGTGGCATTCTAGCTATGTTGACTGGAGAGCCGCAGACTTGGAGGACCAAGGGCCCAATCCCTACTCACACATGGCCAAGTAGTGCCAGCTACTTGTGTGCAGATGTAGATTTGATATTCGTGTGCTGTATAACTTGACCAATACCGCGGCTGCTAGCGACCTAGCAAACAATAGAATGCGCGCAATCTCTTGCTCCGCCTCGATGAAGGGGACGACGAGGTTGAGCGTTGTACAACAACAACAACAATAACTTGAAGAAGAGCAGCTTTGGCTGGCGACGATGAAGGAGAGGGGAGAGAGAAGTATACGATGGATTTCCGTGTTTATGCCAAGTTTTGCAAGACCCATGAGTTTACAGAACCCAGCGGAAGGGCTTGGGCGCAACGTCGATGATCTTCTTGTGCGGCTTGACGAGCTTGCCAGGCTTGGGCCATCCGGGCTCACGCTTGAGACCGACCGGCTTGGCTGTGGGTGCGAAGGAAAGAAAGGAAAGAGTTGAGTAAGTAAAACGCATAAATCATACGCAGCAACTCAGTTACGACTCGAAATCTCAAGGTTGCTGCTTCTCTTTGAGAGGCCTCTCGAATCACTCACGCACACTCACACGCGCGCAATCATTCTCTCTCTCTCTCTCTCTCTCTCTCATATTTTCGGTCGTCTACCACTGGCGTACTACCGCTATTCACAACTCTTTAACTCGCGCATGCTCGTGGTAGTAATTCTACGCAGCAATGACACGTACTCTTGTTGGCGCGGGCAGCAGCCTTGATAGCCTCGTTGGCCTTGACGCGCTTCAAGAAGTCCTCGTGGCACTTGCTCTTCTGGACGTGCTCGATGCGGACGTGGATGCGCTTGGGGATGATGCGGTTGCCGACGCGCTTGTTGACGACGACGCCGATGGCGCGCGGCGTAACGTTCCAGACGCGACCGGTGCGGCCATGGTAGAACTTGTGCGGCATGCCCTTGTGGATGGCGCCGTTGGCCTTGATATCAACAAAGTCGCCGATCTTGTAGTTCACAAGGTAGGTCGACAGATGCGGCAGACCATTCTCACGGAAGGGTCGCGAGAACTTGGAACGCGTGTTCGAGCGGTATCCAGATGAGCGGCCCATCTAGAATAACGACGCCATCAGCATCACAAGAACGAAGACCGACGTATACACGAGAGAGGAGGACGACGACAAGGGCACAGCAGCAGCTCGATGAGTATCTAGCAAGATATCCAGGCAGCAAGCAACACAGGGACCTCGCCGATCTCTCCACCAACCCACTCACCGCCGCACGTTAAAAACCCCCACCTCGCGCTCCACGATATCTCCTCTCCACTCCACTCCACCACGGGCCCCTACAAAGAACGGAGCAATAGCAGGAGGAACACCAACACCAACACCAACACCGGCGGCGGCGTACCGTAGCAGCAGCAGGCAAGGAGGAAAGAGGAGGCGATCCCAGCGCGAGCCAGAGGAAAAACACGCCGTCAAAACATCGACCAAACGCCAGGCCTACCGCCATCCTTAATTCTTGCCCTCCAAATGCTACCATCTCGTGTAGCAAAAAATGATGGACACGATATTTTTCGCATTTTCGTATTTTCGGTGTCTCCTTCTCTGCTACACAACACACAAACTCTCTCATTTGCTTGTTTGCTTGCGTGTGTGGTGGAGCTGGAGCAAACTTGAGTCATGTCGTTACCTCATGATGTGGCTCAATTCCGATCGAAGGAATATTGGGACAAGTTCTTTCGTGATCGAAAGCAAGTAGCGTTTGAGGTATCATTTACGCGCGAGAGCTCAACAGCAAGTGCATGATTCGAATCTAGAAGCATACATGGTACTGATTGGCGAGTCTGGCTTGGCTTGATCGATCTCAATATATTAGTGGTATGGCGAGTACAAACAACTGAAGGCACACCTGAAGCACTATGTCGGCAAGGAGGCGAGCGTGCTGGTGGTCGGGTGCGGCAACTCGAGCTTGAGCGGCGACATGTTCGACGACGGCTTCTCGAACATCACCAGCATGGACTTCTCGGAGCTCGTCATCGACGAGATGCGTCAGAAGAACCGGTACACACACTCGCGCGCGCAACCATTCGTCGATACGATTGGGCGTGAGACTGATCATTGAATCGGTTGTGTATGTTTATCGCGATAGACGCCGTGCGGCACTCAAGTGGGACGTGATGGACATGATGAACATGAGCTACGCCGACGGCTCGTTCGACGTCGTGCTGGACAAGGGAGCCTTGGATGCGATGGCGAGCGATGACACCGACGCTGTGGCACAAGATGTCGTCAAGATCTTTTCCGAGTTTGCGCGCGTGTTGCGTGTCGGCGGCCACTACGTGTGCGTGTCGCTCGCGCAGGACCACGTGCTCGCCAAGCTGCTGCACTTCTTCGGCTCGACTGGCTGGGCCATCGAGGTCCATCGCATCGAACTCGAGGATCTTGGTATGATGATGGTTGATTGCTCGCATCTCTCTCAGAGTGCACCAACTAATATCTATTGATTTGGGGGAGCGTTTAGTAGTGGGAGGTAAGAAGGCAGCACTGCAACCGTTCTTCTTCAACCTCTGCAAGCTTGCCGATGCCACGGCGCCTTCGACCATTCGCATCTCGTTTGCAGACGGCACCGTGAATGCTCGAGATCTCTCGAGTGTACCACTCAAGGAGGTCACGGTTGCCGAGATCCAAGCACGTATACTCGAGATTCAATGGATCGGTGCCAACAAGTCGGACCTCGGCCACATTACGCCAGGCAAGCGAGTGTTCCTCGACCTGTCAGGCGAGACCGCCGCAGCGGTCGAATCCGCTGTACCACGATTCAGCATCACCGTGCTCGACAGCCATGTCGCAAGCCGAACCGGTGGCTGTGCTGGTGGAGGTCGGTGTGCTGCGTTCGTCATTCCGCAAGGTCGCGAGCGTGAGTGGATCTTCAGCTCCGAGGAGGGTCAGTTACAACTGGCCGAGAAGACTGGCTATCAGCGCCTGATTCTCATTCAACTCAATCACGGCCACGAGTTCACTGACATGGAGTCGGTCAAGAACGAGCTCTCGGGCAAGGTCGTTCAATTGACGCCCGCCAACTTTACCGAGAAGATCCCTTTCCTCACCATCGGCGAAGGTGGTGTTGGTAAGCGCAAGGTCGTACATAGTGGTACATCCGAGTATGTTAATGAGTCTCTCTCTCTCTCTCATATCATCTTCAATATGCTCTTTGATTTACTGATGCCTTGCTTGATGAAATCGATCATGTAGGTTCAGCGGACCGTATGTTGTAGAGGATGTCGAATCCGATGGAGAGCATATTCGGCAGCTCGTGTTCTTGAACAACACCAACGTCGTACAGTCTGAGGTGCCACTTGTACCAAAGCTGTCTACGCCTGCAGAGCCCAAGAAACTTACCAAGAATCAACGCCGTAAGCTTGCCCAACAACAACAACAACAAGTACCGAGCAGTGAGGCATCGAATGGCGAAGCGACACCGCCACCAGCATCACCAGAACTCGTTCCAAGTTTCGATAGCCTGACGTTCGAACACCATCGAGCGATCGTTGCAGGTCTCACGTTGGTCTTGCCGCTCTTCCAACGTGCCGATGAGCAACCTGTGCGAACCATCGTCGTGGGTCTTGGTGGTGGTGTGTTCCCCATGTTCTTGTATCGACACTTTCCACGTGTCTACTTGCGAGTGGTCGAACTCGATCCAGCGATCCTTACGATTGCAACGGTACTTTACACGCACACATTCCTCTCTGCTCAGACTGAGTCTTGTTATCGTTGTTGTTGTTTGTTAGATTGCGACTAATGGGTGAGTACGTTTGCGTGGTGGAATGTATAGGATTTCTTTGGTTTCGTACAAGACGAACGAATGATCGTACACATTGGTGATGGTCTTGAGTATATTCGCAACCTCGCTACGACACTCGCAGCGACACCCGACTCGACGCAGTTGGCCGACATTATCGTACTCGACGTCGACTCGAAGGATGTATCGGTCGGCATGAGCTGCCCACCGGCAGCGTTTGTCGAGAGCTCATTCTTGCAATCGATCAAGCAGTCGCTCGTTCCCGAAGGAGTGCTGATCCTCAATCTCGTGGCTCGTAGCGATTCATTGTACAAGCAAACGATCGACACCATCAAGGCGGTCTTTGCGCAAGTGCTCGAGCTCGGTACCGACGAAGATGTCAATCGAATCATCTTTGCATTCCCTACGCATACTCGAAGACCAACGACATCAGCGCAGATTGTCGACATTGGTCGTGTGCTCGTCACGAGCTCATGCACCTCACCTGCTTCTGCTCAAGTGGTTCGACCACTCTTTGCTGATCGATCTGTCATCGAACCACCATTATTGCGTTCGTCCTCCTCTTCAACATCTACTACCACTTCTTCTTCTTCCTCGTCTGCTACTACTACCAAGAGTGCCAAGAAGAAAAAGAAACGACGCTAAACTATTCTAAACTGAACCAAACTAACCAACTATCTATCTCAAGTAAACCTACCAAGATATTGGATGATTGATGATGGTCGAGAATGATTGAGAGATTTATAACACACGCGCACGCACACATACAAGTGGATGATGAAGAGGTCTAGCTAGCTCTCCCACAAGATGGTGACAGTCTTGGAGGCTCGCCATGACGCTACGGTCTCGATGGCCTTGGTCACACACTCGGGTACATAGGTAAGAACAGCGGAGCGGTAGCTCTCGCGTACTTGCAATCGAATCCAGTACGCTTCGAGTTGGAGGTGCTTTCCATCACGAATCATGAGGTCTTCGAGATCTAGCTGCCGGATACGATGCAATACAGCCATCCATGCGGCATCAGCGAGCGTGAACTGGCTACCGCAGATCCAGGTCTCGGGTGCAGGAGCGCTGGAGCTGCTGCCGCTGCTACTACTGCTCGAGGCATTGGCAACTTGTTCGAGATGTTGTTCGAGACGATCGAGATGAGACTGGAGCGTAGTTCGTGCTTTGAGAATCGAGCGCTTCACGAACGGAAGCGACAGCAGGCGCACTCCAAAGAGCTTGAGCAGCAGGAAGTGCCATGGATGGCTGCGATCGTTGTGGAACATCAGCCCGAGCAACAGGTCGCCGTACGACGAGCCATTACTCTGCATCAGTGCAATGTACAACGGCATCGAGAGCTCACCGAGACACACGCCGACCTTGGCGGCATCGTCGAATGGACCTCCAGGTTCTCGAGATGCGAGAGTGAGCCATTCGTCCATGGCAGCGAGCTGCTTCTTGTCGGAGCTCCGAGGCGACAGTGCCGGCTTCCCGCCGCCATGTAGGTCAATGTAGCGCATGATCTCGAGCACGTCATTGACTGGATGTCCATCGTGCAGCAACACCGGCAACATGCCATCCTCGCTCATGTCGAGGAAGGCCGCCTGCAGCGTCTGATATCGACCGGTCGTGATGATGTCGAGGTGCTGCTCAGCGCACGCAATGTGCTTCTCGTCGACCGTGATACGCACGGCAGTCGAACCCACCGAGAAGCTATTGTGCAACAACTCGAACGCTTGTACGTGATCGATCGTCACATCGGGTCGTAGGCCACGCAGATGAATACTCGGTCGTTGCCTTCGAAGGAACATCATCACGAACGTCACGAGCGACACGACGAGCATCGGCAGCACGAGCTCGTAGACACTACGAGACGCTGCATCGGCATCCACTTCATCCGACGAAAAGAACCAATCCATCTCCCTTGTGGATCAAACTTAAACCGAACAATGGTATCGCAATACTCACGACTGGCTGGATAGATGGTTGAGGAGGTGTGAGGGCAGCAGGGGAGCGAGAGAGTGAGATGTCGATCGGTAGTGGCTCGGAGTTTGAGTTGGATGTCGGCAGCCGACGCCTCCCTCGCTCGGCAGCCGACCTCGGGCTTACTGTTCTTTCGACCGACTGGAGTCTGATTCTGAGTCTATCTATCTATCTATACAGTGATCGTGATGTATTTGTACTTGAATTGGGAGCTTGTGTGGGATCAAGATCATGCACCGAACAACCTCTCAATCAATCAAGAAGGTGGAGCTTGGTGTGGGATGAGAAGCGTTTGAGCATAAGCAATGAAGCGCCTTCGGTGAGCCATCATCGAGATGCCCAATGCTGTGAGATCATCCTCGGTGAGTGATGGTAACAGATTGACATCTCGATCAGCAAAGCCATGGCTCACAAACGAGTCGTAGTACTGGCTGAGATCGAGCTTGCTGAGCCACTCCTTTAGCGAGAACCCATCCAGCTTGTTGGATTCGGAGGCTGCGGCACGTAGTCGTCGGGAGTTGGTCCAATCTAGTGCCACCTGCAATCGACCCTCTCGCACTTGCTTCTCGGTATTCGATTGGTGTTGAAGCACGGTGTTCGCTACCACCTTGGAGTTGCTGCTGGCCTGAGGTCGAATAACCACAGGCCCGACACTCGAGAAGCAATCTTGATCGTTCATCAGTTCAAGCACAGCAGTAGGACAAGGACAAGAATTCTACGTACAAGGTATTGGAGGAGCCTCTTCGATCGGTGGATACCGAACGAATACCACAACGTATTGGCCGGCCACAGGAGGTGTCGGTAGAGCCACGGTGCCTTGCTTCTGAGAGTCGAGCATTGCGCTCGTCAGCGGGAACAGTAGATCTCGATCACTACGTTGATTGAGAGAGATCAGTGATTCCACATCAATCGAATGACCGTCGTGTTGCGTGTCGCGATGCAACGTACTCTTCTCGAAAGAGTGCAATGTGATCCGAGACGTATACAGTTGACGTAATCAACTCCCATGAGACAGTGATTACCTCGCCAACTGTCGCGTATGCTGGTTGAACCTTGAGTTTGCAGCGGCTCCTATCAGCTGTGGGAGGATGGTCGCCACTTGAAATCGATCAATATTGGCTCTTCATGCAGCGTAGTCACGCGAACTGATCGCACCATTCCAGAGAGCCAACCCGCTGCGCCGAGATGAGATTCTCGCTTGAGCATCGCTTCGTATCGAGGCCTGGTGATCGCTCTTGTTTGATTCCTCGTTGGTACGAGGCAGTGTCAAGAGACTGGAGGGCATTGGAGGAGGAGTTGGTGGTTCACCGGGAGTATCCCCGTCCGGAGTGTCAGCAAAGATAATGCCGTGTGGTGGAGCTGTGGCCTCACTGGCTCCTGGCAGAGACGATGCCACGGATTCTATGTCGCTCGTCGTCGTAGTGCTCACAGCAGTGGTAGTGGTGGTGGTTGATGGTTCTGGAGTGTTTGGTATGAGCACAAATGACTCATCGACAACGTCATCATCGATCTGATCGTTCGCGTCAAGCATCGGTGCACCAGGTGTTCTCGATTCTGTCTCTGATGCGAAGGTGAGTAACGATCGTCATCGTCGTCTTGTGCTGGCGCTGCATGTTTGACCCACAGGCGAGAGCAGTTCGAACCTTTGCCGTGATAGTTGTTCAGCACTTCGAGCACTTCGCGGTTGGCTACAATGTCAGCAGGAGTGTCTCCACCGAGACCAAGAAACGAGCCCTACTCGATTCGAAGATACTGGTTGTTTGAGCCAAACGAATCACAGAAGACGCACGTTATGACGGGACAGCGTGCGAACCTGTCGCAATGTGCGATCTGCCCCATGATCCAACAGAAGCCGTACGAGCTTGGCGTCACCTCGTGAGGATGCCATGTGCAGAGGCGTCGCTCCTCCTCTGAACGGGTTGTGTCAGAGCGCCATCGACTGACTCACAGGTGTTGCCACGCGAATGCTCCAATCTCATACCTCGCCCTGGCATTCACATTGGCACCTGAAGTGAGGAGTAGCTCCGCGACCTCGGTGCCGTTGTTGTGGCACACGGCGATGTGCAAGGGCGTCAGCTTGGGGCTGTACTCCTCGGAGGACTTCTCGATACAATTGACGGAGGCGCCTCGTTGGATCAAGGACTTGACTCGTGTCTTGAGCCCGGCCCTCACGCTCTTGAGTAGAAGATCATCCACGGTCAAGGGCTCGCGATCTACGTGGTCGCATCGACCCGAGCGATCGAGTCAGGAGTCTGTCTGCTTCTCGTGTGCTCCGAGCTCTTTCGTGCAGCTGCACCATCGACGCACCACATGAATTGATCATGCTTCGAATCTCTTTGGTGAGAGCAATGTCGGCTGCTCGATTGCCCTGTGGTGGCAGGTCGATGTTGATTCAGTTGGTTGGTTCTCGAGTCTCGAGTCTCGAGTGTGATCAACGACAGCGGAGCATGCCAGTCATGATACCTTGGCACCCACGTTGCGGTCCGCCCCGGCGTGCAGCAAGCGCGTCACGATCGCTTTGTGACCCTCAGCTGCAGCAAGCATCAGAGGCGTCCTTCCGTCACTGGTGGTGGCGTTGATGTCCGCTGCAGATTCGATAAGGCGGTGACACGACGAAGAATCCCCTGAGAGCGAGCACCATCATCATGTGGCTCGTGCGTGAGCATCATTCGCTCGCACTCGCTCGTGCCATCGCTCACGTATGCACACCATTCTTCGCGGCAATGTGCAGTGGCGTGAAGCCATCGGCATCCGTAGCATCGATATCTGCACCGTGCTTCAACAAGTAGAGTACCGCAATGTTTTCCTTCTGCTGCACGGCGATATGGAGCACGGTCTGGAAGGGATGCGTGGGCGAGCGCGCGCTCGGCGAGCCGCCTCGCATCAGCAAGTCTGGCAGCCTGAAGGCCGCCGTCGTCGTGGTTCTCAGGATCTCCTCATCGCTGGGAACCCTTGTCTTACTATCGCCATCGCTTTTCTTCATGCTATCAATCACACAGATTGGTGGACTGATGATGATAAGAGAGAGCACGCCAGCGAGTGAGGGAGCGAGGTCTTCAACGAGAGCGGATTGGATGCGAATGCCATTGCTGCTGCTGTTCCGGTTCGGCATTGGCTCGCTCTAAGCCCGATAGGCAAGCCCGGCTCAGCCAGCCATGGGCTAGGAGGTTCAACCAGTCCGTCTTGAGGCTCACATGTATTTTGGCCGCCCCTCAACAAGGGGGCACGTGACAGAGGTGCGCGGCCTTGATATTGGTAATGCTGTGACCCGAACCGAACGAGAGGAGGACCCGGTGCGCAAGGGTCGATCGCCTTGTCTGCTCGCTGCTTCGCATCGCAACCACCTCGCTCGCTTCGATATGAAGCGATCGCTCTCTCCACGATCAACGAGTAACACCAACAAACGCAGTAAGAAGAACAACGACGATGCACAACCATCGATTCTATCATTCTTTGGAGCTGCGGGTGGAGTTGCGCCACAGAGGAGCGCTCGCAAGATAGCAGCAGCTGCAGCAGCGACCACGAACCCGAGCACCTCGAGTACTCCCGATCAACTGACGGCTCCAACAACAACAACCACCACCACCACTTCCACCACCACTGGTATATCTGATGCAGTTATCATCGAGGATGGCGACAGTAATCATGCCACGACCTCGACACTGTCATCGAGTGTCTCCGACGCGAACCCTTCGAATCCTCCAACCAGACCCACGAGATTAGCGTGGGAGGTGCCAGAGCGAAAGCGCAAGTCCGAGAGCTCGACGATGCAAGTAACCCGCAATGATCGTGATACACAACCCGCACGTCCTGCTGTGTCGGTCATGTCGAGCATCTGGACGTACGATCCAGCGATCGACGCTTGCTGGGCGCAAGGATCACCGACACCATATCTCCATGTTGCTCGCACATTGGATTGTGTCACCAGAGTATGCCTGCTTCGTCGAGTGAACGAGTGAACGCGGCGTAGCCATCTCACTCACTCACTCGAGACCACAGGAGACAGGCCGACTCAAGATCCAGAGCGCGTTCATCAACATGTTCCGTGCGATTCTTGCCAATGGCACGAGCGCCGACGTGCTGCAGGCCGTGTACCTGTGCTCGAACCAACTCGCTCCGGCGTACCACAATGTCACTCTCAACGTCGCAGGGAGCTCAGTCGCCACGGCTCTCGGCGAGGTGTGCGGTGTCTCTCGTGCCGAGATCCGACGAGTGAGTACCAAGTGCGGCGACCTCGGCGACGCAGCGATACTGCTCGCGACCGGCCGCACGACCGAGAGCAAGGCCTCTCGACGGCAAGCGACATTGATTCGGTTTCCTCCACTGCTGATCAACGACGTGTATCGAACAATGCGCGAGATTGCGAACGAGAAGGGCCCTGGCAGTGCCGCGAGACGCAAGACGCTCGTCATCAAGATGCTTCGTGCGTGTCGCGAGTGCGAGATTCAATATCTCGTACGAACGCTCGTGATGAACCTTCGAACCGGAGCAACGCTCAAGACCGTGCTCACGTCTCTGGCGATCGCCGTCGAGATGCACCGTGCTCGAGAGACGGTCGAGCGAGTACGTGCACTTCGCGACGAATCAATCGCCACGCAGAAGAAGCCCAAGAAGGGAGCTGCCAAGGCCTCGAGCGCCAAGAAGTCCAAGGCCTCGACCAAGACGACCGTACAACTCGCAACCAGCCGAGCGAAGGTCCAAGCAGTCGACAATACGTCGTCGGTCGACATTGATACCGACGGCAACGGAGATGACGTTGCTCGAGACGAGGCCAGTGACGACGATGGCGACTTTCAGATCAGATGCCCGTTCGATGCCGAGTTCGATAGCGTCTTGCAACAAGCGCCGATCGAGATCAACCAATGCTACCAGCGCTTCCCGAACCTCGACGAGCTCGTTCTCACCTTGGTGAACGAAGGGTACGTGTAGTTTGATTGCATGTTCAAAACTCACTCGTTGCACGACGTATCTGATGAACGTGGGGCCTCGCTTGAGGCCATGCTGCTACACAGACGTGCGGCAATGAACCAACGTACGCAGTGTCGACCCGGTGTGCCCATCGCACCGATGCTCGCCAAGGTTGCAACGAGTATTCAAGATGTGCTGGATAACTACCACAACCGCCAGACCGGCGTGGCGCAACCGTTCTTGTGTGAGTTCAAGTACGACGGTCAGCGAGCGCAAGTACATGTTCTTACAGTGGCGCCCACGACCCTCGAGCACGGAGAGAGTACGCTCGGCTGGCGTAATCCCGATGACACGAGCTTGTCGTGGATATTTTCTCGCAACTGCGAGGAGAATACGCGACAGTTCATTGATGTCTGCCGAGCGGTTCGTCGTGCTGCAAGCCCGACCATGGAATCGTGCATTCTCGATGGTGAGATTATTGCTGTCGATCGCGAGAATCAAAACAAGATTATGAGCTTTCAAAGCCTTTCGACTCGACCAGTGCTCTTGGATACAATGAACACCAACGATACTTCTTCAACAAGCGAAGCCGTAGATGATGACGACAATGACAACGACAACGATAACGATGACAATGAACAAGACGAGCCTGATGCATCGACCTCAACCGCGACCTCAACATCGACCTCAACATCGACCTCAACATCAACATCGACATCGACATTGACACCCAAATCAACGGTCGCTGTGTGCTTTGTGGCATTCGACCTTCTCTATCTCAATGGCAAGTCGTTACTATCGATGCCACTAATTGAACGGCGGGCGCTTCTTGCTCGTGAGTTCAACACCCGCATACCTGGACAGTTTGAACTTGCCGAGTCGTTGATATGCGACCAACTGCCACCGAGTACTGCCTCGACACACGACACGCAAGCTGACGAGAGTGCACCGTCCAGTACCTCTGCGAGCGACAACAATGCCTCGGCGTCGGATTTGGGCGAGCGCATCGAAGCGTTTCTACAGCAGTCGATCGCGATCGGATGCGAGGGTCTGATTGTCAAGAGCCTTGCATCGGACGAGGATGGCGAGTATCAACCAAACAAGCGAGGACCGAGTTGGCTCAAGCTCAAGAAGGACTACATCGCATCGATGGGCGACTCACTCGATCTGATTCCGATCGGAGCGTGGCATGGCAATGGACGCAAGGCCAAGTGGTTCTCGCCGTACTTGCTCGCGTGCGTCGATCCCGAGACCGACGAGCTGCAGAGCGTGTGTCGGTGCATGTCAGGCTTCACCGACGCGTTCTATGAGGAATCTAGTCGCTTCTACCGTGGCCTCGACCCACTGCGCGACGCAGAGGACGAGACCAGCGACAGCAATGTCTCAGAGGCAGCCAAGAATCACGAGGATGACCGCGAGCACGAATCAGCGACGCCGTCGTTGCGTATCATTTCCGGACCGAAGCCGTACTACCGTACACGCGAGACGCCCGACGTATGGTTCGAGCCGAGTGAGATCTTTGAGATTCGCGGCGCCGACTTTACACTGTCGTCGGTGCACCAAGCCGGCATCGGGCTCATTGCCGGCAACGAGTCCAAGGGAGTCTCGCTTCGATTCCCACGCTTCTTGCGCAAGCGTACGGACAAGACGCGTCTGTTCGAAGACGCCACGACCTCCGAGCAGATTGTCGACATGTACTACAAGCAAACCGCTCAATTACCTCGTGGTAATCTCAGTCCTAAATAATGAACCCAACAGCTTGTTGTGTAAGAAACATCGATGCCCCACCAGGGTAGTCTGGAGGAGTTCTTTGTTGTCCTCCGCAATTTGGCTTGGGTTTGTGAGGGAGTATGGATTCGTTGTCGAGCGGTTCCCGCGCTTTTGCTCCAACGGCTCGATCTCCCGCCACTGCCAAGGCTGTACGAGAGCGAGCCACACAACACCGTCAGTCCTCTCCTCCCTCTCCCCCTCACACCACCACAGGCACACACGCCCAAACACAACACCCTAGCCGATCGACCAATACACATACACACATATCGACTCCACACCATGGCAGCAGCAAGCACCGGAGCCTTCGGCATGATGGATCCGGCGTACTTTGTGGGCCGCATCGAGCTTCTCAAGTGGCTCAACAGCTTCCTCTCGCTCCAGTACTCCAAGATCGAGGAGGTCTGCTCAGGTACGTTAGGCCCACCAATAGCCCAGCTCTCTCTCTCTCTCTCTCTCTCTCTCTCTCGCGTTGCTACAAGTATGGTGTCGTGTTGTGGACGTGAGTGAGTGGGGTTACCAAGGATGAGTTCCAGAAATCTGTCAATCCCCTGAACTGCATATGCAAGGTGTTGACGCTCTATGGACGTCTGAACCGCAAGCCCCTCGTTCTATCTCCAATCTATCTCTCTTTATCTTGATCATCATGTGATATTGATTGTTTTGCTGAGAGTCTATGCGAGTGTTAACGAGTTGTTTGAGTCCGATCGTGTGGATCATATGCGGATATGTAGGCGTGGCGTTCTGTATGATCATGGATGCCTTGCATCCTGGTTCGATCAACTTGACGCGAGTCAAGTTCGATGCCAAGTCCGAGTATGAAGTACGTATCTCTCGTTCCTGCTACTGCTACGAGTGACGTTATCGATATTTACCCTTGAATCTATCGATCGATGTGGTGGTGTCGCTGTTGTGTAGTTCATTCATAACCTCAAACTCCTTCAAACGGCCTTCGATAACCTTCATCTCGACAAGGTATTCAATCAATTTGATACTTGCCAATGATGCTGAGATGGTTCTAACTGAATGAATGTGTGGGCGCGCGTGTGCGTGTGTGGCGAGTAGCAACTCGATATCCCGAAGCTTGTGACGGGCAAGTTCCAGAACAATCTCGATCTGTGCCAATGGATGAAGAAGTACTTTGATACCAATTGGAAGGAGGGCATGAGCTACAATGCCGTCGAACGTCGCACGGCAGCGATCGCCGCAGTGTCCAAGGGTCGCACGACCTCATCCGCGATCAGTACGACGCGCGAGAACATGGCACAAGGAGCGACACCGATGCAACAGCCGTCGCCGGCTGATGGTATCATTGGCGTGCGTGCAGGTACTACTGCAGCACGATCGAGCCGTGCCTCGATTGCTACGCCCTCCAGTGCTACTGGCAAGACTGGTGGCACCTCGTCGTCGTCGGCACCTCGAGCTTCGCTCGCTTCGACCTCACGTTCAACGACTGGTACCGTCGCGTCGTCGAGCGCGGCAGCTCCTCGAGCTTCGATCGCTTCGACCATGAGCTCCAATCGAGCGAGCGCACGTTCAAACACGACGTCCGCCGCAACAACGACCACGAATGCCGCGAGCTCCACCGCTCGAGCCACGGCCGCTTCTCGTAGTGTTACATCGAAGCGCCTTGGTAAAGCTGCTGCTGGTACCGTATCGTTGATTGAAGACCACACACGCACGCATGCACCACTGGCACTCACTAAGCGATCGTTGCACTTTTACAGCCGAGGAACAAGTCGCTCAATTGACGCAGCAATGCCAACAACAATGCGAGACTCTCAAGCAGCGTGAAGACGAGATCGCACAACTGCGCGCCGAGATTCAAGGCTGGCAGGAGACGGCGAACGCTGCGATCAAGGAGCGCGACTTTGTCATGAGCAAGCTCCAGGAGGTCGAGCAGGTCTACCAAGAGAACGAGGCCGATCCCGAACAACTCAAGCACCATCTTCGCAATATCTTGTACGTAGATCAATCGCTATCGCTCTGCCTATCGCGCTATCTTCTATCATCAAGCTCTTTCGATCGATTACCTTGTGCAAAGGATGTTCATAAACGTTAGACGCCGACGTTCATCGATGACGACAACAATCACTGACATGCACACACGCGCTCTCTCTATCAATCTCTATCTCGATATCTCATCTACTATTCTATCAACAACACCTGAGAAACTGATACTGATTACACTATTATGATTACTGTTGGTTGTTTTTGAATAGGTTCGTTGATATGAGTATCGAGCCGTTGCTTGACGGGCCAGTTGAACCATTGCTCGTGCTCGATGAATGAGAGAGTGCGAGTGTGCTGCTTGTTGAGGAGCTTGGCGACATCTTCTTGTATGGAACGATGAAGACTGTGTGTCCAACGATCCATCTCCTCGTCTTGTCAGCAGCACAATGACATGTCATTGTTCGAACGATGAAGACGAATATCAGTTGTATAACAATCAAATAAATCACACTCATACACGCGTTCGCGTGTGTGCGTGTGTGTATGCGTGCCAGCAATCCGATCGCGATCGCGTCGAGCGAATGGCTCGCGGATGAGCTCCATCTACTCGCCGCCTTCCTCGAGCCACTTGGTCCAAGCAGCTTCACGTTGCGCCGCCATCTCGGGTGTCTCGTCTCGATGGTAGTTTGTTTGGCCGTCATAGTAAAACGCTTCCACTTGCCGACCCGCAAAAAACCGACCATCCATCTTCTATTGAACACAAGGCGCAAGTCGAGCGAGTACCATGCGTGAGTAGAGAGTGAGATGCTCTCTTGATCTCATAGCGATACAAGTGCACGTTGCACGTACAGCAATACAAGCAGCGGCAGCCTCGGGCTCCTTGAACTTGAGGGCAACGATGCCTTCAGGGTTGTACTCGAACACGCCGATGGTTTCGAGCTTGCCGAGCTTCTCAACCTCCTCCTTGATGTCATCCTTGAGGTCCTTGAAGAAATTCGTATCGGTCTACGTATCGTAAAGCAGCGAGATGAAACCAATTAGATTCGATTGATTGAGTGTGATTGATAGTACGCACCCAGGCCTCGTCGGGCGAGTACATATTCTTCAAGATTACGTGTACGCGTGATTCCTCATCCCATGAGAGCTCTCTACGAGACCATGGATTAGCTCGCGAGATTACCGTCGTGATCTGCTGCTGCCTCTCGCTCTCACATACTTGGATTGATCGACGACGATCTTCTTCTTGTCGCGCTTCTTTCGTTTCTTTCGAAGTACGGCAGCTTGCTCAGGTGTAGCCTGAAGCAATGAGCGAGTGAATGAATGAATGAATGAATGAGTGAGCCAGTGATCGATCGATTGAGAGAGGTATGAAGAGATAGATGCAAGGACGTACTCGAGTGACAGCGATCGGGTATCGATCTCGAAAGAGCGTGCCGTCGAGTATCATCAAGGCGAGATCGACCGACTCGGCTCGAAAGTAGTTGACGACCGCGGCGCCATCGCCCGGCATCAGGCGCACCTCGAGCTCGCCGGTGTAGGGGTCCTTCTTGACGATGCCGCACTTGCTGCAGAAGAGCGCCACCTCGTCCTCGGTCAGTTGATCGTCGCTCGGAAGGCCCGTGAGATACACTGATGGAGTGGTCGGCTTCTGAGATGTGGCATCGTTGGTGGAGCTGGGGTTGGCATTGCGGGCGCTCGAGGGTTGTTGGTGTTGGTGCTGCTTGGAGTGCTTGGCGCGCTTGGAGGGCGGCGCCGAGGCTGCGGCCGTCGTTGACTCGAGCAAGGCCGCATAGTCCTCTTCCTCTGGCATTTGGATCTGTTGGCATCGGATGAGTATACGGCCCACAAACGCGCCCGCGTGTGTGTGTGAGACTGACGTACTTGCTGCTGCGGCACCCAGACTCGCGCGTTGCAGTCCCAGTACCAAGGGTCGCCGTGTTGATCGACGCGCACGAACTCCTCGGGCGAGCTTGGCGGTGCCCACTGGGCAGCGATCGACGTGAATCCAGCTGGCGGTGGGGGAGCGTAGCCGTATTCTCGTTCGCTCTCGGCCTCCAATCTTCGAGCAAGCGAGGTCGAGGTCGAGGTCGAGGTCGGAGGAGCCGAGTATCGTACGGGAGCTGCGCGAGTCGTCGCTACGACCTTGGCTTGTGTCGTGGATGTGGTCGGTGTGGGCGCTGCTGTGCCAGTGTCATTATTGGTATCCATTCTACAAGCGAAGATGTAGTGATCGATCAAGGTTGGGAGTGTGGAGCAGAGTTGATGGATGTATTGGTTGGTGGGTGGGGGTGTTGTTGATGTTGGGAGAGAGAAGCAATGGCGCGATGCTCGATCGATCGATCCGCTTCACTCTCGCTACAGCACCAGTACCCAACCAGCCAATCCACTCGCATTAATGACCCACTAACAGAATCATCGAGGTTAGTTTCAACCTCTCTCGTTGTGTGTGAGAGAGACAACGAACATCTCGTTGAGAACGAAAGAAACCAAGGGACCAATGGTTTAGTATTGTACAGATGATGAGTACGCTGAGGAAGACGATGACATGGAGCCAAAGGATTTGACCGACGACGTAGCAGCTGAACTGCCGCTGCTATCGGTCGGAGCCAGGAGGATGTCACTCTGGCCAGGAGCGAATGGAGGCGGAGCAGCGACGCGAGCTTTGCCGTAGCTGTTCCAGATACAGTACGAGCGCGAGACGAGCGATCGTTCGACTTGATATTGGACTCGCGACGCTGGATTGACTGAAATATTGCGAGGTTCGATGGTCAAACCACTGGCACAATATTCGTTGATCTTGAAGTGTATCTATATGCCGTACGACACATACGATAAGATGGTGTATTAGACCCCCAATGGATGGTGTATCGATAACGAGAAGGAGAGGGCAGTACCTCAATGTAGCCAGTGTCGTTGCTACAAAATGCATCCTCAGACTCTGAGGGATCGATGACGCCATCGAAGGTTACGGTTGCCGGCAGGGCGACCTCGAGGTTTTGTGACGTGATACGCTCGCCGAGACCCCACCAGATTGCTTTGCGCGATGGATCGAGGCTCACTGAACCAGCGGTTGGGGCTCGTTCATACGTTGATATCCTTCCTCTGGTTTTTTGTTTCATCACGGTCGAGGTACCGAGAAATCACGCAATCGTCAGCCAAGAAACAAGGCGATGAAGGGGTGCGAGAGTGCTCGCGATACCTGTTTGGCAATGGAATGAACACATTACAATACTCGAAAGAATTGTTGACTCCTTGAGTGAGTTTCAGTTGGATGAGGAGCTTCACTTGATGTGGGCCAATCATCTAGAACGTATGCAAGTAACGAGACAATTAAATGAAGGCAAGCAGGCAAGCAGGCAGGTAGGCAGGTCAGCAAGGGCACGAGACGTACCCTCATTTGATAGTAACCACGAATCGGTAGCGACATGGGCCCGGTCATGGTATAGTTGCATAGTGCAAAGGTCTCGAGGCCAGGAGAGAAGACCAACTTGCGAGTGGTTAGAGCGTCGGTCGATGCCGAGCAACACGAATGCAACGAGATGGAATCCATCTTGGCCTGAGAGCAAGAGATGATGCATTGCATTTCAGTCGGGTAAGAGATTGTGTGAGCATGTTTACGCGAGCAAGGGAGCGAGCTACCTTGGAGCCTTGGATGTGCGAGTAGGTGATTGTGATGTCAGGCATTCCTTCCAACGCTGCCTCGCACTCGATTCGGCCACCAACGTGATATTCATCTTTGATCGATTGCTTGTCGTACTGCACGGCGCGAATCTCTTCAATAATGTGAAGACGAAGTAGTTGCTTGCCTCGATAGAGATAGGGCTTCCATGCAGGACGCTACAGAAGCAAGCAACAAGACGTGTCACACGAGTCAGCGTGGCATCGGGGAGCGAGGGCGAGAGTGCGAGAGTGCGCACGAACCTTTTGGTCGAGAGTACCGGGGCCGAAGCCGACGGTGGTGATGGCAGTGATGCGCGAGAGCTCAGTGTCGATCGGGCTTCCGAATGGCATCGCCATGCTGATCAAGGTATTGGCGTGGGCCATTTGTTCCAGATTCTACGCTCGGTGAATGGCCGGCCATTCATCGAGATGGATGAACGTATGGCGTTGGTGAATGACTGAATGAGAGGTACGAACGGAAGACGTGTGGTTCTCGGTGTGTGTGCGTACGTAGGAAGGCGCGAACTGCAACACAAAGTTCGAGAGATCCTGCAGAAGCGCGAAGCACGCTGTGACACACGGCCTAGCCCCGAGGCACCGAGCAGCGAGCACCAACATTAGGCGGCTGGTCAGGAGTCATAGAGCGCGAGGAGAATAGAGAACATACAAGTCGATCAAGGGCGGTGCATCAGCGGGAGTTCGATACGCATGGTCCAACGATGGCAACGCTACGCAATAGAGGTCTCCCTGTGATTGAAGGCACGTTAGCAACACGAGTGAGAGAGAGAGAGAGACAGAGAGAGAGCGAGCGAGTACGCGTTGGATGTAGACGACCGGCCATGGACAATCAGGAACATCAATGACATTGGAGGGTTGGAGGTCTGGCTTGAAGCGTGGCAGGAAGACCTCATTCGTAGGAACAGCAATGTAGCCTGTCTCGCACAGACCACACATCGAGCCAGATATAAGATACGCGTAGGTATTGTATCAGACATGCGAGAGAGAGAGAGACAGTACCTCCACTTCCTCCAAGAGCGCTACGAAGAGAAAGAAAGAGTAGGTCAGAGTATCATGCACATGCAAAGCCCCACAAGGAGGTGGTCGAGTTAGTCGAGCGAGATCGTGATAGAGAGCGCGAGAGGAGGTCGGTGCTGCGTGGGTACCTATGAGCTCGTTGAACCTTGCGCTCGACCGATGGGAATCGACGAGATAGAATGATCTCTCGAGCATCCACCGTAATGAACCATAACGCACGTATGGAACACATG
>Ga0209935_1002834_pt1 | contig 19667 bp, 39 predicted proteins | sample ThiBio_1000_plan_2_FD_183958 | JGI IMG/M metagenome (GOLD analysis project Ga0209935, IMG submission 183958) | Wastewater bioreactor microbial communities from Cape Town, South Africa - Thiocy_cont_1000_plan (SPAdes) | ecosystem: Engineered > Bioreactor > Thiocyanate-remediating >... | reverse complement strand
GTGTGGCCATGAACCCCGTCGAGCATCCTCACGGAGGAGGTAACCACCAACACATTGGTCACGCTTCGACCACCCGCCGCGATGCTCCTCCTGGTCAGAAGGTCGGCTTGATTGCTGCCCGCCGCACCGGTCGCTTGCGAGGCAAGGCCACCGAGAAGTCGACCGCCGACAAATAAGCGGTCTACTCTTTGTCATGCCTATAAATCTCCCTTCCTTATCAAAGCCCTTGGTGCCTCAAGCCTGCTCGTTCGCTGCTCGCTGCTCGCCGCTCGTGAGTGCTGAAGAATGCTGCCGCAGTCCTCCAGCCCCGCCGCCACGCACCGCCGCCTGACCTACCGGCTTATCGGTAACCAACTGCAGTTCCTGTACGATGGCAAACCAATTACCGTGATCCCCGGCGATGCACTTGGCGACATCATCCGAGGCCAAGCACTGCGGCCTCACGGTGCCGCCCAGTAGCCAAGCGCGCAAGCCATTGCACTGCCACTCCGCCCATTCCGGGCAGCTTCGCTACTGCTCCCTGCTCGCCAAGTGATAAATCAGCCCTACGCTTGCTTCACAGCCACTCGTGACTGGGGCCACCGACTCGGTATTATTACTTGGCCAAACTGCGGAACGCAACGAGTTTAGGAGCTTTAGTTTAGTGGCCTGGTTACAACGAAATATGGGCAGTTTCGGTTCTCTGTGGCTGACAGGCTGGCAAGGCGCGATGGCCACACCGGGTGGCGCTTAGCGAATGTGGTTGCCCGACACCTCTTGGTAGTGCGACTTGCAGTACGGAAGGCCGTTGAATCCGTAGTGGTTGCCGGCGTTCAGGCCGACCTTGCACGTCGCACACTTGAAGCACGCCTTGTGGAACACCTTGCTGATCGCCGTGAAGCGCTCGGTCGGATACACGCGCTTGTCGCACACGCCACACTTCTCGGCAGTCGAACCAAACTTGGGCGCCGCTCCGGTTGACGGCGTGCTCGTGGCGGGCTTGGCCGCAGCGGCCGCAGGCTTCGGGGCGCTGGCGGCGGCAGTCGTTGCGGCGGGCTTCGGGGTCGCAGCCGCAGCAGGGGCAGCAGCAACCGGCTTCGGGGCAGCCGCCGCAGCCGGAGCAGCAGCCTTCGGGGCAGCAGCAGCAGCAGGCGTGACAGTAGGCTTCGGAGTCGCAGCCGCAGCAGGAGCAACAGCAGCCGGCTTCGGGGCAGCAGCAGCCGCAGCAGGAGCGGCAGCAGGAGTTGCAGCCTTCGGGGCAGCCGCAGCCGCAGCAGGAGCGGCAGCAGGAGTTGCAGCCTTCGGGGCAGCAGCGGCGGCAGGCGTGGCAGCAGGAGCAGCGGCAGGAGCGGCGGCAGGAGCAGCAGCCTTCGGGGCAGCAGCGGCAGGCGTGGCAGCAGGAGCAGCGGCAGGAGTAGCAGCCTTCGGGGCAGCGGCAGCAACCGGAGCGGCGGCAGCCTTCGGAGCAGCGGCGGCTTGCTTCTTGATGGCCTCGACCTCGGATGCGATCGACTCGACCTCCTACATTCCGCGAGAGAGAGAGAGAGAGATCGAGATCGGTACCGCTGCGAGCGCTTCATCGCATTCTGCGACGCTTGGACCATGGCATCCAACGCACCTTGCGGATCGAGTAGGTCTCCTGAATCAATGGCACGCGACGTGCGATATCATCGACCTCGCGGCGAATCGAAACCGTGGTCGACACCAAGCCCGCCAACCGCTTGATGTCATTGAGCTCTGCGCGTAGGTTTGCGATCTCGGATGCCTGAACTCACACACGCCAGCATCGATGGTCCGCGAGATTCATTGGTCGGTGAGCTCGCGAGACACATTCCATTGCAATGATCCTCGAGTGGTCCGTACCATTCTACGTGTGAGTTTCGAGATACGTTCGATGCACCATTGTCGTCGTTGGTCGTCGTTGTAGGCGCGTACATTCACCAGCACCGTCAAGTTAGCGACGCATTGGTGATCAAGTGTTACAGCAAGAGCCACGCCAATCCTCGACCCAACGACCTCACTACTTGCTTCTCAAGACACACACACACACACACACGAGCTCTCACGTGGCTCACACCTCGGCCAACAAGCCATCAAGCCGCAGCCAACGTCATTGCTATCACCCCTCTCTCGCACGCTCGCTCACTCACGGCCGCTAACGACGTTACGAAGAGCCACCACCTAACCACCTCAACTCTCTCCCTCTCTATCGCCCACCGCCTCCTTCCATCGTCGCCAGCGAATCAACTTCGCATCAACCATCGAACGCTCTGTTTCAAAAGCCCCATCCTCCGTACCTTTGAACTCGCGCACGTGTGATGGACGAGAGGAGTGTGTGCGGTGCAGGCGACGCAGCGTGTGAAGGGGCAGCAAACAACAACCACACCTCGGCCTCAGGCAATCCACCTGCTGCCCCGCTACCCCACGCATCTCGCTCTCGCTCTCTCGCTCTCGCTCTCTCGCTCTCGATCAAATCAATGGCTGAGGTCATCAACTTTTACTCGACTCGTGGCGTACATGGATGCTTCTCGAACTTCTCGAGGCATCGCGTGTTCCTCGGTGGTAAGGAGTGGCCGACATCCGAGGTACTGTCGCGACTACCTGTTGGCTGTTCTGCACGTGATATCCACCAATCCACCAATCAATCCATCATCCATCGACCTTTCTATGTATCATCCACAGCATTACTTCCAGGCCATGAAATTTGCTGGTACGCCGCACGAGGAGGAGGTGCGACGCGCCAAGTCACCAGGCGACGCTGCTGCCCTCGGACGCAATCGTTCACTTCCGTTGCGACGTGACTGGGAGGAAGTCAAGGAGGGTGCGTGGTTCTCTGTGCGTGTCTGCGTGTCTTTGTGGCGCGAGTCGCTGATGGATTGCGATTGCGATTGCGATTGGCTAGGCATCATGGAGGAGGTGCTGTTGGCCAAGTTCACGCAGCACGCCGAGCTGAAGCAGACGCTGCTCGACACGGGCGATGCAACCTTGGTCGAGCACACCGAGAACGACAGCTACTGGGGCGATGGAGGCGACGGCAGCGGTCGCAACCGCCTCGGCATTCTGCTGATGAAAGTGCGCGAGCGTATTCGAACAGAGCAGCTGTAGTGTGAGCTCTCGAACGCATCTAGACCAATAGATAGATACGCGACTCGATTGGAGGCTTCATTGATGGTTGCGCGTGTTGTGCGGTTGCTGTTGGTGTTGAGGACAATCGGGGCGGCGGCCGTGCTGGTGACGGCGAGGGTGAGGGTGCATGGGCTCTCTATCTCTCGATCGGTCGGCGGTTGTTGATAAAATGGAGGCGTGCGCTCTGTTCGTTCGGCTCAATCGGCCTCGCGGATGTTGTACACCTTGCGCAGCTGAAAGTACGACGCAATATCCTTGCGTTTCAGGTACTTGAGCAGCTTGCGGCGGCGTGCCACCAGCGTCACCAGACCGCGTATCGAGTGCTTGTCCTTCTTGTGGGACTTGCTGTGCTCGGTCAGGTAGCGAATACGCTCCGAGAGCGCTGCCACCTGCGCCGGTGTCGAGCCCGTGTCGTACTCGTAGCGCCGCCACCTTGCCACGGCTTGTTGAACTCGGAAATGCTGCACACATCAAGTGAGGATCGTTAGCACCGACGGGAGCGTTGCCGGTGCTCGTGCACGCGAGAGAGCGACGTACGTTGATGTCCATCTGTGAGGCGTAGCGGAACGACAGCACCTCCTTCAGCTTGGGCGACAGATCGGCCACCTCATCTTCCGTGATACCGAACATATACTTGCCCTCAAGATCCTCTGGCAGCTTATCTCTTCGCTTCGGGGGCTATCATTTCCATAGGTCAACACAAGGACGGCAATGGGCGTCAGTCATCACTTTTGATTCGATTCGATTCGATTCGATTCGATCCGATTCGATCCGATCCAATTGGCAGATACGTACCACAAACATATGTTTGACCTTGCTGCGACCGAGCTCCTCGCTACCGCGCACAGTTTGGTTCGTGAGCACGTCGTTGGTAGGCAACATCGGCAAGATGTCGAAGGCCGTGATCTTGTCCTGAGGACGGCCGGCCTGTTGTGCCGCTTGGTTGACATGCATCACGTAGCCTCCTTGCGGGTACGGCGATCCTGGAACCCACTCTCCCTCCTCGTTGTAGAGACCACGAGGTCGCTGTGGATCGAGTCATCACCATGGTGAGTGGGAGCAGCAGCAGCAACACTACGCCGCCTCCTGTTCGTCCTCTTGCTGACGTACGAACGAGTTGATGAGCCAGCTCTTGATGGTACGAGGATATCGAGAGAAGAGCGTCGTGGCCTCGGGTGTGAACGAGCGAGCGATGCTATCGTCGAGTAGCTGCTGTACGCGATCGACCGACTTGGCGCTCGGATCGCTGCGCACCAACAGCTTCTCCCAGAGCTCGGTGGTACGGATCTTGAAGGTGGCGGCGCGCGACGAGGAGTTGTCCTCGCGCAGGAACGTGGTGGTGTCCTGTCGTTGCTCGGGATGCAGCTGGTAGTTGGCGTCGGGCTTCGACAGCAAGCGATTGGCAAAGAGATCACGCCAGATCTGCGCCTTGGTCTCACTCGAAGCAGCGAGGTCTGGTGCATCCGTAATGTTCGAAGCCGGGGTTGCTGATGCTGCTGTTGTTGTCGTCGAGCTCGAGGCAGCGGGAGCCGTGCCAGTGGCTGCGGCAATCGTGTCCTTGAAGATGTCCTCGTACAACTGTGCAGCAACCGAACGCTCTACTCGAGATAACGCAATCAAATACACAAGTAAGTGAGTGTGAGAGTGTGTTGCAGGCAGGTCCCTGGTTCGGCAGTAGTCGTAGTAGCAGCAGCAGCTATCGACCACGCGGCGATCGATATCACGACGAGAGACGATACCTTTGGGGTCCTTTCCAGTAGAGGAGGAGGAAGAAGAAGAGCTCATATGCCTCGCAAGCAACCTGGACACCACGGTCCTCTGCACCACGACTCGTCGCAACATGGTTGGGAGACGTAGAGACCACTCGACAGCGAACGGCGCGCCCTTGGCTGTCGATGCGCCCGAGGTGTGTGCGTGCGTGTGCGAGCGGGAGATGAAGCGAGTGATCGATCGAGGCGAGAGGAAAACAATAAAGTCGAACTAAGGATGGTATTGAGCTCGCAATGCGTGACGCTGCGTGTCGCGTCCTTCTTCGTCATCGTTTGTTGCCTCAGTCGCTCTCTCATCCCACCACCTCACTGCATCACCTTCATCATCATCATCATGGTACGTGCCTCTCGCGTGAGCGGCGTCGACTCTGAGACCTAGAGGGAACGATTCTAACGCGTATACGACTGCGGCATTGGTATGGTTGGTGGTTAGGCTCGCCGATACGATGCCCGAACCACAATCTTCTCGCCTGAAGGTATGGCTGTCGTCTGCGCGCGAGCTCGTTCGCTCGTTCGTGTGGATGGTTGGCGCTGTTCCTCACGCCACGTTATGATCAATGTGTGCAGGCCGTCTTTACCAGGTCGAGTACGCCATGGAGGCTATCAGCCACGCCGGTGCGGCGGTCGGTATTCTGAGCGACGGCGGCGTGGTACTCGCGGCCGAGAAGCGTATCGCCTCGAAGCTGCTCGAGCCCGGCAACAAGAGCGACAAGATGTTCCGCGTCGATGACCACATCGCGGTCGCCGTCGCCGGTATCACGGCCGACGCCAACATCCTCATCAACCAACTTCGCCTCTCGTCACAACAATACACCTTCCAGTACCAGCAGCCCGAGCCAGTCGAGGAGCTCGTGCGTGACATTTGCGACCTCAAGCAGGGCTACACACAGTATGGAGGTATGCACACCGAGAGTACCTCACCTACGCGCGTAATCCCCTCGTCGTCATCGTCGTCATGTTCGTTGCTGCTGCTGTCAGTCACCTTGTGCTTGTTGCAAGTTAGTCGAGATGAGATCAACATCGTTCGGCGTGCACTTGCGCGAGATCGCTCGAGTTCGGTAGAACGGCCATGTATTGACGATGATCGAGTGTCACAGGCTTGCGTCCGTTTGGCGTGTCGTTCTTGTACGCTGGTTGGGATGATCGCTATGGCTTCCAGCTGTACCACTCGGACCCGAGCGGTAACTATGCTGGTTGGAAGGTAGGTCACGCAACTCGCTCGTTCCACTCGTGTGACTCACGCTGACTTGGCGCTCTGCTGCAACAATCACAATCACAACCACAACCACAATAAGGCCACGGCAATCGGAAACAACAACCAAGCTGCGACGAGCATTCTCAAGCAGGAGTACAAGGAGGGATTGACATTGAACGAGGCACTCAAGCTCGCCGTCGTTGTTTTGAGCAAGACCATGGACAACACATCGCTACAGGCCACCAAGCGTACGTGAGAGCACGAGTCATGTGCTGCCACACGTGCAGAGAGATCTCTGGCGACAGGACCATCATTCTGATGCGCTTTCCTTGTACACACAGTGGAGTTTGCAACTCTGACGCTGCGAGATGGCAAGCCGTGCTTCAGCACACTGAAAACGGCCGAGATTCAGAGCCTACTCGATAGCGTCGAGCTTCCTGCGGCCGACGAGTAACTCATCTACTCGTTGTTCATTTGTTCACATGCACTCTACCGTCAATCTCACGCGCAGATAATCACAGTGCCATCGTCGTCGTCGCGTCGTCTCACGCCTCTGCACCACCGCCACCCTCTCCATCACCATCACCGCGATCGAAATCATTGAATGAATGATTCACACTTACTCGGACTCCACAGCCACCCAGTCAATCACGAGAACTCCGGTCATGTGTATGCATCGGGGGTTCCTATTCAGTTCGAGGTTGCCCACTTACGTAGTAATATCTCACCTGATGGATGGATAGATAGATAGATAGAGAAGATGATATATATGGTGCTCTCTATCTCTTGAAGATCATTCAACACTCCTTTCTCATAGGCCACTACAACAAAACCAAACTACAGCAAGAGCAAGAGCAAGAGCAAGAGGAAGACGAAGGTGGCGCCTCTGCAGCGCGAGCCGCGCTCGATCCACGCGACCCCGGCGCTCATAGGCTTTCGTAGTCCTCACGCTTCGAGAACCGCACGTTGTACCAGTAGATTGCGACTCCCAGGCCCACCACCATGATCAACACTCCGATGCCGAACAGCACCGCGAGCACAATGTTCTCAGTGTCCCAGAAGGGCTCGTACACGACCGGCGGAATGACGTCTGCGGCAGAGGCGAGGCTTGTCAGAACTTGGCGAGCTCGAACGCACGGCGATGGCGGTGGATTGTATCGTACCAGTCGCGGTGTAGCTGATCGCAAACGGCTGGCCACTCATGCCATTGGTCTCGAACGCAACATGCCAATCTCCCGTCACGTTGGCGAACACGACTGTCACCGAGACGTTGTTGGTCGACAATGGCACATTGATCTACACAACCAGAGACAGAGAGACATCGAGCGACGCGTGAGTGAGAGAACCTAGCGATACAATCAGAGAGACCGAGAGCTGCCGTGTGTACCTGCGAAGCATCAGGGATTCCAAACGGCGTGTAGACTGGGCACGTCTGCGGACGGAATGACACCAATTGAAGCTGGAGCATCATCATCATCATCGTCGTCGTGAGCGTCAGTGACAAGAGCGCCTCGATATGCAGAGGTGCAGCGCATCGTACCCATGAGAGATTGCCTTGTGTCGCAGTGATCGTGACAGCGAGGTTCTGCGGGTTCGAGCTGGGGTTCGCAATGTCGAAGAACGCAATGCTGCTCGGCACGAGTCCCGTGTACATGGACTGCGACTGCGACAGCTGGCCAGCCACTGCACCATTCGATCGAAAGGTACACACGCACACATCGCGTGAGCTCGAGATCTCTCTCTCTCTCTCTCTCTCTCGCTTTGCGACCGACGTACTGGCACCGATCGTGACATTGAGCGTGGCCGTTAGTTGATAGGCATTCTGAGCGCGAGAGATGACGGCCGTCCAGCGACCGAGCTTCGTTCCCACATCGACGAAGCGATTGAGCGTCGCGGCATACACCGACGAGCACGTCGCAAAGGTCTGGCGAATGGCGCGATCGTTGTTGTTCTCTGTGAGAGAGCCAGCAGTGTCAGGGTCAAGGTAGCCATCGAGATTACGTCGTAGAGTGTGGAGAGTGTGTCTCTCTCCTCTCTCATACCAAAGGTCATGGGTGCCGACATCACCAAGGTCGAGCTCGAGTTGAGGCTGTTCAGCGGGTAGAACAGCAGCGCCACATCGACGATCGATGGTCGAGAGCCGACGCCGGTGACGTTCGTTGCTTGGACCCTACGACACACGTACCATCACACACGCCACGGTCAACACGCACTCATGTGTCGTGGTGCAGGAGAGGGCTCCTGGTCCGTACATGATCCACATCATGGCCCTTGGGATCTCGTTGATGAAGTCAATGTCGATCTCGGTCGTGGCGTTAATGAGCGGCACGATCGTCGAGCGAACCGAGGAAGTGAGTACAGTCTGAGCCTGTGTACTCGAACGAGTGAGTGGACAAGCTCGTGTCGATGGCCAAGCACTGCGCCATGAACGGTGTGGGGGTGTGTGGGACGGGATTGGTACCTGAGCTTCACCGGCCAGCAGACAAGCGAGCGCCAACAAGACGACGGCCACGAGCGTCACTCGTGGTTGGTGTTGATACATGTCGACGTGCGAGTGCGAGAGAACGTAAATTGAATGACAACACGAGCCAACGAACGAGAAGCGGAGGGTATGGGAGCAGTGATACAACCACACGAGTAAGCAGGTAGGTGAGTGAGAGAGAGTGAGTGCTGTTGATGCAGCAGCAGCGAGGGAATGAAGACGACGATGATGGAGTAACAGCCGCTTCTGGATGCTCAACACTCCGCTCAAGACTCATGCGTGCCATCACGAGCCTATCAATCAACCTATCAATCAAAATACTCGTTTGACGCCGTTAGAGTTCCTTGGTTCGTTTCTCTGGTCTCGGTTTCGATCGTGGGTTGATAGCGAGGGACAATCGACATGTAGTTGCGTGTAATGGTATGGGGAGAGAGGGATGGTTGTAGTTTGTACATGTGTTAGTAACAACGCGGCTGCCACACATCCGTCCAGCTTCCAGCTTCCAAGCGCTCCAAGGAGAGAGAGAGAGAGAGAGAACGACGAGCGACTGAGAGAGAGAGACCGAATGAACGAACGAACGAACGAGAGTGTGGCGCCTGTGCTGATCACTCACTAGGCATGCCGCAAGAGTGAGACCGGCTTTCGAGCGAGCGCATATTCGAGCTCGGTCTTCTTGGCGATGACTCTCGATAGGAACGACTCCAACAACTGCTCGATCGTGGCTGCAGGTATCGAGCTGCCGGTATTGGCTGCTTGTTCGTGGTAGGTTTGCTTCAGCGCCGCGATCTCGGCGTCGAGGTCGGCTATCGAGCGATAGCGTCGAGGTCCCGGGAGTAGCTTACGATGGATGTCGGTGTAGGTTCTTTCGAGCAGCATGTACAGCTGATAGATGGCGGTAAACTCCTGTACGACCCGGCGAGAGATACGTCAGCACCAGCGAGGGCCAGCGAGCGACAGGGGCCATTGTTGTGAGTCGGTGCATACCGGTGTGGCAGTGGTTCCGCCTGATGCACGATGATGGAGTTCTCTCGCAAACGCATCCAGCAATGGCGCCAATGCTACGCGCGACTTCCAGTGCATAGGAATGCTCGAAGAGCCGTAGAAGGCGCCTGCAATTTGGCCGTACACTGCGCCCACCGTATCGGCATCGTTTCCGAGATTCACTGCATCAACATGAGCACAGTGTCGTCAGCCACATTCGCTGCTACCCGTGAGAGAGAGAGAGAGCGAGCGGTCAACGAACCAGCAGCAAGGGCGCCCTCTTCAAACGAGTTGGTTGTGTAGAAGGCCCACAGCGCTGCCTCCAAGGTCTCGACCGAGTAGCCGCTTCCTTTGATGTACGCTCCTGCCTCAGCGGTGGCCGCCACGTCCGGATCGTCCCATGGAGGCGGCTGCTTGTGCTTGAATGAGCCGTCAGCGATGGCCTTGAGCTCCGTGCACAAACACTCGCGGCTCCAGTACTCGGGCAGCTGTGCGAAGCGACCTTCGGTGCTCTCGATCTCAACCGGCGCCAGCAGCTGCTCCTTGCTCGCGCCGCGAAGGGCGCGTAGAATGTAGAGCGCCAACAAACGAGCGCTGTCACACGCAGCGACGCTTCCATGTGTGAGACGCGAGCTCGTGGCTGCGAGAGTGATGGCACCGACGGGATCCGATACACCAACGAACAGTGGCACACTCGCCAGCCTCATGATGCCGCCATTGCCTGAGAACGAGAGCGAATCGATCGAATTGATCTCCATCAGCGCCTGAGGCATCTCACTGAGTTGATGAGCGATGCGATCCAACGGTACCCGATGCAGAGGCGGCCGTCGAGCCACAGAAGGGATCGCCATCCTCGTTCGAGCGGAAGAGGTTCAAGGCGCTCCTCGTCGTCATTCCGATGTCGAAGCTGACGAGACACAACGTCGAAGTCGTCAGGTTCTAGCGCATTGTTGGCTGCGCGATTCGTTTTGCATACCATTCGCCAGTGCACGACATGTGGCCATCATCGAACCACGCCAGGAACTTGAACATGATGTCGCGGCCATTGAACGAGCCATTGACCAGCAGCGACTCGCACATACAAAGCGCCATCGAGGTGTCGTCGGTCCAGTGGCCGGGCTGCAGGCGGAAAGGGCCGCCGCCCACCATATCGCTCAATCTCTCGAACGTGCCATACGGTTGGAACTCTACCTCACGCGAGGCAGCGACTTCAATCAGCACGATCGATCGAGCGCCAAGTTCACGAACCGCACGTACCCAGCGTCGTTCCCAAGGCATCGCACGCAGCGAGTCCTTCGAGGGTACCTTTGTATCGGTCCACGAGGTCCATCCCGATCTCCCTGCTTCTACAACTGGTGCTGCTTCTACTGCCGGCCTCGACGACCGATCTCGAGCACGACCGGGTCGTAGAGCGATTGAGCGAGGCTCCGCCGATCGAGAGAGTGAGTGAGAGCGTGAGCGAGCCACCAAGCGAATGATGCGCGCCGCACTCACTGAAGCGAAGAGAAGAAATGACGGATAAGCGTCTAAAGCTCACCATCGATCTACCGTACAAAGTACTCTTTCCCTCACTCTCGATCGATCGATCATTTGCTTGTTGGCGCTGTTGTTGTTGTTGGAGGAGGACGCTTGCTAGCCTGGTCGATGGCTTCACGAATGGAAGGGTTCTCGGCTCTCGTTACGTGGTACGTCCGAGAGTTACGGTTGTCGTCGAGGATGTGGATTCATACGGTTGGCTGATCGAGTGGCGTTGCTGTTCTTTGTTGGACCGTTGGCGTCGACAACGATCGATGTTGCGCGATGACGCATGCAATGGCGGAACAGCCCCATATGTCGCGACCTACTGCAGGAGCCATACATCACGTATTGTGGACACAGGTACGGGCTTGATCGTGGACGAGTACTGCATCGATTGATACAGCAACTGATGCTATCCGTGTCACAGCTACTGGTACGCGACAGTTGGTTGCTTCATTTGCTCGCGCTCGCTCCCCGACGCTCCTCGTGGATTCTGAAGGCCGAATCGATCGTATGATAGCCATGCATGCATCACGAAGCATCTATCGATCAAGGAGACGTGCCCTACGTGCTCCAAGGCCCTTTCGATCGCGCAGATCTTCCCCAACGTCTCATGTATGTGCCACGTGGCACCACTCACTCGATCGCTCCAGCAACCGCTGAACGCCTTCGAGGTCCTTGGGTCGAGCGCTAACCGTGTGCCGCGATGATAGTGAGCAAGGTGTTGGAGTTCTCGGCTCCATTCGGTCGGTCAGCTTCGGTGCTCCAGTCGATTCGCGTGTCTGCTGCAAGCATCGCAAATGGCGACTCCAGCACAACCACAAGCACAACCACCACCTCGAGCACTGCTGTTACACCGACTCCCGACACTCCCTCGACAATCTCATCCAATGGAACACACCATACTCACTCAAAGGTGCAGATCAATCAAGAGGGAGATGATACGGCCCAAGGCACGCTCGATTCCACCGACCACAACTGCAGCAGCGACTCTCTCGATACCGGTTCCGTGGCTTCGTCGAGCTCCACTGCCGCTCCACTCCCCACGCTGTTCTTCGAGCTGGCGAGAGACGAACCTCGATCGCTGTACCACATCATCAAGACCGCCATCACGTCGACAGCCTTCTCGGAAAACGCTGGGTGGACGGACCAAGGTAGCCATATATATGACTGCATTTGCTCGTGCAGGAGTGCAAACTGGCCTCGTGCCACGACTCACCACTCTGCCTGCACCCAGAGCTCCAATCTCTTATTTCGATGCTCTCTCGTCGACGGCAGACGCTGCAACAAGTTCAACAGGCCGAGACACTCGCATTGACGGTTCAAGTACTCCGCCAAACAAGGGTCCAGAAGCTGGAGGTACGTGATCTTCCGGAGCTCTCGAATTGGCGGTGCTCAACGATGGGCTTCTCGCACGTGCTTCGAACAGGCTCTGGCGACGCTCAAGCGAGAGATCGAGTGGCTCAATGCAGACCTTGCCAAAGCCGAGGCGAGTCTTGACTCTCTGTCATCGACACCAACAGCGACACCCACACCCACAGTGACGCTCACATCCCCACCAACAGCTACAACCACAACCTCGACAATGCCACTCGCTACTGCCGCGACCGTCTCGTTGGATAGCTCTCCTTCCTCCACATTTAGCAGCACTGATACGACCAGCACTCTCGAGGACTTTGGGGCGCCTTTGCTCGGTCGCAAGCGGCGAGCAGAAGTACGTAATGCGTTGCTGTATGTCGTCACTTGCACATGCCAACCTCAATCTTTGTGGAATGGCACGATGCAGCACGAGCCCGAGATCGAGATTGCTGCTTCGAAGCGCCAGAAGATCGGCGAGCACCTCGATGACCTCCAGGTATGTCGATCTCTCTCTCTCTCTCTCTCTCTCTCTCTCTTGTCCTGCTGCCTCTTGCTTACTTACCAACCAACTCCAACACATCCTCTTGTAGTCATGGTACTTTTCTTCCAAGACGCGCCAGGAGCAAGACTTGAGCACCTTCACGTCGGTGGTCGAGAAACTGTCCAAGTACTCACAATTCAAGTGCGTTGAACGGGGCTCTCGTGTTGGCTCGGCACCGAGATGAGCTGTATTCTCGAACTCATACCTTGTCGTCGCACTCCAGCATCAAGTCCACACTGCGATACGAGAACATTCTCCAGCAATACAGCATCGTGAGCAGTATCGAGTTTGATCGCGATGGCGAATGCTTTGCGACCGCGGGAGTCAACAAGAAGATCAAGGTCTTCAACTTTGCCGATGTGCTTTCGACTCCGCCGCCGTCGCAGACCTACTCGCATTTCCCCACCGAGGAGCTCCACTCCACTGCCAAGATCAGGTGAGCTACAGCTCCGGTACTAACGATTGAGAACACGGCCGAGTACGAGTATCTCACCGATCCGAGTAGTTGTTTGTGCTGGAGCCCTTTCATCAAGTCTCAGATTGCGAGCAGTGATTACGATGGCATCGTAAGCCTGTGGGACGTTGGTGCCGGCGAGCTGACGCATCGGCTCGACGAGCACAGCAAGCGCGTGTGGAGCATCGACTTTTCGCCACATACGCCCACTGTACTGGCCTCGGGATCCGATGACTCGACAGTCAAGCTGTGGTGCACCAGCCAACGAGCCGCCACTACGACCATTGAGAGTAAGACCAACGTGTGCTGTGTCAAGTTCAATCCGAACCAACCCGACATTCTAGCGTTCGGCTCTGCAGGTATTGTACCAAGACCACTCGTGAGGAGCCGCTTCTTCGAGCTGATGTGATGATGTTGCTCGGCTGCCACAGATCACCGCATCCAGATCTTCGATATCCGACACACGTTCGTTCCGCTGATGGTGCTGAAGGGTCATCGCAAAGCCGTGTCCTACGTCAACTTTCTGACCAAGAACGAGTTGGTCTCCTCGTATGTGGTTGTCCTTCACTCGATGCAAGTAGTAGCTGACGCTCTCGCACTCGTACTCGCACTACTGCAGCTCTACCGACAGTACTCTGAAGCTCTGGGATGTTTCCGACTCTCCCGTCTCGGCGGATCGTTGCACACGCACCTTCTCTGGGTATGAGAATGGCAGTGACAGTGCTCGTTGACCCATCCTCCTCCAGCACGATATTGATTCGTTCTCATCGGCTCCCCCTTTGTACAGGCACTTGAACGAAAAGAACTTTGTCGGCCTCTCGACCAATGGAGGCGAGTACATTTCGTGTGGCAGCGAGAACAACTCGATCTTCACGTACTCGAAGCAGCTCTCCAATCCAATCGTGTCGTTCAAGTTCCAACCACAGTCGGTACGCTCTCGCGCACTCGTGCACTTGCCGCGCAGGCGAGCAAAGAAGGCTGATCTTGGCAAGCGTCTGCCTGGTGCATAGGCGAAGGACGATGCACCTGCGTTCGTGACATCCGTGTGCTGGAAGAAGGATAGCAACCTATTGATTGGCGCCAACAGCAAGGGCATCATTCATGTGCTAGAGCTCGTGTAACGAAAGAATTCGCAGTGTATTCTCGAGAAGTGCCGTCAAGTCTTGTTGTAGTCTCATATTGAAATAATGAATCAGGCTGGCAATGGAATGGAATGGAATGCACAATACACAAAATTGTCTGCACGAGATAGAGATAGCTCGCTCATCGATCATCCACACTACTCGTCGCCAGCCGGAGAGCCACATGGGCTCGGTTGCGGCAATAGCTGGAGCTGCACAAACTGGAGCGGCTGCACGGGCATTCGATCGGGACGCGTCGGCGTGTTGCAACTTGATGAACCCGACGAGTCGTAGCTAATGTCCTGCTCGTCGCTACTGAACGCCATCAAGAGGTCTTGCTTCGAGGCGCTAGTGTCGTCCTCCAACATGCGCTCGTTCGATAGCTTGACGTGAAGGAGCAATTCGGCAACCACTGCGTTGCTGTCGGGACACACGACCTTGCACCAGCGCTTGGAGTCGATCTGCTGCTCGAGTACGAGCTTGGCAATGTCGATCACCACCCGACCAAAGATCATGCCCGAGTTGGTCGCCATCACCGTAACGATCAACGACAAAAAGATGTGTGGCAAGGTGCTGCATCGCGGCGAGTGTGGCAGAGCGGTCAGTACTCAATCAGTAGGCGACTGGATGTATGTGGCGTACAAGACGACAGGCTTGCCTCGCTCGGCATTGGCAATCTGGTTCTCCAACTTGAGCACGCACAAGTAATCAAAGCCCACGTCGTCTGGCTGGTCGTGCACCTCGGCCAGATGCGCGACGAACGAGTAGCGCGCCAGTGGCCGCCGCAAGCCACAGACTGCAATGCACACAGCACGTGTATCAGGGCGTGTGTGGCTGCTTCATTCAGATCGAAGCGCGCATCCACATACCAATGACACACAGCTTGTCCAAGAGCTCGTCTCGGGTTCCGTTCGACAACTCCCACGCACTCTCACAACGATTTCGTGCTACATCGATCGCTTCCATCTGTGTTGCCACGAGCAGCATTCGTTGAGGATACGGCACAACACTGTGTCAATGAACGAACGAATCAATGAATGAATGAGCCAGGCTGCATACCCATTCCTCCATCTCACGCTCGTCCTCAGCCATGAAACTAAAGAAGCGTCCGTTGGTGATGACATCAAAGGCTGCCGGGCCGTTCTCCTTGTTGGGGCACACATTGAGAACCTCGCTGATCTCGATCGATCCCTGCGGTTGCGAGCTCTGTGCCGACCGACCGTCAACATACAACGAGATCAACCAACATGCAGCAACGAGATGGTGGTGGCCGTCGTTTGGCACATACCGTGGGTGCACGATAGTACATGAGCGTGTTGGATTTCAGCACCACCCACCGTCGTTTCCATGCGCGCAAGCCACCAACTCCTTGCTTCGTGAGCCAGCCGCCTCGCTCGGTGAAGATGCTCTGTGTCAAATCGGCCCCGTGAGCGAGGCACGTTCACTGGAGGTCGAGTGAAGCAGCGTACCGAAACTGGAGTATCGAATTCGCGGGCGCGTGATATCTTGGCTGTTGCGTGAACGAGATCAGTCAGAGGCTCACCAACGACGCGAGAAGGTCGCGATGCAATGCGATGCGATGCGATGCGATGCAGACAATCGTGCGTACAATTTACATCGCCAAAGAAGCACGAGGTTCCGTCGCGACTGAGCGGCTTGTGAGTCCAATCGGTGTGCAGCGCTTCGTCGAAGTAGTCGTTCAGCTGGAACTGGAGCAGGTGTTTCATGTCTGCGGCGAGGTTCATCGTAGCATCATCCAACTGCTCGTTGGTTTGATCGAGTGCGTCTGTGAGCGAGTCCTCGCTCGACGGAAGTAGACCACGAGTGGCCTCGAGAGCGGCGATCAACGGCTCGATCTCGAGTTGCTCGTATTGAATGTGGATGGCGAATCCGCGCGCAAAGCGCGAGTCCTTGCACGCATCGTCGAGTTCGACCTTGGGAAAGAGAGCCATTGTCGGATGGCTGAGCATGCCGGTGTGGAATTGCAATCGACCCATGACGCTGCAGAGAGAGAGAGAATCGATTCATTCGCCGCCTGAATCAGTATCCCACGCACACATGCACGCACACACGATGCATTAGCGAGAGCAGGTGGAAGGGACATACGATGATCCCAACACGCTGTTGTGCTTGAGAACGATCTGAATATCGCCGTGCACAAGGCAATCAACGACAAACTCGCGCTTCACTTCGGGATTATCCGACATAGATGCATAGCTGCGCACGTCACCGCAATCGAACAAGCAGTCAAAATCAAACAAGCAAAGCCTGTCGCGATTGTCATCGGCAAACATATGAATCAGAATAACGTACTCGATCGACGGATAGGGCGTAGCATGCAGCTGCTTTTTCGATAATCGATCTGAAACATTAAATATCTCGACTGTGCAGCAGCAGCAGCAGCCACAGCAGCAATAGTGACAGTCGAAGTGTCAGTCGCACAAGTTCCAGCGTCTCTCACTCGAAAGGAGCTCGTTGGACCGTACTGAACGGAGCACAGCCGGTTCGGTCGCTATCGAATCCAGGTATCGTGTGCATCACGATGCACTTGATCAAGATGGCCTTGGAGTGTGGAACGATCGTGCCGTTGAAGATCTCTTGACAATAACGCGCATATCTGCACGACGACGACGACGACGACGACGACGATCACGATCGAGTAAGCAAGCTATTCGGAGAGCTTGAAGCATGGTGACGCTAGACAACCTTCGCTGTCCCGGCTGCGAGACTCCCCAGTTGTTTTCGGAACGTCGATGCGCAAAGAACGACAGCGCACGATTGGCGTCCATAATCAAGCCACAATACATAAAGTACACGCTCGCAATCAGGCCCGTGCGACCTTTGCCAGCCTTCGAACGCCGAGAGATCCATAGCGATGATGATGATGTCGCACATGAGTAACTCGAGTGCGAGCCCTTGAACTCGAGCTGCGTGGGAGGCCATCGTACCAAACAATGTAGTACAACGACGTTCTTTGGATGTGCCAAGAGGTGCTCGTGGATATCGATACAAAGGTGCAGGATGAGTGCCAGCGGCGGTGCGTGGTGGTCCCACCATCCAGTGTTGACTACCTATCGATGCCGTACGACACAGCGCGGTTGCGAGCACGTCCACGATGATTCATGCTGATTAGAAGTCAACCACTCGATTGCTCAAGTGCTTCGAGAGGCCGTATCGGCTGTCGATACGTGCTCTGTGATGGAGTTTGTAGGTGTCGTAGTCGCGCTCGGTCAAGTTGAAGATCAGGAAGTGGTCCTCGTGATACTTGTGCAGCATCGCTGCAACCTCGTCGATGTGGTTGCGGTAGGTGCTCTCGACGCCATCGGCCGGGAACGACATGGCTATCGCACGCATCGACACGTTAGTGCCACACATTTAGACGTACATGCATACACGCGCGCTATCTTGTGTGGATGCTCGATCGAGCGAGCGCGCGTGGATGCACGAACCGATGATGCGCTCGGTCACGTAGCAGAGATCGAGATCGAACACGCCATCGACGAAGCGCCTCTTATCGGCACTCATCGTGCTGCGAATCAACGAGAACAAGCCATCCATGATGACGATGATGGCGTTGATGCAAGATAGACTGCCACTCTCGAGGCCGAGACAACGAACGAAGCTCGATGATCCGACGTGTACGTTGTCGAGTCGCGAGCGAGAGAGTCAGAGAGGTACCGAGCACATGGCACACGAACGCCGCTCACGGTGATGATACAGCTCTCTTACTGCGCCGATCGATGGTCTCGTCGGACGGGAGTGACACGCGAGAGATGCAGCAGAGTATAAGGTGGCAGCGAGTGAGCGGGAGGCGGGCGGCAAGCAACTAACGTGAGTGATCGATGCTGCTGCTGCTGATGCTCCGGAGTTCGCACCATCGACCAACCGAGCGCCTCAGCCTGTCGGTAGTACTAACCGATCGCGTACCCAAACTAATAATTCTCGATGCCACTACCATGACCGACCGGCCGCCAATGCAACTGACCGACGCAGTCTGCGGAGAATTCGAACAGACCCACACAGACCCACACGGGCGCGGGGCAGCCAGGTCGTCTGGTCGCGAGCTTGGGTGGCTCGGGGGTATTTCGGGGTCTGCGGCGTCGGAGGCCGAGGCAGCCGCTGTTGCTTCGTTGCCTCGTTCGTGCTCCATCTATCGATCCATCGATCTATCCATCGATCTCACACGCCAGAGCCCACAAGACCCCAAACCCCATCTCTCTCCCTTCGAACCAACTCTTGTCTAAGAGACACTGAGATCGAGATCTCTCTCTCTCTTTTTCTCTCGCGACTCGTTGCTTGGCTTGGGATTGTAGCGCGTGCGTGACAGCGACCATCGACTGACGCGACTGCCTCACAGTCACTGCTTCACCACGAGCTCTCAGGGGGGCAGACAGACGACACAGACGTACACCTACCCTAGTTCGCACGCGAGAGATAGATAGTGAGACGCATATCATAACGGCCTCGCTTGGTACAAGGCACGTGACGCCTTGTGGCTTCCCATGCCCGCCGACTCGCGATGCCTTGCTAACGTACTTGCGGCTGTCCCTCCTCCCTCTACCCTCCCTCTACTCCCTCTTGGTGCGGCGCGGCGCGCTCTCTCGCTTGATGACTCGCCTCGTATGACGCGATGAGTAGGCTATGAACACGATTGGCTCATGAATCTTGGCACTCTCATGGTTGCGCGCTACAAGGCGCCCAAGAGTAAGTTAATCGCGACTCCGCAAAGCATCGCCGAGTCGATCGTCAAGGCGCTCAAGGTCACGCCGGCGCAATGGAGCGAACGTACGGTCGAGTACGAGCGCGGCATGCTCTCGTTCAAGACGCCCACTGGCGTCATCGACTTTGTGATTGCTCTGGCCGAAGGTACGACTGACAGACATGTTGGCGCGTGCCACGTGTCTCTCTTACTGACTGATTGACTCTCACACTCTCACTCTCACTCTAGTTCATACAATTGAGCATTGTTCCGCAATACCTGGCCAATTCAAGGTACCTATCAACGTGGTGGAGTAGCTCGCCCACTCGAGAGTAACAGTGGTTGTGCGTGCGTGCGTGTGTAGATTCTTGATGGCTCGAACAATTCACGACAGTTCCATGCTGGAACGCTCGAGCAAGCCTCGAGTTGGATTCAACAACTCG
>Ga0209935_1002831_pt1 | contig 19680 bp, 35 predicted proteins | sample ThiBio_1000_plan_2_FD_183958 | JGI IMG/M metagenome (GOLD analysis project Ga0209935, IMG submission 183958) | Wastewater bioreactor microbial communities from Cape Town, South Africa - Thiocy_cont_1000_plan (SPAdes) | ecosystem: Engineered > Bioreactor > Thiocyanate-remediating >... | reverse complement strand
TCGTTCTGCTGTTGTTGCTGGTTACCACGCGTGTGCCGCTCGCTCTGCGTACCGTGTTTGGCACAAGTACGTACCCGTACCCTCGTTGTCCAACCACGCCACCCGCTCGCTCCCGCCTCCCGCTCGCGCACCCCAAAACCCCTTCTAAGCTACTTGGCAACGTGGCGCGCTGCCGAGAGATATTTCTCTCGCAATCACAGTCTCTCTCTCTCTCTCTCTCTATCGAGCACTCACGTGCGCGCGCGGCACGCGATCTCTCTCGCTCGCGTGAGATCGCCTGCAAGCCCAACAAGGCAAGCTCTCTCGCCTGCGGCACTCTCGCGCTCTCTCGCTCTCTCACCCTACCGCCCGGTTCCACAGCCAATATCGTCGCTCACGCCTGCAAGTGCACCCGAGCCGCCGCGACAGCAACCACAATCGATGCAGTCAAGTCAACGGTGTATGATCGAGATCGAGATCGAGTAACGCTCATTGGCCTCGTGGGCTGGTACTGTTAATTGAGCGGCTCGATGGCTGGCGGGATGGCTGGCTCGCAGGCTAGCTGGCTGGCTGGCTGGCTGGCTGGCTCACGGGCTGGCTGGCTGGCTGGCTCGCTGGCTGGCTCACGGGTGCGGCCAGCCGAGCTTCTGGAATGCCACATAGCTGTTCCAGAGCTTGATCATGCCGCGCACCTTGCCGTGCTCGTTGAACGACACGGCATACGCATAGTGCGACGAGAACGACTTGCCCGTCGGCTCGACCGGGCCTCCGGCGCCCGTGTGCGTGCCGTGGTAGGTCGCAAAGAACACGAACTCGGTGTGCTCGTCGTTGTGCGTCACCGAGTGCAACGTGTATCGCGCGTCGGGCATCGTGCTCTCGCAGATTCCCTTCATCCAGTTGGTGTAGCTACGGGCACCAACACCCCCACCAACGCAACGTGAGACGCGAGCGCCCAAACCAACTCGTGCGCACGCTGCTGCGCGCCTGCGTGCGCCAGCGTGCGTGCGTACTCGGACAGGAGCTTGATCTGCGGCAGGCCCTCGCACTCAAACGTCGCGTCATCCGATTGGTATTGCCCGCACACCGCGTGGCCCTTGCCCGTTTCGCAAGCCTCGAACCAGGCGCGCGCTACTTCATCGTTCGATGCTGCCATAGTGAATCACACGCACAAGAGAGCGAGCGAGAGAGGGGGCGAGCCAAGAGGTACTGCATCCTACTGCGGTGGCATCCGCTATTTATCAAGCATTGATAGCGCCGAAAACTCTCCGGAACAATCGGTAACGCAGTCAATCAATGTCGCATATGTCGCCCACGACCGATCGTGCAACAACAATAAATACACACAATACACTCGTTTGTGTACAATACAACAACAACAACAATCACCACCTACACCGGAGGTCGTGTCGTCAATGTCATCGAGGTCGGCACGGCCACTGCTGCGTTGAGTTCGATGGTCTCGATCGAGCCCACGGCAGGCGCGTCATCGTGAGCTTGTCGGCTCTCCTCCAATGCTCGGAGCTCGAACTGCAGCCGGCGATTCTGCTCCTGCAGCGTTCGCGTGTACAAGAGCTGGTCGATGCGCAGGTCACGAAACTCCTTGACCCACGCCGCATCGACCGCGTACAGGTCGCGCCACAGCTGCATGCTGCTCTCGCTCGCATGGAACGACAGCAGGTCGTAAGCGTGCGCATGCTGCGAGTAGAACGGATTCAAGAACGCCATTCGGTTGCAGTTGATGTAGCTCCACACCGACGGCGTGTCTTGCGCCACGCGGTTCTGAACGCGGTCTCGTTCGGTGTTGAACAGAAACGTGCCAAACCTCCCTGATGTCGAGTGGTACGCGATACATCGGAGAAACGCGGCATTGAACTCAAATGCATGCGGAAACTAGAGTTACACGCCATTCAACAATCCGTGTATGTGGGTCAATGTCAGTGTAGGCCATCCTCAACTTGTATGATCAACAACAACAACAACAACCAGCGCAACCAACAATACCTGCTGCAAGAGCTGCCATGTACAATCGAGGAACTGCACAAACACCGGCGATCGTTGCGTATCGTCGTGGTTCTCGTCGAATTGCCCCACTCGTACCGCAAATTGATGTCCTGCAATCACCAACACATCGAACCGATCTCATTGCCTTCAGCAGCGAGCGCGTCGTGCACGACCTTCATCAGGCGCTCGCGACGTACCGAAGCTCAACCACTCCTTCTCGATCAATATCTCGAATCCGACGATCGTGCGGTAAAAGTTACTCAACATCAGCTGCGCCAGCGACGTGATTTGCGGCGTTCGATCCCATCCGTCGCTACAATGTACCAGAGCTGAGTGGCCACGGTGGACACAACGCGCCACTTTCAAAGACGCGCGCAAGATCTACCCAAGGGAGAACAGCGACATCAAGTCAATCACTCTCAGTCAGCCAACCATCGTGACGATGACCGATCGTACCAGTCGAGAATGATCGAGCCACTTGGTGTACGCAAGCCCACTCAGCCAACCTGTCGGCCGGCTGCTGCCCCCATCCGCCTTGGGGTCTTGGATGTACTGGCAGAGGTCGAGCAGCGAGTTCAAGCTCGATCGCATGTCGTGAATGTTGTCAATGTTGAGGAACTTGATCTTACAGTCTCGATAGTGCGTCTCGCTCTCGTAACCCGCTCCCCTGCCACACGTCACGCCATTAGTTATACGCTTCACAAATATGCTCGCTATCTCTCTCGCTCTCTCTGTCTTTCACGTACTTGGCGCGGTTAGCCAGCGCATTCAATCGTGGCCGAGCATCAAACACGTAAATGTCGGTCGCGTGTTGCACAACCACCGCCGACGTTGAACCGTCTCGCACAAGGTTCACGGTCTGAATCTGCGCCGCACTGCTGCTCGGCGGAGCCTGCTCCGATTGTTCGACTCTCAACGGTCGCATCGGTGCGCCGTTGGTCGGCGGCGGCGGCGCCATGCCGAGTTGCTCAGGATCCACGACCTCGAGAATGGTCGAACGCGCGAGCTCGCACGAGCGGCTCGGATTGGGCTTGCTGGCTCGCTCCGAGAAGCGCTTCGTTACCGTCTGTACGCCGGTCGCGTCCGTGGGCGCCATCGACGCCGACATGACCGACGAGGACCCGAGTAAGGTCGGCACCGTCGTCATCGAGCGTATCATGTCGTTCGGCAAGTTTGGCACCGGCTTATGCGCCGTCACCGAGATCGGGCCTTGCGTCTGCCCGTGCACCTCGGGCACCTTGGGTAACTCGGTGTCGTGGCTCGGCGGGCACAAACTCTCTCGAATGCCGTCGAGCATGAGCTGGTCCTCGCTCGATGGCTTGCCCTTGATGCCTGTAAGAGGCTGGCTGCACCGGCAAATCGAAGCACCGTTCGTGTGCAGGTAGCTGAGCGTCGGAACGCGGCCTTTCGAGCGCGAACGAATCGCCCCTTCGAGCTGCGCGTCAGAGATGCTCTGAGGAACGGCAAGCACTCGAGGATACGTCGGAATCTGCCCATTCATGATCCGCAGCGGATGATGAGCCCCATATGCTCCCAAATCGTTCACGAGTCGTCGAGTACAAACCTTGGAGTAGTCCTGGTTAAACAGCGTCAATCGCCACGCACGATTCGGCACTCCCATGCGATCAAACTGCCATGCCATGCCATGCCATCCATCAATCGATCTCGGTAAGCGACCACCATCATCGGCGAGCTGGCTGCACTCGCGAAATACCTCTCTCACGGCATCATACACGAACCATCCGTTCTGATGCAACGGAATGGGCTCCCGATACCAGAAGGCAAAGATGTCTGACACCTTGGTTCGGAAGCACTATCGTCGGGAGAACGCGACATGGATCGAACGAATCGGCAAGGTTATCAATTGCCCTCACAACCCCAATCAACCAACCGAAACCAACCCAAACCAACGGTGTGACGGCACCGTACCATCGGAATCAACAAGGTACTCATTCGCTGTACGCCTGCCTCGCCGTCGGGAAATGCAAGCTGAAACCTGCGAAAGTCCTTGCACCGAACCACCAGCGTATCGGCCTGAATGTATGTATGTGTGCGCGCGGGCTTGAGAGTGAGCAGCAGCGTCATTTCTATGATGGGGGGAGTCGTGACGCTCCGTACCGCTGCGTCCAAGCGATCGACCGAACCGAGAGGAATCGAAGTGACATACGGCAGATCCTGCCAGTCGTGCGAACTCGCATGATGAGCACACAAGCATCACCGCACCAGGCGCCAATCAGCGGTGCACTCTCAGCGGCATACCCATGCGTCATGCAGCTGCTTGTACTCGAGCATCAATCGGTAGTTGGTCACACAGAGAGTGGCTCGTGTGGTACGCGAGAAGGCCGGCTGCTTCGTCGCTAAACATTCCACACCAAGCTCTCTCGCTCGATCAGAAGAACGTCATTCGCTTCGGAAGCTTCTCCAGTTCGAGTTCGAGCTTGAGGGTTCGAGCTTGCCAACGTACATTCAATCGCGCGGTGCGATGCGACTATCACCTCGGGACTCGTGTGAACGATGCGCTCGCCGAACAACAGGTAGGTCTTGATCTCGGGTGGCGGAACACTGCGTCGTGCTGTCGGTGGCGGAACCGAGCGAACCACCAGCCGAACGAACGGTTGCTCGGCGCCGTTGTAGATCGAAGCGCTCAGGCTCAGGCTCTGCGATGCCGGGCGATGCGCGTAGCCCGCCGGCAGCTCGGGCGCCGGTAGGAGGCGGAACTCCAGCACGTCGCCGACCGACAGACGGCAGTGGCTCAGATAGTAATGGCGCGACAGCGTATCGATGATCGGCTCGCTGCAGTCGTTGATGTCAGTGCAGTGTTGCTGCACCGAGTGCGTGCGAATCAATTGCCAACGCCATGTGCTCGATGGATCGGACGACACTTCAAGCCATTGTTCCATGCGGCGGCATACATCCTGATCAATCCATCCAGTCAGTCAGTCATTCATTCACTCAGCCATTGTTGCTGTTGTTGTTTGTGGAAGGCCTGATTCGATTGTCGAGCGATGAGGGCAGCGGGTTTTGATTGAGATCGTACATGAGTTGTGGCTGTGCAATCAAAGACGATCGAGTGATTGCCGGAGGCCATGATCTCGAACACGAACGACATTGGTCGACGCAGGTACAGTTGACTCCAGTGCTCGAGCGGAAAGCTCGATAGCGGCAAGTGGTTCTCCATGTGTCGCAGCGACAACTGCGAGCTTGACTGTTGTATACAGCAGAACAGTGCGCGCGTGTGTGCATCATGCTCGCAAATGCCCAAGTGTGCAATGACGCGATCGAACAGCTGATAGTGTGTGTGTGAGTGTGTGGGTGGGTGAGTGGGTGGGTTTGCGTCAGTTTTAGCAATGCAGATCGGAGCGTGGATGTCGATATACCGCTTGAACCGGGAGCTCGCGATCGAGCTTCATGTACATGACGTGCTTGTCGGAGCTCGGTGTCGGCCGATAGAGCTGCACGTCGTCGTGCACCTGCGCGAAGAAGGCGTGCTCGTAGCCGCCGTGCTGCATCGCGCGGAACGACGAGTTGGCGAACGACAGCTCGTTGGGAGTATCGACCACGATCTCGACGAATAGAAAGCGCGAGCTATCGAACGAGGTCTCTTGCAGGAGCATCGGTTTGGTCTTGCGTCGATACTGGCATACCGACTACACAAACAAAACCGCAATCGCCGAGTAAGCGACAGTGCAAGCGTCCCAGTGCTCTCCTCAAGACCACCAACGAACGAATCAATGAACGAACGAATGAACGAACCAGAGGCGAAGAGCCCAACGCCAGTACCGCAGCGCGTGTATCGCTATCGCTCAACCATTCGCCCGAACGAGGGAGATACAGGCCGAACGCGAGAGTCGCATCGCTCTCGATCGGCAACGCGGGGTGCGAACGAACAAGCGCGTACAGCTCGCGCACGCTCACATGAGGCGGTAGCGTCGGGAGCACCAACGGCGCGCCTCCAAAGTCCGGCAGCGTCACTACGAGATTCTGCGCCAGCGGCGAGCTCGGCGAGATGACGTCGCAGCCCGAGGTGGCGCCATCGCTGCGATCCTGCACCGGAGTCGTCGGGGCACTGCCAGAGCTACCAGCTCTTCGCTTGGAGTACGCCCCGAACAGCGATCTCATGACGAAGCAGCCCTCCTCAAGTGAGAGAGAGCGAGATAGCAAAGCGAGATTGGTGTGCGGGAAGCGAGGGAAGGAGCCAAAGAACAGTGGCGGGTGCGAAAACAGAAAAAGCATCGATGCCGCCGAAAAATACGAAACTTCACGACGTGCCTGTGGTCGAGTACGAACCGCCTCTCAGGAGGCCTCTCAGTGCACCAGCTTTTTTGCTGTTGTTGCTTCTCTTCTCTCTCGCACACACGCATATCTCTCTCGATCTCTCTCGATCGCTCGAACCCAATCGCTCGCTTGCCTGCTCTCTTGCTTGGTTTGTACCACCGCGCACGACTTGGTCACGATGAGGCTGATTGAATTGTACGATCCGCTGCTCTGGCGGCGAGCGGCGGTGCTCTCTTGCTGATGGGTTTGTGTTTGTGGCTCTCGCGCGCTCGCTCGTGATACATCGGCCTTCCAACGACAGCCGCATCCCTCTCCCGCTGTCAGTGGCTGAGGTACGAGCTCGTGAAACAGATACCGAGATACAGGCCCACCAACTCACTCGTTCGTTGTGTTACTGGCGCAACAGTACCAGCGAGGTCAGCTGTACATGATCGCCAAGTTCAGCCGCGAGAACTCTGGCAAGGGCGGCGAGGTATCTCTCTCGAACTCTCTCTCGAACTCTCCGTTATGCGGCGATGGATCTCACACACTCGAGGGATCGTGCGTTCGTAGTGGGTCGATATCCTGGTCAACGAGCCGTTCGACGACGAGCGTGGTAAGGGCCAGTTCACGCACAAGGTCATTCATCTCGACTCGTACGTGCGACGCTGCTCGCTCACGACACGAACGAACGAACGAACGAACGAACGAACTCAATGAGGCTGATATCACCTACTGCGCGATAGGCACATTCCTGGATGGGTAGCTGCCATGATGCCATCGTCGGCGTTGGAGATCCACGAGAAGGCTTGGAACGCCTATCCATACAGCAAGACCGAGTACTCGGTACGAGCGCCGTCTCTCTCTCTCGCGTCCGATCGAGATACGACGCACGTTCGTTCTGCCTGCAATCTGACCCTCGTGCTCTCGCACCATTGCTTGGTGGCTCGTTTCGTTCGAGCGTCCAGTGTCCCTTTATTGGCGAACGATTTTCGATGACCATCGAGACGCGATACGTCGAGGGTGGACCCGATCAGGATAACGTACGCCCACTGGCTGCCTCGCACGCTGGCTGGCTGCACAAGCAGCGTGTGTGATGACCGCTCGTTGTTCGTGTAGGTCATGGGTCTGTCGCCCGAGGACCTGGCGGTGCGAGAGATCGACGTCATCAGCATCCGCGACGACCCGATCGCGCCCGAAAAGTACAAACCAGAGGAGGACCCCAGCACGTACCACAGCGAGAAGACCGGCCGTGGCCCTCTTGCCGCCGACTGGGTCAGCACCAGCGCTCCGCTCATGTGCTGCTACAAGATCTGTCGCGTGAACGTCGCTGTACGTCGCCCGCTTCTCGAGCCCGCCAGCCCGCTCGATCGATCCAACTGCCAAGACTTATCCTCACACGCGCGCGCGATGATCACAAACGCACTTTGGCATTTGCTTGGCGCGGTTACAGTGGTGGGGAATCCAAACTCGCGTCGAGGACTTGGTGCGCAGTGGTCTGCGAGACTTGATGGTTCAAGGACATCGCCAGGGTACGTGTGTTCGTTCGTGTACGTGCTCCCGCTCGGGCGAGCTGCCGCCTGACCACCAAGCACATGTGCGCAGTGTTCTGCTGGCTCGACCAGTGGTACGACATGTCGATGGAGGACATTCGCGCCTATGAGGCCGAGACGAAGCGCATGCTCGAGGAACGCAAGGCCGCAGAGGAGGCCGCCGCCCGCGAAGCCGAGGAAGCCGCCAAGGCCCAAGCCGCCGCGCAGCCCAAGTCCGGTTGGTTTTGGTGAGCGCACCTCGCGCGATCATGGCATCGCCATCGTAGTCATCTCGCCATCGTAGTCTGACCTTGCTGCCACTCGCTCGCCCCACCGCAACTCTATCGTCTCTCTCTCTCTCTCTCTCTCGCATCTCCAGCATCTCCCCTTCAACCCCCTCACCTACCTGAGCACCTCCCCGCATACCTCCTCCCCTTTTCATCCTCCGCTAGATCGTTGTCCGCTCGCTCTCACGCGCCTCTCGTTCTTTCGATGAGCGTGCATGCGACAGAGTGGACATGTTAATACAAGCTGTATAGTGCGGATTGAATGCGGCCATCTTCCACCACCCCAAACCGATCGAAACAATACAACATTACATCACTTGCTGCCAGTAACCACGGCCATCACGCTGCTACTCCTCGTACACCGACGGTGCATAGAGTTGCCGTGGTGGCACCAACAACGGAGGTCCGGCAATCGCGCTGGCCACGGCACTCTGCAGCCTCGAATGATTAGCACGTCATGGCGAATAGCAGTGCACTCGTCAGTGAGCGTACCAAGAGCGGCAACGGTATCCAAGGTAGCTGCAGCGCGAGCGACTGCTCATCGAGTGACTGAAGTGCCAGCTTCTCCATGTCCATGACGCTCAGGATGATTTGAGCCGTAAACGGCGTCAGGCGTGGTATCGCATCGCACAGCGCTCGCTCGTGCTGCCAATCCGCACACGTCAGGCGATTTGTACGCATTCACCACAGCTGCCGATCCGACGTACAACAGTCTCGGTTGGCAGCAACCATGGCCGCTGCGTCCATTGCTCGAAACTCTACGCAAACAGCCACGAGTTGAGTTATTCAGACTCTTCCTCGCACTCTCGCTCGCCGAGATGGTCGCTGCCACATACCGGCCAGATCTCACTGGCAACCTGAGCTGCTCCCTCGATGGCCTGGAAGACGAGTTGGCTGGCGTGCGTGGTACTCGAGTGCAAGCGCACAAGCAAGCGCAAGCCACGAGAAGCGACCGACTGCTCGAGCATCGAGAGTGCCTCTCTGGCGCTTCGCTCAAGAGTGGCTCGTCCGTTGTCGCACACGTCGACCAGCAGCCAGCAGTACCGAAAGCACTGATGCGCAAGAGAGTGCAACACTCCCTCGGTGTGTTTGTACGAGCGTATGAGTTCGTGCGCACCGAGCAGCAGCACGCACGAGAGCGAGTCCAGAATCAAGTGCCACGAGGCACTCTCGCGCAGAATCAGTTGCACGCCGCTGTTATGCAGTGCTCGCTGCAGTTCGAACGCCAGAGTGCACGAGCTCCACCACGCTCGGGAGGCAACGAGCGACACGCCGTACTTACGAGTCTCTGAAAGTAGTAGTGGCCCATCGACGCCGCATGATGCATCTTGCAAGGCCGGCTGCTCGTTGCTCGTCGCTTCCCAAGCGCACATGCCTGTTGCATACGCGCCTCGAGAGTAAGCACCGGAACACACGATCGGGCGATTCGCGAAAGCCAACGTACGCTGCTCGACGAGTGCCAGCGACAGTTCCTCGGTCCCCGGTGCCACGCCACCGAGAAGGCAATCGAAGAAGCGCTGCATTTCGGTGGTTGGTGTAGATTCCGGGTGGAGAGTCGGCGATAGAATCACGTAACGGCCCAAGCGACTGCGGTGCATCTGCAGCATCAAGCTCCAAGCAAACGACGGCCGATGCTCCAAGAGCTCGAATTCAACCACGACCGAGAAGCTCGCGAGCTGCAATCGGCTGGGAGCCGCCTGCTTCTCGACACTCAGCACCACGCATTGCCTGACGGTCGAGTCCACAACGCGTATGTCAGGTATCCGTGCCACGAGCGGACGACGAAAATTACCGGGCACCAAGAGTGATCGTACGCGTTGTCGTGCCTCACGGCATACGGTTGCTCCGCATCGTAACACACGGCATTCAGCTTGCCAAGTAGCTCGCCGTCTTGATTCTTGATGAAGTTCACGAGCTCCTGCGCAATGACGAACGACCTGACGAGCACCAAGATCTGTTGCGAGCAGGATTAGAAGACCAACACGCCACTCTCCCTTTGAAGCTACGACTACCCCATCGCACCTTGGTGGAGCAAGCGCTGTGTTTGGCACCCTTGCGGTTCTCCTCGTGCTTGGCAGCCACCAGCAGTCGCACAACTGCTGCGAACCGCGGATGGTCGGCGTACAACCCTGCATCCACTTCGTCGGAAGCGAGTGACAGCGACTGATAAAATCGCTGGCCCGTCGGAGCTGATGCGGCACAGTGAGAGAGAGAGTCAGGTTATTGGTTCGCCATCTCATGTGCTCTGCTTCAGACGTACAACGTGCGAGAGCATCGCCAATAGTCGGAGTCGAGTTTATCATGTCATTGAGCATCTCCCACGACTCGCGAACTCCTCGATGCACCAACGACGACCACATTGTCGAACCAACTGACTGAAGAGCTGCAGTCTCTTCAGGCTCCAGGTCGTGTTGCTCGCTGAACAGAGCCTCGGCCTCGCCGAGGAGCTGCTGTGCCGTATCTGCGCGACATTTTCACGCTCATTCCGGTTACACGCAGCCAACTACCAGCAGCACGTCGCACGCGTGCGATGTACCTCCGGTCCACCAAACCGGCTCGAGGTCCGTGAGAGCAAGCACCGTACTGTTGTTACTCGCCGAGCTGCTATTGGGCGCTGGAACGAGAACCACCTTTCTCGTAGGCATTGTGGCTCGCCTCTGTCAGCAAGAGCGCTTCACCCGCGGACTGATGATGGCAACAAGCGTACCGGAGTCTCGGTGCCGCCTGTCAAGTGCTGCAATTGCTCTCGGTCTCGCTGCTCGGTGAATGGCTCACTGCAGATTGCAATCACCGGCACGCGCTGGCTCACCAAGCGGTGGACCTCGAGGTGCATGTACAGCTCGCTGTCTGCTGCTTGCGAATCGAACTCGATCACCAACAAAGTGGTGCGCTCGAGAGCTGCCTTGGAGCTGCGGTGAGAATCGTCGAGAGAAGGTCAGGTGCTACTCGAGAAGTCCATCGGTGCAAGCTGAGCGCGGGTTTCGGCACAGTACCAACGTGAGAGGAGCTCTTGCGTCGAGCCCAGGCGACCAACGAACGCGCAATAAGTCGCTTGAGGCGCTGGTTGAGGCGAGAGCGGCAGCAACTCGAGCATTGGCCTGCCGATGAGCGAGCTGTTGCACTCGTGCTGGATACTCCGATTGCACGACAGGAGATCGGCAACCGCTTCGTCGGAGGCCAGCAACGCCGTGGCTACTCGGCTGCCAGCACGAGCCACGTGCTGCTCGAGCAGCCACAGAGTAAGGATACGCCGAGGAAACGTCGGCCACACCAACAACACTGAGCTCCGCTCAAAGTCGTGCGCCTCCTGCAGAAGTTGTATCTGTGGTAGCGACATCTTGGTAAGCGGAGCAGCGACAAGACTCGGATTGGCCGACAGCGCGCATAACATACAAGGCGCTCGGAACACGGATAATGCCGCCAATCCTGCACGGCAGCACTACTCCTCGCCGCAACGCCCATCGGCGAATGCGCCGAAATGAGATGCTCTACATGACACCAACAACGCATCGGTTACGCGCATAGAGAGGAGAGGAATGCGCGGCGTGCCGGCCACTTACCTTGTCCGATGAGATGGAGGTACTCATCGACTGCGCCACGCGTAGTTTGCTTGGGAGGGAGCTTGGCAATCGGCACGGCGTTTGAAGCTGGCTGCCGCTGCGATTGCGCTTGTGCTTGTGCTTGTGCTTCGGGAGGTGGCTGTGGCAGCGCGACAGGGCTCGTGCTATCCTGCACGCACGCCAAATGGTGCAGTTGGTGATGCGGTCGTGGCGGGTTGATGGCCCTTCTACGATTGCGATGCTCGAGCTCCAGTAGCTCCTTGCGCTGCAGAAAGCGAAACTCGGAGAGTGGAGGATGCGAATCAATGGCTCCCAAGGCTCGGAGCACAAGCTCTGCATGAACCAGTGGCGCTATCAGTAACACATGCAACCGAGAGCGCTTTCCTCAGGCGTACCAAGAGCGTCCGGGGGCTCTCCAGGGTCGCCATCGAGTTCGCACGTGATCCAATGCAATTGCCGGCGCTCCTACACAACCATCGTTCACCGCGGGAGTCGGCCGATTGCGTCGTAAATGTCGGTCTCAATTGCGTATCAACGAACCAATGCTGTAGCCCACGCCAGGTTGCTCATAAGGTCGCGTTGCACTACATCGGGGCCAACCTGGAAGCGCTCGTGCCAATGGAACGGTGGCCGCAATACCAGCAACGGATTCGGCCGTTTCAGAGTAGGACGAACGACTTGGGCATCAGACTGAGTGGGAGGGTCATTCACTCTCGATGATTGAGGTTGGATATCTTGATGTTGATCGAGATATTCAGTTGAAGTAGCGGTACTTGATGATTGAGCTTGAATGTCTTGATGTTGATCGAGATATCCAGTTGGAGAAGCGATACTTGATGATTGAGGTTGAATATCTTGGTGTCTCTCGAGATATTCAGTCGAAGTAGCGGTACTTGATGATTGAGGTTGAATATCTTGGTGTTGATCGAGATATTCAGTTGGAGTAGCGATACTTGATGATTGAGCTTGAATATCTTGATGTTGATCGAGATATTCAGTCGAAGTAGCGGTACTTGATGATTGAGCTTGAATATCTTGGTGTTGATCGAGATATTCAGTCGAAGTAGCGATACTTGATGATTGAGGTTGAATATCTTGATGTTGATCGAGATATTCAGTTGAAGTAGCGGTACTTGATGATTGAGCTTGAATATCTTGGTGTTGATCGAGATATTCAGTCGAAGTAGCGATACTTGATGATTGAGGTTGAATATCTTGGTGTTGATCGAGATATTCAGTTGGAGTAGCGGTACTTGATGATTGAGGTTGAATATCTTGATGTTGATCGAGATATTCAGTTGAAGTAGCGATACTTGATGATTGAGGTTGAATATCTTGATGTTGATCGAGATATTCAGTTGGAGTAGCGATACTTGATGATTGAGGTTGAATATCTTGATGTTGATCGAGATATTCAGTTGAAGTAGCGATACTTGATGATTGAGGTTGAATATCTTGGTGTTGATCGAGATATTCAGTTGGAGTAGCGGTACTTGATGATTGAGCTTGAACATCTTGATGTCCATCGAGATATTCAGTTGAAGTAGCGATACTTGATGATTGAGGTTGAATATCTTGATGTTGATCGAGATATTCAGTTGGAGTAGCGATACTTGATGATTGAGGTTGAATATCTTGATGTTGATCGAGATATTCAGTTGAAGTAGCGGTACTTGATGATTGAGCTTGAATATCTTGACGTTCATCGAGATGTTCAGTTGGAGTAGCGATACTTGATGATTGAGGTTGAATATCTTGATGTTGATCGAGATGTTCAGTTGGAGTAGCGATACTTGATGATTGAGCTTGATGCTGGTTTGAGAGCGCTACTCGGTTACGCAGTGGTGGCGATGCAAAGTAGTCGGTGTACCGATACACAAAGTGCGGCCCGAACGCCATGATCGGCCAGTAGCAAGTACCTGATCAAGAGCAAGGCGAGAGACAACAACAACTCGGCGAGTGAGAGAGAGAGAGAGAGAGAGAGAGACGAGGAGCGTTAAGCAGCTGGTCAAGTGGTTGGTGCAACAAGAGGAGAGTCTGTATATCATCGGCGAAGGAGGCGCAGAAAGAAACAAACACGAGGAGCAGGATGAAAATATCTCGAAATATCTGCTGCGCTTGCGAACGCTCTATCGGTCGCTCTCTCTCTTAAGTGCTCGGCTGTTGGGCTCATGCCCCACGCCGACCAAAGGTTCTATCGTACTCGGTTTACGAGGTCGTCGTTGTCGTTGACGAGGTCGTGGTTGTAGAAGTGGCGGCGGAAGCGGATGTGGCGGTGGGCGTTTCGCTGGAGGAGGAGGAGGAGCTCGACGGGGCGCCATCGGGTCGTGCACCCATGGCTGCGGGGTTCATGCTCGGATACAGCTGTTGCATACTTGCAGGCGACATCAGGAAGCCTGGAGGCGGCGGAGCCGGTGGCAGTGCAAAGAATCCGGCCGGCGGCACTGCGCCGATGGCAGGCATGTGATACGCTGGTGTCGCTGGCGCGCCGCCGCCTGAACCAAAGACCGAGTGAGTAAGCCAGTGCGTGATTGGGTGAGTAAGTGAGTGAAGGAGTCAATGGCTCGTGACGTACGCGAGGTACGCGAGTGTTGTGACGAGTGGCCCCAGGCGACTTTGAGCGGTACTCCGCGCACGGTGCACGAGCCGGCCAAGGCGCTCATGGCTGCCTCGGCGCCGTCTCTTGTGGTATACGATACAAACGCACACTTGGACTGATGTACAACGTGGATCGACTTGACTTCCCCGTAAGCGTAGAATACATCTCTGCGCCGGAGCGGCGGCATCGGCGCCAGTATCAGTATCGGCAGCGCGCGCTCCTGCTGCTGCTGCTACTACGGCGCTCCTCGTACCTGAGATCGTTGTCGGTCATGAACGGAGCAACGCCACCAATGTACAGCGTCGTAATGTCGGTGTCCTCGGGCGGATGCAAGGTGCCCTCCTTGGCGCGAGCCAAGATGCGCTTCGCCACCGGATCGTTGACGCCGTAGTAGCGATCCTTGATGTTCTGGTGTGAGAGGTCGGACTCTTCGGGCGGCTTCTCGTGGCGATACGGACACTCGCTACCGCGCGTGCAGGTGCCCTTGGCGAAGAACGAGCACACGTGTGGCAGGTTTCGCTTGAAGTACGGCTCGTGGCGTGCCAGCTTGGCAAGCGCATGGCTCGGTGGCGCCTTGCCCCACTCGATCTCGCCGGCAGCGATCTACATCCACACGTGGGTGAACCAACCAGAGGGAGTCAGTGAGTCGATCACGATCAAGCGCGAGGCTATCTTGATCCATCTCGCGACGTAGCAGGGCTGCTGGCGTACCTTCTTTTGCGCCTGGTCGGCAAAGTACTCACGATGGACGTCCGACTGTGGTATGGGATCGATCGTTGGCAGCACACTGTCGCGCACCTGAGTCGGGAGACCTGCGCCACCGCCACGCCACCACCACACACTCGTGTCAGGCAACGAGACTAGAGCGATGATCTCGATGCTCGTGGCGGCGCTGGTGGGTGTTGGCGCTCGCTCCGTACCGAACTGAAGGTCCAGCAAGCAGGTCTGACACACGTTCTTGACCTTGGCGCACGTCTGGCACACTTCGGTCTTCTTGTATCGCGCCTTGGGTCCCGGACGCCAGCGGAACACTGTGAATGGCCTCGAGCACACCTTGCACTCCTTTCCGAATGGCTCCTTGGTCTGCAGAGCAAGAGTTCAGCAGCGTACACGCGACACGACCAGCGCGAGATATCGCTCGCTCACACGCACCATTCGGACGTAGGGGTTCTCGCCGAGGCACGTCTCGCACACGACCGGGAAGTCGCTCGACTCGGCACCGGCCTTGGAGGCCTCTGATTTAGGACGCAGGCCCTTGGTAGACATGACGATGATGGATGATTCCCCAACGTCGAGCAACAACCAACGCGAGAGCGAGAGCGAGGGGTGTGTTGTGTGTTGTGCGCGAGCAGCAGCCGAGTGACGAGCAGCGATGCCTGACGACCGGGTTTCTTACCACCTCCACCTCTCGCATCTCGCGCGCGCACCACTGAATCGTGCGTCACTTACCGGCCAGGTGCAGCTCTCTCGGACCTCACCGAGTGCGTGAGTGAGTGGGTGTGTGTGGGTGAGTGTGTGATGTTGAGGTTGAGTCAGCGGCTCTCGATATGGAGCCGCACACTGGTTAGCAGTTCGCGAGCTGCACCAACATCGCCGAAGGTCGCCATATCTTCGTTGCTTCCTGCGCCGAGGCTGCTGCTCTCGACTGCCATCGCTCGAGCACGCAAGACACCACCGCCAGCAGCACTGCCACCACCATTCCAGCAGCATGCTTGTCGATCGGTGTTGCTGCCAGCCTCTCGTCTGTGGTTGCGTGGCGCCGCGAGCTACTCGACATCGCTGGTCGACACCAGCGAGCGTGCGACCTTGCTCGACGAGCGTCTGTGGGAGTTCTTCCAGAGCGACTCGTGCACCGAGGCCTTCGCGGCACGATACGGCTCGCGTGCGATCCTCCCCGAGTTTGTGAGGTTCTCGCGCCATCTCTCGTCGATCGTTCCGCCCGAGATACGCGAGCTGCTCTTGCGCTCGAGCACGACGGTACTCGAGAGCAACGAGCTGCTGCTGCCTCTCTTCCTCGAATACGCCGCCACGCACGAGGCCGTACCGACTCCCACGCAGCCCAAGGTATTCAGGAGCAGTACCCTCGACTTGTTCGACATCCATCCATTCATCAAATTGATTCGATTGATTCGTTTGCAGCGCCGTGAATGGAGGCTCGAGGATCTCCAGAACAAGGAGCTGTCGGATCTGCGCTTTCCCGAGAGCTGGTACCCGGAAGCTCGAGCCTTGAAGCGCAAGGTTGCGAGCGAGCGAGCGATCGATCGATCGACCTTGATGGTCGTATAATGGCCGAGTCGCTCACCAACCAATCGCGCTGTCGGTGCCTTGCAGATTACCTTGCACGTCGGACCGACCAACAGCGGCAAGACCCACACGGCTCTGCAGCGATTGGCCAGTGCGTCGTCGGGCGTCTACTGCGGACCGTTGCGCTTGCTGGCTCACGAGGTGTACGAGCGAATGAATGCTCTCGGCTGCCCGACCTCGCTCATCACTGGTCAGCAGCAGCTGATGGAGGCCGATGCTCGACACATCTCGTGCACGATCGAGATGCTCGATACCGCGAATGCAGTCGACGTGGCCATCATCGACGAGGTGCAGATGCTGGCCGACGACGAACGCGGCTGGGCGTGGACGCGGGCGCTCCTCGGCGTACCGGCGCGAGAAGTGCACCTGTGTGGCAATGAGAGCGCCAACGCGCTCATCGAGCGCCTCTGTCAGACGACCGGAGACGAGCTTAGCATCATTCGCTACGAGCGATTGTCGCCGTTGCGATGCCAGAGCACGGTCGTGAGCAGCCTGCGAGACCTCACAAAGGGCGATTGCGTCGTGGCCTTCTCACGACGAAAGATCTACGACTTGAAGCAAGCGATCGAGAGGAACACCAAGCACAAGTGTTGCATCATGTACGCACACCTGTCGTGCGCGCACCTGTCGTGCCAGCGATAATGATTCTGACAGAGTGTGGCCACAACGTCTGTGAATTCACAGCTACGGCTCACTTCCACCCGAGATACGATCACAACAAGCGAGCATCTTCAACCAGGGAGACGAACGAACGATACTCGTCGCGTCGAATGCCATTGGCATGGGCTTGAATCTGTACGTTTGTTGTCTCGCTCGCTCGCCTGGTGCGCATGAATTTCGCAAGCGTACTGACTCGTTGCACAACAGCAACATTCGACGAGTGGTGTTTTCCGATATCTCCAAGTACGACGGCTATGCGCAACGACACCTCAGCGAGAGTGAGGTCAAGCAGATCGCCGGCAGGGCTGGCCGATTCAATGGCGCATATCCCAAGGGCCTGGTGAGTTGCTTCCAGCCGAGTCATCTCGACTTTGTACAGAATGCGCTCTTGGCTCCGCTCGAAGAGACTCCGGTACTGCCCTCCGTTCCTGCACTCGCACTCCACTCGCGTGCATGCAATAACAGCAACAGCATACTGACACGCTGGTTCGATCGTTATTAGAGCGCGGGCCTTCGGCCGCAGTTCGAGCAACTTGGTACGTGTGCGATCGTGCGAACTCACTGATAGAACGTTCGACTGACGTGTTGGCTGTCGCGCACAGAGCTATTCACTCGCCATGTGCATGCGACGTACGGGTCGCACGTCAAGTTCTCGGGCGTCTTGAGACTGTTTGCGCGCTTTGCCACGGTGTCGAGCAACTACTTCTTGTGTCGCTTCGAAGATGTCCTGGTACGCGTGCGATCGACGATGCAGTGGCTCGCAAAGGCGTGTTCCAACCGCGGCCTCTCGTGAACAGGAAGCTGCCGAGGTCGTTGACGATGTGGAGCTGGAGTTGCGCGAACGCTACTTGTTCTGCTGCGCTCCGTCCTCCAAGAACGACACCTCATCCTTGTACTATCTACGCCAGTATGCCCTTGCCTATGCTGCGAGTATGCGAAGCTTCCGGAAATCGGGCGAGCGCCTCGAGGTTGGCACCGGCCAGAAGAACCTTCTGCAGCGCCTACAGTCACAGAAGCACTATACCAAGGAGATTCTCTCGGACCTCGAATCGGTGCATCACATTCTCGAGCTGTATCTCTGGCTCTCACTACGGTTCCCGCTCGTATTTACCAAAGCAGCGACTGCCGAACGGTAGGTGCTGCACGAGCACGCTCGATTGCCTGCTCCGTATGCATACGGCTACTAACCACCTCCTCTCGCCGTGCAGGGAGCGTGCTGTGTGTCATCGCTTGATTGAGGCCGCGTTGCTCGAGCTGGCGCAACCAGTCATGGATGATGTTGCCCGTCACAGCAAGAGCAAGCATCAGCACAAGCGCAAGGAGAAGAGCAAGAGCGAGAGCAACGCCACGAGTCGGAGCAAGCACTCGACGACGAGGCGCGATTATGTGTAAGTAGGTACACGCATTCTGGCTAGATGTCAAATATCATTATCAGGATCGCGTGTCCATTGAATTGAGAGAATGCGTATATTTGTACGAGAGAGAGAGAGAGAGAGAGAGAGAGAGACACCAGCGAGGTCAGAGTCACCTAGTGCCACAAGCCGGCCTCGGTCAGCTTGGCGCGATACTCGGTCAGCACTTCGAACTCCTCGTCAAGCGCAAAGTCAAGATGCTCATCTCCATCGCGGTAGCCAACGTCCTCGAGCACCTCGTCTTGCTGCTGGAGACGCGCCTCCTCCTGTTGCAGCCGAGCAATCATCTCAGCCTCGGTCTCGGTCTCGGTCTCGGTCCCGGTCTCGGGCTCTGCATCTTGTTCTCCTGTACTGGATGAGACCAAGTCACCAGTGGAGGCATCGCCGCTGGCCGGCGCGTCTGCTGCCGGCGCCTCTGATTGTTGAGCAAGAAGACGCTCGAGCGCCAGCTCGGAATCGCCGTCGCACTGTGTCAGCATGTCGCGCACCGCCTCCTCCAAGAAGCCCATCGCTACGATGGTTTGGATCTGTCAATTGTACGAGCCAGGCAACAAGCAGTGAGCTAACTACACTCGTGAGGCTCTCGCGCCACCGCGCAGCGCCGTACAGCAGCATCATTCGACTCGCTGTCGGTACTCGAGCGCAACAGCTGCGCATTGGTCGAGAGAACGTTGATGGCGGCCTCTTGGTTGTTATCGACCTTGACGGGAGTGCAAATCAATGCCAAAACGGCACCAACGAAGTATGAGCCACAACTACCCGATGAGATGGCGTTAGTGTTCGCGTTGGCGTACTTGTTTGAGAGCCTCGGCAGCTAGGTTCTCGTCAAAGCCCATCTCGACCAGTGCTGCACACATCGGCACCGTCAGTGTCTCACACTGCCACACACGGCACTCACTCACACTCGCTCACGCGTACAATCCAATGTCGTGAGGTCGACGTAGTTGCCTTGACTCGTCTTGCCAAAGCGTCGCTTGCGCTGGTTGAAGCTGCGCTGCTCCTGCAGCCGCGAACGGCGCTCGTAGAGAAAGTCGACTGTTCGCTCGAGCTCTCGGTTGCAGTAGCGCAGGCCGATTCGGCTCTCGGTGGCGG
>Ga0209935_1002828_pt1 | contig 19688 bp, 30 predicted proteins | sample ThiBio_1000_plan_2_FD_183958 | JGI IMG/M metagenome (GOLD analysis project Ga0209935, IMG submission 183958) | Wastewater bioreactor microbial communities from Cape Town, South Africa - Thiocy_cont_1000_plan (SPAdes) | ecosystem: Engineered > Bioreactor > Thiocyanate-remediating >... | reverse complement strand
GATGATGGAGAGGGAGCGAGCGAGAGGGCTTTTGGGGAGGTCGAGGTGTCCGACAAAGCTGCTGTGGTGCTGCTCGATTCGGCAGGTGTCAAGCATTTCTGGCGTCCACAACGCCTGCTTTGGCTCGTGCTGTCGCTGTGGCTTGCTGCTTTCGGTCCGCCACAAATCGCGAGCCCTCTCGTTCCCGGGCTCCCTCTCCCTCTTGGTGTGTCGTCGTCGTTGGTGGTGGTGGAGTGAGAGTCGTCAGAGGAGAATCTCGTTCCCAAGATCACGATCGAGCACAGAGAGAGAGAGAGAAAGAGAGAGAGAGAGTCGATTGAGAGGCACCAAATGCACAACAACAACGAAGAAGAGCAATTGATGATTGATGATTGGAGAATACAAACAACCACTTGATTGGAGAATGGAAGATCAATGTCGAGATCGAGGTGTCGTGAGTGTGTGAGGAGTGTGTTTTGATGAGGGAGGAGAGACACGTGAGTTGGAGGCGATGAGAAGGATTCGAGGAATGAGTGAGAGGGGCTTGTTGAGGATCGCGAGTTGATATTGGAGACATCGATCGAGAAAGGAAAGCACCAACACCACAATCCTCATCACTGCGATGGAAGTGATTGTGTCGTCAAGTCGCGATGGACTCGTTGTCGATGGATCGGTGGGTTGGTTGAGATGGTTGAAAGTGAGAGCACATTGATCGAGTTGGAAAGGAGAGCGAATATCGATGTGATTGATTGATTGATTGATTGATTGATTGATTGATTGAGATCCATTCGAGTTGATGGATTGAGGGTCAATCATGAGAGAGAGATCATCGAGCTCAAAAGGATCGAGGATGTGATGGATCGATCTCTTGGCGACGAGCGAAGGAAGGAGGAGGTCGAGCTCGTGAAGTGAGAGAGGAGCAGTATCTCTCGCGCTCTCGTGTTGACGGCTGTCATTCGCTCTCTCGCTCTCGGTGTAGGAGGTGTCGGTCACACATGATGGACGGAGACAAGAAACGATCGCGCAGCCCCGAGCACGAGATCGAACGTGGGCGATCGAGCGCTCGGGGCTGTCGAGAAGCGCACACGATGAGCTCACGACCAACACCAAGGAGCAGATCTTGAACGAGCTCGTGGGGCTGGCGCGGGCACTCGTCAAGGACCTCGCGAACGGCCGTATGGCATGGGCGATCGAGCGCTGGGGCCACGACGGTGCCGCGGCGGGAATTAGAGCGGGTTGGGGTTCGGGTCCGCGTTGAGTGGGGCGAATGCAGGGAGCAACGGCTCATTCGTTCGTTGCTCGCTCACACCACCAACATCCGCATCGCTGTCGCATATCACCGTTCCTTGAGCCTCGCACGCTTCGTGTAGTTGCTCACCGTTCTTCTAGCGGTCGTGCATGGTGGGTGTGATGCTTGCAGTCCCCATGCCATGGCTGTCGAAGAGGACTTTTCGTGGCTGGAGCCACTGGCACAGGTCCGAGCGTGCGCCGTCTCGCTCGCTCACTCACGCACTCACTCGATGACCTCGCGTGGCTGCGTTGCTCTAGAAACTCGACTCCAACTTTGCCGTCGTGCAGAGCCTGATCGCCATCTTGCAAAAGAGCGTGACGGCCATGTTGAGTGCGTTGCGTGTACGTGCATGCTTAGTTTCGGCGTTTTGGCTCATGGTCAATGGATCTGGCAGAGGCCATGAAGGTCAATCGTACCGTGGCCAAGGAGCTCGAGGCACTCGCTGGTGCGAGCCAGAATCTCTGTCTATTACGTGCGTGGACGATCAACTCGTGATGATGTGGGTCGTGGTGCCCTCGCTAACTGCAAGCCACCAACGACAGAGCCGTGCCTCTCGACGATGGCGGTAGCAGTTCGCACGACCGAGGAGATGTGCGCGCAGATGGTTCGTGGCTACCTCTCGATGAGACACGGTAGTAATGCTGATGACGGTGGTGATCTCGGGGCGTGTGTATGCAGCTGACGGAGATCGAGCAGCAAGCATTGTTGCCGATGAGGGAGCTGAGCGAGAAGGTGCTCGCGACGAGGGTGCGTTGCTGCTGCTGCGGCTGCCATTGCTCGTGCCACGTCGATCGAGGTCGGACACGCTAACGCCACCAACATCACAGGCACAACGAAGACGATTCGATAAGACGGTCGCCAATCTCGCGAATGCACGAACCAAGGTCGCGACGTTGCGCGAGAAGATCAACACGACCTCGGTGCCGAAGCTGCTCGAGGTGTGTGTGAGCATACTCTCCCTCGCTGCGCGGCGTGGTTGCTTCGGAGCGGGCGATGCTGAGGCGACTGCATATGCGATTCACAGGCAGAACACGAGCGCGACGAGCTGGTCGAGGACTGCGGCCAGTCGGTCAGCAAGCTGCAGAAGATGTACCAGGTGTCGTCGACCTTGGTCGAGAGCACTTCCGTTCAAGGCACGCACAGCATTCGCGAGTGTGCCGACACAGTTGGTCGCGCTGGCTCGATTGGGGAAGATTGACTCGGTGCTCGTGATGCAGCCATGTTCTCGTTGCTGGACTCGATGAATCGGCGCTTCTGCTCGAGCTACCACTGCACCGAGGCGCTGCGCAATCCAATGAACAGCGCCATGCAAGAGATGAAGGACGCCGTGCACGCGTTCGATCGCGCCGAGTACAAGGAGCTGTTCGAGCCCGAGTTCGTCGATGTGCCGATCGTGAACGAGCGCTCCATCTCGATGCCGTTGATCAGCGGCGACTCGGCGTCCATGTTGATACCGACCGATGCCGACGGTAGTGAGAGCTCGGCTGCCGTGGTGCCGTCATCGTTGCTCTCGATTCCGTCGGCGCCATCGCTGCACGTTGAGCCGACCGTGAGCGACGGCGAGCTGTCTCCATCCTCCAAGGGGCAGCACTTTGAGGCGCAGCTGATCCAGCTCGATGGTGGAGCGCTGAAGCGCTTCGGCACTCGGTGCGACATCTACATTAGCGACAAGGAGATCGTGCTCGAGTTCGGTCGTCGAGCTCCTTTGCGGTTCGCACCGTCGGCAATGCTGCAAGGTTCGATGAGACGACTCACGCCGCGAGCAGCAGCTCGTCGAATGCAAGCTGACGAGACCTGAGTGTGACACAGCACACAAGTCGGGACAGAGTGACCGCAAGCTCAAGGTGCTGTGGTATGGGCCGGAGGGCGAGCTGCTGCACCGCTACTCGTTCGCCAACAAGAGCGCTCGCGAGCGCTTCTACGAGGCGCTCTTCTATGCTCGTAACCGACCGACATCGTTCGTACGTACTGCTGTCGCTTTTGTGTCTCGTTGCGGCACGAGAGTGACCGACGCGTGATTGCAGCAACCGGACCAGCTCTCGATCTTTGTCGGCAGCTGGAACATGGGCAATGCACCGCCGCCCGATTCGCTCGGCGCCTGGATCACGCCAGGCCACATGCTGTACGCCATCGGCACGCAAGAGTGCGAGTACAGCGTGGCTGAGGCCGAGAGCGCCAGCACACAAGGCTCGGGATGCGAGCGAGATTGGTTCGCCAGCGTGCACAACCAACTGGGCGAGCAGTACATTCGCGTACGCTGCAACGTTGACAACAGCGGCATCGCTGCCACGTCGTATGGTAACCGAGGAGGATCGCGGTGCGATTAGGTTGGCGCGCTGTCGCTCATGTCGATACGCTTGATCGTGCTGGTGCACCGCGACCACTGGCACAAGGTAACGAACGTCAAGAAGGCCACCGAGGCCACTGGCATCGGCAACATTCTCGGCAACAAGGGCGGCGTCGGCATCTCGTTCGCCTTCAACGAGACGCGGCTGTGCTTCATCAACTCGCACCTGGCAGCGCATCTCGAAAAGTTCGATGATCGCAACGAGGACTTCAAGGCCATCATGAACAACTTGCGTGTACTGCCCAAGACGTACGGACGAACGAGCGAGCGAGCGAGCTCGACCACGTGCTGGTCTCAAGTGGCTGCTCAACTGACCGAGCCTGGATACGCTGTGCACAGAGCCAAGCAATCGATGGCAACCTACTTTCATCACTTGTTCTGGTTCGGCGACCTCAACTATCGCATCGAGATGGCGCTCGATGACGTGCTGCGCAAGATCAACGACGGCGACTTTACGTCGTTGCGAGTGTGCGATCAACTGCACCGCGAGCGTGTGTGGGGCAAGACGTTCGCCGGCTTCTCGGAGGGCGAGATACTGTTCCCGCCCACATACAAGTACAACCGAGGAGGTGGTGCGCCTCGAGTCTACAGCTCCGAGGTCCGTGATCTATGGCGCAATGTCGCTCAGTTCTCGGCATCAGCGAGACGTGGTGGCTCATCAATGCGACACTCTTGTATGAGGACAGAAAGCCCGCGTTCCCTCGTGGTGTGACCGTTGCTTGTGGAAGAGCCTGCCGGAAGCAGCGCTGACGCTCGTCAGCTACACGTGCTGCGATCAAGTGGATACCAGCGACCACTCGCCCGTCGCTGCCACGTTCATGGTCGCGTCGTTGCCACCGAACATTCCGCACGAGCGCAAGTCGTGCATCATCACGATGGACTCCATCTCTGCACAAGGATTGGAGCACGTGCAAGCGGGTGCCATGTACGTTCCCGCAATCGACACTGATTGATTGATCGATTGCGCAGGCCATCTTGGTGGCTGATTCGTTCGGTGGCGGCTTGCAGAGGAGTGGTTCCCGACCCATACATTGAGTTCAGTGCCGAGTTCTTGCAGGATGTGGCGCTCTCGAGCACAGCCAAGAAGGTTCGTCACACCAACGACTACATTCCCCCTCAACAACTGCGGTTACTCATGTCCGCTGCAGACCTGCAATCCCAAGTGGGAGAACGTTGATCTGCCGATCCTGACACCGCTATCGTCCAATGTGTACGATTGGCTGTGCCGTGGCAGTGACGTTTGTGTGTGCCCTCATGAGTTGTCACTAACTGCATTCAACGACTGTCGCGACAGCGAGTATCTCGAATCGCAGCACCTGTTCTTGGCGGTCAAAGACAGCTCACAGAAGAAGCGCGAGCTGGAAGAGCTCGGCTACGCTGTGATCTCTCTCCGCGGTGCATGCGGCGAGTCGCCTCGCGCCTTCGAGGCCAAGTTGTTCATCAAGGGTCTTCAACGAGGTGTCTTGCGTGGCAACATTCACGTCTTATGGCCGGATTCACAGGCTGAAGCTGGAAGCAAAGGGTATGCTCACGTACCGTAGATATGGAGTCATCGCAACTGCTGGCTGACCACCGGTATTCGCGCCGTTCTCGTGTGATGCGCAGCTTCAGCAAGAGCGGCTACTTGGTCGTCAAGGACAAGAAGAAGGCTCGTGGCTCGAAGAAACGCCGCTGGTTCGTGCTCTCCAAGTCGATTCTCACGTACTACGCTACGGGCATGGTACGACGGCCGACTTGCGCGAGCAACAGTACGCGGTTGGCTCGAAGCTTACCATTAGGGACACAGGGTTCCAAGGTGGTGGACTCGCTCGATATCAAGGGAGGCACGATACAAGCGACTGACAGCGCCAAGAAGAAGCTGTCGTTCGCCGTCGAGGCGAGCAAGCGCACGCTGCATCTCAAGGCCTCGAGCATCGCCGAGAAGGAGGAGTGGGTCGCCGCACTCAAGATCGCCGCCAGCACCTCCAAGACCTTCTCGCTCATGGCGGGCGACGAAGGCCGCGCCAAGCTGCGCGTGCAGCTGGATTCCGAGGAGCACGTCGAGAGCATCCTCATCACGCGCTCGACGACGGTCGGTGACTCGGTGCGCATGATCCATCGGCAGCTGGCACTCGGGCAGCGCAACGACAACCAGATGCAGCAGATACGGCGAGCGTACGCCTATCACTCGCTGTTCGTGGTTCAGAGCGATGGCACGGCGGTCGAGCTCGCCGATCCGGACCAGCTGCTGTGGGATTCGGTGAGCAAGGGCTCGGTGGCGCTCGTGTTCCGCCTGACGACGGCGGCGCAGCGGTCGTTGGCGTTTGCGAGCGCTACCTCGAGCGGCTCGTCCTCACCCGGCCTGCAGAAGGCCCTCTCGTCGCCATCGAGCTCCACGCTCTCGCTACTAACGGCCTCGCTGCCGCAATCTTCGCCGCCACTCGTGCCCAACGCCACTACCCTCCTGACGCCGCCGCCGCCAGCGACTTCCGCGCCACCGATACCGACGTCGCCCACGCGAGCATCCCCGCTCTCGTCCTCATTCGCGCCGTCTCCGTCGTCGTCGTGGCTGGCAGCCAGGACGCACGAGTCGCACTCACCGAGCACGTCATTGCTCGGCGCGCCGTCGCCCATCTCGGCAGCAGACGCCACCAGCACCGTGGCAGCCGGCTGGAAGTCCTCGCACCATCGCACGGACACGAGTCGCCGCCGCAGCGTCCGACTGCGTGCGCTCGGTTCTGGCACCGAGTCCGATGATTCCGACGATGCAACCTCAACGTCCCAGTAGCCCTCGATTCGATTCCACTCCATTGTGTCTATCTTAACTATCCCTCCCAGTATGTAGTAAACGAGCGCGAGTGGTCGGTTGGTTGGTCGGTACCTCGCTCTCGCTCTCATGCGGTTACTGTTCCGTTCTTCCTCGCTGCCGCGCACACCTCGCACACCACGAACACACTCCGCCACACGCCCTCCTCCCTCAGTCCCGGTTCTGTTCCCTCCCTCCCTCCCTCTTGGCACGAGTTGTTGTAGAAGCGTTACGTCATGGCCGCTCCGCTGGCGGCGATCGTGTTGATTCAGAGCTGCGTGCGGCGCTACCATGCCCGCAAGCTCCTGGTGTCCCTGCGTGCGTATCGACACCACGCCGCTCCACTACGGCTCGCTCGCTTGGCCTAACCTCCCACTCCATCTACAGGCAAGAAGGCCACCCGCCGTCGTCACATTCTCCAAGAGATCCTCGATACCGAGGAGAAGTATGTAGCGAGCCTCGAGCTCGTGGTGCAGGTACGTCTGCCGAGACTCACGAACACGAACGAGACGTTGGGCTTCTCACACTCTTGATCCAGCGAGCGTTGGTTCCACTACGCACCGAGGCGATCGTGAGTGCTGCCGATCTGGTCAATATCTTCTCGAACATCGAGTTGATCCTGTCGCTGAATCGCGAGCTGCGCGACCGGCTGCGCGAGGAGATCGTCGTCGGCATGCCGCAGCGCGCCACCACGAGCACGCCGTCGTCGCCGATACTCGGAGCGACCTTTGGACGTCTCGTACGAGACCATCACAGCGACACCTGCGCCACTCGTTCGATCGCGTGCATCTAATGAGAGCCGCCTGCTGTTGCGTGGTGGTCGTATGGAGCGTAGGCGCCGTTCCTCAAGATGTACAGCCAGTACTGCGGCAACTACTCGCTCGCGATCGATACGCTCACGCGCATTCGCGAGGAATCTTCGCGCTTCTGCTCGTTCGAGGCCAAGGTTCGTCGGAGACTCCCGCGGCACACCACGCCATCCAAGCGATGGGTACTGATCGATTGTGCTCGAGTAGTTGAACGTCGAGCTCCCGCTCGGTCGGTTGGAGGCGTACCTGATCATGCCGATCCAGCGCATCCCTCGCTACAAGTACGTGAGAGAGTGTGAGAGTGTGTGCTTGATCGAGCGATCCATCCGTTGAAGCGAGACTCACGGCAACGACGCAGCCTGCTACTCGAGGATCTTCTGGTGCACACATGGCCTGAGCATCCAGGATACCAGAGCGTACGCGTTGAATGATGGATGCGGGAGGCTGGCATCGCTACCATCGAACTCACAATACTCGCTCGCTTGGTGATAGTTGTGCGACGCGCTCCGCTCGATGAAGAGCATCGCTGATGCGATCAACCAGAACATGCACAGCTCCGAGAAGCTCAGCAAGGTCTACCACATCATGTGCGAGCTCGGTGGCGAGTACGAGGTACGAGCGAGCACGAGAGCGATCGAAACGGCAACGAGGCGTTGACGATGTGCTGTGCGCAGGGTCTGCTGGCGCCGCACCGGCGCTTCATCATGGAAGGCCGCATGGGACGCCTGATGGTGCGCTCGTCGGGCGTTCGAAGTCTATTGCCACTCACGCGCCAGGTGCACGCGTATCTCTTCAACGACGTCTTGATCTTCTCGCAGCGAATGCTCAACAAGTACGATAGACCGATCGTGTTGCTCGCACACACACACACACACACGACGCTGACCGTCTCCGCAGCTATCGCTTCAGCCAGGACTTCCAGCTGCTCGATACGTGGATTCTTGACGTCGAAGACATTGGACGTATGTCGTACTGCCGAGCGGACGAGAATGTGACCAGTCAGCTGATTGTACAACGCGACGTGCAGGCTACAAGAACGTGTTCGAGATCGTGTCGCCCAACAAGGACATCTTCACGCTCACGGTCGAGACTCCGGCCGAGAAGGCCAAGTGGATCGAGGCCGTCAACAAGCAGATCGGAGAGCTGCTGATCAACTCGAGCACTGGCTATCTCGGTGTGTAGCGCGAGTGCCTCGATCGCTCACTCGGTAACCGAGAACGCAATCGCTCACGCTCGTATGCTGATGACGTGCACAGAGAAGCGCAAGATGCTCGAGGAGGAGCACAACATCCTTTCGCGCGCACGCAAGGCCGAGCGCGAGGACTCACGCACCATCTCGCTCGACTCGGAATCGGCCTCGGCGGCGCAGTTGGAGCAAGAGCTGCATCGCAAGCTCAGTCGCCGAGCCAAGGGTCTCAGCGTGCTGCCAGCCGAGCACGACATTGAGGCGCTGCTCTCGCTCGAGCAACAGCGCCAGCTCTCAGCGCAGGGCCTGCTCGACATTCGGCCACCATCGAGTTCGAATCTCCCACTTCCTCCGGCGGCTCCTGTCTCGCCGTTTGCCGACGATGTGGTGGTCGAGATCGTTCCCACAAGCACGAGCACGAGCACGAGCACGAGCACGAGCAGCAGCAGTAGCAGCGGCGGTGGCGCTCTGGCACCATCTCCATTGGCTTCAGGGCCGTACATCACGGGCTCGTCGTCTTCTGCCACGTTGCCAACGATGCCAGGCGCACGCAGCCAGAACGAGCTGCCGCCCATCTCGCAACCAAGCGCAGGCGCCGCAGCCAGCATGGCGCCTGCACCCAACCGCTCCTCGGGCGCCGTGTCGCCGGCGGCCGCGATCGGCAATCGGGGCTCGATCGGCGGCATCGTCGACAACGGCTACAACCCGGCCACGGCCGTGCGTCCTGCACGAGGCAGCGTGCCACCGCCGTCTCTGGCGCTCGACCCAGGCCGCCCGTCGTTGCAAAATGACGAACGAGTGCCGCTCACGGCTCGCCCGGGCTACCAGGCGCAAGACGAGTGCGGCTGCTGCGCCATCCTCTAGACGCCCGGCCATCGACCAACGACCGCACCGCTCCCTCTCGATCGCTCCTCCTCGACTCTGCTTTGTATTGTAGATAGATAGGCAAGCACCGCCATTACATACGGATACACCTCAAGCTCGCTCAGAGATAGAGAGTGCTCGTGTCGCGAGTTGCGGTGCCATTTCATCGTTGCCGCGCCGCTGCTGCTGCACGCTCGCCGCGCAGGATGGACTTTGTCGAGCCAGCGATCGCGGTGGCTGCGAGTGGGCCCAGCACCACTGCGGCGAGCTCCACGGCCACCTCGGTGCCCGTCGTGTTGATACAGCAACCCGATCCGACGAGCGCCGGGGCGAGCGGCTCGCCCGTGTCGGTGGCGTCGGCAGCCACGACGGCCGCGTCGCCGGCGCCGCTGCGAGGCTCGAGCTTCCTGCGCTTCTCGAGCGCCTCGATCAGCGAGCGCAAGGGCCGCCCTGCCCACTTCAGTCTGCCGTTCGGTGTCTTGTTCTCGCCCGTGACGCACTACGATCGTGCAAGCGAGGCTGCGAGCGACGACGCGGCCGTACCGCACGCCGCAACGACGACGGCGCTCGCTGCGCCGCCGCCATCGCCATCGTCTGCGACCGAGCACGCGCGCCAGCAGCTCCTCCGTCGAGCACCGATTCGATGCGCCACGTGTGGCGCCTACGTGAGTTGCTACTCGCCGATCGACTTTGCGGCCGCCACGTGGCAGTGCGTCATGTGCGGCGCCGTGGTGCGCCACGAGCACTTTGCGCTGTTTGCGCCGAGCACCAGCTCGCCGCGCGAGCCGCCGGTCTACACGCCCGAGAGCCTGCTCGAGATGCGCCGCCACTACCCCGAGCTCGTCCACGAGGTGGCCGACTACCTCGACCCCGCGGCACAGCCGTTGTACGCGGCGTCGGTCAAGGCCGGGCCGGCCTTCATCTTTGTCATCGACTGCAACGTGACGCGCGCCGAGATGGAGGTACCGTGGCGCTCGATCGTCACAACGCTGCCGACGTTGCAACAGCTGCATCGATCGATCGAGCGACACACTCAACCAATGGGCCTCTCGTTGATTTGTGTGCCAATGTAGTATGTGCGAGCGGCGATCGAATCGAGCGTCGCGACGATGGATGATCGAACGCGCGTCGGAGTGCTGTCGTTCTCGGGAGCCGTGTCGCTGTTCGAGCTCGGACACTCGGGCTCGACCTCGTGTGAGGTCTACGAGGGATCGTCGCTCGCTGGTGCCGACGATCTCTCGTCCTTGATGCTGCGACAGTCTCGCTTCGTCGTGGCGCTGAAGCATTGCCGACAGAACCTCTCCAACGTGCTGGCGTACTTGGTCGAATCGGCTCCGCTGGCGTACGTTCCGAACCCAAAGTTTGATCGAGTCTTGCTCGAGCCTTGCTGATGCATCGACCTCGATGCCACTGCAGTACGCAGGCACCTGGAACTCCTGCAGCTCGTGCAGCAGGTGGCAGTGCGGCAGCAATCTCGCACAAGAGGCTGCTGCGATGCTTCGGAACCGCGATGGACTTTGCGCTGCGCCTCGTGCGTGAGGACGAGTATGAGACCTTGTCGGACCGAGCGACCATCTCCAACCCGGGAGGCAAGGTCATTGCGTTCTTGACCGGTCAGCCGAACTACGGCCCTGGTGCTCTGGTCGCTGACACTCAAGATAGCGTATGGTTAATTCGCTGATCGAGCAGCGTAGTTACCTCGAGAGCGTGCTCGCTAACTTGATTCGTTCGTTCGTTCGCTGCTGAGTAGGAAGCAGAGTATCGAGAAGAGAGCGCACGAGCATTCTATCTCGAACGAGCCCGACTGGCGCAGGCCAACAACTTCAACATTGATGTGTTCTGCATCGGATTGCGTCAGTTCCACGTGTCGATCCTGCACAACCTCGTGCTCACCAACGCCGGCATCGTCATGCTGATTCGCGAATTCTCCGACTCGCAACTTCAGAGCAGTCTCTTGAAGTTGGTTCATCAGAGTACGCTATGCTCAATCAATCAATCAATAACTCACTCGAACCAACCAACCAACGAGTCGCATTACTGACGCACTTTGGTAGCACTGGGCACCGAGGGCTCATTCGACATTCGCACTTCCAAGTCGATCTCAGTGCCACACATTATCGGTCCAGCATCGCCAAGCAACAAGAAGGACCCACAGTTGAGTATGTCGTTCATTCACCAACTCGAGTGCATCACTTGCGTATGCGAGTGTCGTTCACTTTCACTCACGCCCTCGCGTGCTCGCTATCTCGGCACGTTTACGTCACCACCGGCAGCGCAAAACCACTGCCTCATGGGTGGCGTGCAGGAGCGCTTCTGCTACACGGTCTTCTTCGATGTCGTGGATGACATTGTCGACACGCACGTCTACTTTCAGTTCATCGCCGTGTTCACCAATACTCGCAACGAACGGTATGGTGCTCAAGAGCTGTGTTGCCGCAAGAGTGCGACGAACGACTCGCTGACGCAATGCGAGAGTCCAGAATCACGCGAGTCATCAACTATCGCATTCCCGCCACCAAGAGCGACCGCTCGTATCTCGATTCTCTCGATAGCGACGTGACTGCGATTCTCTTGGCAAAGCGTCTCGTTCTGGAAGCACGTAACGTCGATGTAGATGATATGAACCAAGTACACGATGACCTGTACGTGGGCCTGGCGAGATCGAGAGTGTGCGTGTGCGTTGATTGATTGGTTTGGTTGGTGCTGACGCGGCGTCGTCATCCTTGCTCCTCGCGCTCTCCCTTCGATCATAGTGACTTTACGGCAAAGGCTATCGTATCGGCGTGTGAAAAGACCGGCAAAGAAGGCCTCTGGGATGGCTTCGGTGGTGGTATGCCACCGACAGTCGCGGCACTACCCCGCAAGTACGATTCTCTCTCGTGCTCTCTCTCGTGCTCTCTCACACACCACAAGTGGTATTCCTCACTATCGTGTTTTACATCCGAATTCGTGATAGACTATTTATGCTTCGTCGTGGACCACTACTGGGACCGATTCTGCAACATCCCGACGACATTGACAGCGTTCGCTGCCTGTTCCTGCAGAGCAAGTTCGAGTGCTGCAAGCAACTCATCGAGCCGGCGCTGCTGGCCGTGACGCCGGCCGGCTTCGTCGAGCTGCCGCTCGAGACCTTGGCGCTGCAGTCGAACTTTATCCTGTACCTCGATCACGTGACCGACGTCTTTGTGTGGGTCGGCAAGCAAGCCAAGGAGTCGGCACAATCCGAGCAGCTGCGGCAAACGTGCGTGCAGCTGTTTCAGCATCAGACGGCGCACCGCTTCCCGTCGCCGTACTTTATGTCGTTCAACGAGGGCGACTCGATGTCGCGCTGGCTGTTGTGTCGCTTGGTTCCGTCGCACAAGGACCCGCCCGAGATTCAGGAGAAGCTCTTCCCGTCGATCAAGCTGCTCGGCGAGCAGCAGAGGAGAGCGCTGGTGTCCAAGTTTCACTACACCGACGACCTGAGCTACTATCAGTATTACCTCGAGTACATTGACGAGAAGGCGCAATTTTGGAGCCAGTAGGCCAGCAGGAAGAGGCAGCAGCAATCGCCACGAACGAACATCAACACGCAATACACATATCTATATTCATCTCGCTACGATGCGTCTCGTCGTGTCAATCGCGTTGCCAATCGGTGGTGCCAATCACATCGTGTCAAACTGCTCACGGCACGCCATTCATAAGGCGTGCGCGGTGGCTGCCGCAAGCATCACCAACGAACGCTGCTGCCGTTCTAGCACTCCCATCCCACGCAAGCAGTGATGGCTCGCAAGCGACAACGCAGTGTATGCAGCGGCCAGGCTACCACCAGCATCAACACGACGATGCTGCTGTGCGCGAAACGGCAGCGAACAGCACCGCAGGAACCGCCGAATGTCGCTTCGCTTCCCGAGTGCGGCTGGCATTCCCTGCCGCCGGAGCTCGTCTTCTACATTCTCTCCTTCGTGCCGAGCACCTTCAGCAATGTGATGAGCGTCTCGTTGGTGTGTAAGGCGTGGCAAGGCGTGGCACGCAGCTGCTTCCACTCGGTGAGCCACCAGCTGCCTTCGACAGCAGACCCCGACGCCGCCGAGCCCTCGCTCGCCAGCCGCCTGATCGTGCCACCGGCGCAGCTACCCCTCTCGTGGAGCCGACAGCGCAGTGTGCCAAGCCGACACTTTAGCGGCTTCTGCTTCCATCGGCTCGAGCACATTGAACTTGTGCTCTCGAGCGTCTCGCTGGCGTCCTTCGATCGAGCGAGCTTCAGGACGCACTTGCGTTCGCTGGTGCTGTACCAATGCATCGTGTGGGGCTTCGATGAACTGCCTCCGCTGCCGCAGCTCGAGAAGCTCGATCTCTCGTACTCGGTGTGGGGCGATGCCGACCAGCCGAAGCCACGCGTTGCATGGGCCAAGATGCTGCCCGCCCTGCGCACGCTCGTGGCACGCGGCTGCCACGAGCTCGACGACGCATTCCTCGAGGGCGTCGAGGAGCTACGACACCTGCAAGACGCCGATCTGCGCGACACGTCGCTCTCGGCGCCCAAGAGCTTCTTGCGGCTCGGAGCGAACAACGGCCGTGCCGTGCGGTCGTTGCGCTTCTCGGAGGTGTCGCTCGTCATGCACGCGAATGCCAGCGGCGCGCTACAGTGCATGCTGGCGACCATCGGGCACACGCTGACGATGCTCGAGCTCTCGGCGTGCGACATGACGTTGCCTCACGTTCGCAGCATCGCGATCCTGTGCGGGCAGAGGCTGACATCGCTCAAGCTCGCACGCAACCGCTTCCTGGCCGACGAGGTGCTGCCGCTCATCACACGCACGATGCCGAGGCTGCGAGAGTTGGATCTCAGCAACACGTCGGTCGGCGCACACGCCGAGGAGCTCGAGATCGCCGACCAGATGCAGACACTCAACCTCGATTCGAGCCGCTTGACGATCGATGCCTACACGGCCGTGTGCGCCGCAATGCCGCACGCCACCATCAGCATCCAGCACACTTGGGCCGGCGTGCACTTGGCCGAGATCGAGCGGCAGTTCCTACTGCAGCTCGCGTCACACGTCGAGTAGCAGCGACGCTGAACGAATGAAGAGTCCGATCATTCATTGATTGCAGCGTACGCACGAAGATGTCACTGCAGTTGTGAGAGTATGTGTGTTAGGCAGTGATGTAGAGGTGCGTATGGCGGCCACCGATCGCAGTGGGTCGTCGCGTTCGTTGGTACTCGCGAATAGCAGGGCGGGCTTCAAAGCCGCCCTTGAATGCTCGAAGCTGCGACCATGAGCGTACGCGATAAGTGGCACGAACCAACCACAACAACAACAGCACAAGAGCAGACGCACCAATGGGTACTCGTTCAGCAACGATGGGTTCAATCGCGACGAGATGTCGATCGTATCGTACACGAGCACGTCAGCGTACGAGAGCTGAGGTGCCACACATTCATTGGTGAGTTCACGAGCGATCGATGGATCGATACGTGCACCATCGATACGTGTACGTACGCTGCGTCCGACGAAGAACTTGCCGCCGCCGTACATGGCGCCGTTGTTCAGCAGCAGGGTCTCAAAGTGCTGGTACCAGCGCGGCATGGTCTCGTTGAGGAACCTGTCCTTGCGCTCGTCGAGCAGCTCGACCGGCGCGTACATGACCTCGTAGAACTTGGCGCGCAGATCCTCGGCACCGCTGGCCACCATATCACACATGACTCGCTCGCGGTAGTTCTGTCCGTAGTAGCCCTTGACGCGCGCAATGTGCTTGACGATCGCAAGCCTGTGCGTGTGTCAGCTTACGATAGGAACGCTCACGCACACTCTCTCGCACGTACGACTGCACGATCGCGAGGTCGCCATCTTGCAACATCGGCACCTGACCGAACAGGAGTCGCGGGTCGTTCTTGATCGTGGCCCACGTGTCGCCGTTGATGCGCTGGTCGCGATACGCGACGCCGCTCTCCTCGAGCAGCAGGCGGATCGCCTCGGCACGACCGCGCACGTCAAAGTACACCAGCGTCACGTTGCCGTCCTTGAGATACCCTCGCGCTACAGACCCATACGCGTGCGGGGATATCAGCGGCTGAGCTACTTGCAAGCAAGGCCCTCGAGTGTTGGGCGTGCATCGTGGTGCTCGTGGTCGTACGCGAGATGTTGCCATTGAGCACCTGCAGCAGCTCGGGTCGCAGCTGCAGCACGAGCACCGCCGCCACGAGAAGCACCAGCGCCCACTTCCACGCGCCCGCCACGACGCCGCCACTCGACACCGAATGCGAGTGACCGTGTCCACTGCTCGCAGACCCTGAACTTGCTACTGGTCTGGGTGGCATTGCTAAGGAGAGTTGTATGTAGGTTGCGCGCACGCACACACACGCGAACGAGCAAGCAAGCAACTGTCGTCGTCGCTCGCTGGCTCGGGCATCCGAACGCGGCCGCTCACGGGAATCGTGTCGAGCGCAAGCTCGTGTCGTGTCGTACTCGACACTCAACCACGCAACCTCAAGTTGACTAGGAGGCAGTACCCGTCCTGAATGTCGTAGTGCGCGAGCGTGTGCTCGTTGTCGAGCAGCCTGCCTTGCAGCGTCAATACCAGGTGCGACACCGGAACGTTGTCAGCTGCGAAGATCTGGCACTTGACGTGCTCGATTGTGTCGGTCGGTTCTACATCGAAGGTCCAGTTCTTGCCGCCGATCGTCTTGAGATGAAGCTTCATGGTGAGTCTTACGTCGCGCGAGGGAGTTGGCAGAACAAGAGCCGCAGGCTGCCCCACGTGCCCATACAGGTCCATTCCGCGAGGCGTTCTGCACTCCTCATTCGTGCGTTTATTGAGATAACCAACACGGTGTGATAGAAAGACAGCTATCGAGGTTCATCATCATCAGCATGATCAAAGGAACGAGAAGATCTCGAACAGCAGCTCGTTCGGAATCATCGACATCGCCGAGCACTCATCGATCACCGATCGAATCATCGTCATCGTCGACACTGCTTGCTTCATCCATGATGGTGCATATCGATGACGATCTGGTCGCCATGTGAACGTGTCGGCAAGCCATTGATTGGCTCCAATCACATGCACTCGATTGCCTGCCGTGAAGGCGATGAGACCTCGATGCTCATCGAATGCAACTGCCAATGGCTTCTCGATGTCACAATCGAAGGATGAGATGTGATGGCCTTCGTGAGTGAATGATTGCAATCGCTTGTTGTTGAAGTCGGCGATGATGATTCGACCTTGATTGGCGATGCACACTCCATGAGGATCGTTGAACTGGCATGGTTGATCGCCTTTGGAGCCGAACTCGAACAAGAACGAGCCATCGATCAACGACAATACTTGCACTCGATTGCTGTCGGAATCAGTGACGATGATTCGATGTCGATCATCGTCGATCGCAACGCCTGATGGGAATAAGAACTCACCAGGTCGAGATCCTTGCTTGCCGATCGAGAACAAGAACGAGAGATCGATCGACGACAAGAACACCAATCGATCGTTGTAGGTATCGGCGATGATGATGCTTGTCGATCGCAATGCCTCGAGGATTCTTGAACTCGAGATCTCCTGATCCATGATGGCCGATGCACGACAAGAACGATTGCTCGCTCAATGACCATGATTGTACTCGACTATTCAAACAATCAACGACGAGGATGCGATCATGATCGTGATCGATCGCAAGGCTCCATGGCTTGTTGAGCTGGCCTGATTGGTCGCCTTTCTCGCCGAACTTGGACACGAACGAGCCATCATCGCACGAGAATACTTGCACTCGATTATTTCTGCTATCGGCGACGAGCAAGAGACCTCGATGATGGTCGAACACCAAGCCATAAGGATTGTAGAGCAGGCCACCAGCACCGCCATAGTCAGTGGTGCCGATCGAGAGCTTGATTCGAGCATCACGATCAAGAGCATAGTACATCTCTTCCACTTCAATCTCTCTCTCACAACGACAAAGAGATGATCCAAGCTCCAAACTGCTCAAACCAAAGAGATGAAGATGTGAAGCTCTCTCTCACACGAGACACGAGACACGAGACACGAGAGAGACACCAAGCAAGCAAGCAAGCAACGAGCAACAAGAACCAATCTATGAAGGAACAAAGAACAGCACCTCCCTCCCTCAACCAACCACTCCCTCACTCACACGAGCCTCTTCTTGATCTTCATCATCATTCTTGATTCATCTTCTCTTGGTCTTGGTATTGGTATTGGTATTGAAAAGAGAAGTTGATTGAGATTGATACAATGATTGATGAGAGAGAGAGCAAGACTCATGTTGAGCAACGCATTTGTGAGAGAGAGAGAGAGAGAGAGAGGCCTTGATTGATATCTCGTTCAAGATTGCACACGACTAATCAATCATCCATCCATCAAGACCATTGGTGATTGATTGATTGATTGATTACACGAGAGAGTGTGCTGCACGATGAGAATGACGATGATGAGGTGCAGGATAGTATCGTCACATCATGGCGCACTTCTTGGCTCTCATTTTGGGTGGACAGCATGGCGGCGGCGATGTGGCTGTGCTGGTCGCGGTATCGGGTTGTCGTTGCTGCTGTTGCAGCTGTTCTCGATATCGACGTTGCAGTTGCACGTGATACTCATCAAGAGGAATCTCGAGCTCTGGAGGCTCGAGATGCGAGAAGATCTCGAACAACAGCTCGTTCGGAATCATCGACATCGCCGAGCACTCATCGACCATCGATCGAATCATCGTCATCGTCAAGACCGCTTGCTTGATCCATGATGGTGCATATCGATGGAGATCTGGACGCCAAACGAACTTGGTGTCGGCAAGCCATTGATTGGCTCCAATCACATGCACTCGATGGCCTGCCGTGAAGGCGATGAGACCTCGATGCTCGTCGAATGCAACTGCCAATGGCTTCTCGATGCCACAATCGAAGGATGAGATGTGATGGCCTTCGTGAGTGAATGATTGGAGCCGATGGTTGTAATAGTCGGCGATGATGATTCGACCTTGATTGGCGATGCACAATCCACTGGGAGAATTGAGCTGGCGTGATTGATTGCCTTGAGAGCCGAACTCGAACAAGAACGAGCCATCGATCGACGACAATACTTGCACTCGATGATTGATAGTATCAGTGACGATGATTCGATGTCGATCATGATCGATCGCAACGCCCATTGGACAGTGGAACTCGCCTGGCTGAGATCCTTGCTTGCCGATCGAGAACAAGAACGAGAGATCGATCGACGACAAGAACACCAATCGATCGTTGTTGGAATCGGTGATGATGATGCGACGATGATGCTTGTCGATCGCAATGCCTTGAGGGCACTGGAACTCGAGATCTCCTGATCCATGATGGCCGATGCACGACAAGAACGATTGATCGCTCAATGACCATGATTGAATGCGATGATTACTGGTGTCAACGATGAGGATGCGATCATGATCGTGATCGATCGCAAGGCTCCATGGACGGACGAACTGGCCTGGTTGGCGGCCAGGCTCGCCGAACTTGGACACGAACGAGCCGCCATCACACGAGAATACTTGCACTCGATGGTTGTTGCAGTCAGAGACGAGCAAGAGACCTCGATGATGGTCGAACGCCAAGCCGCGAGGGTAATGGAACACGCCATCAGCACGGTCTCGTTGGTTGGTGCCGATCGAGAGCTTGATTCGAGCATCACGATCAAGAGTATCGTCTTCCATATCTCTTCCACTTCAATCTCTCACAACGACAAAGAGATGCTCCAAGCTCCAAACTGCTCAAACCCAAAGAGATGAAGATTTGAAGCTCTCTCACACGAGACACGAGAGACACCAAGCAAGCAACGAGCAACAAGAAGCAACAAGAACCAATCGATGAAGGAACAAAGAACAGCACCTCCCTCCCTCAACCAACCACTCCCTCACTCACACGAGCCTCTTCTTGATCATCATCATCATTCTTGAATCTTCTTCTCTTGGTATTTGTATTGGAAAGAGAAGTTGATTGAGATTGATACAATGATTGATGAGAGAGAGAGCAAGACTCATATTGAGCAACACATTTGTGAGAGAGAGAGAGGCCTTGATTGATATCTCGTTCAAGATTGCACACGACTAATCAATCATCCATCCATCCATCCAGACCATTGGTGATTGATTGATTGATTGATTGTGCGTGAGTGTGATGCACGATGAGAATGATGAGGATGATGAGGATGATGAGGAAGTGGTGCAGGATAGTATCGTCACATCATGGCGCACTTCTTGGCTCTCATTTTGGGTGGACAGCATGGCGGCGGCGATGTGGCTGTGCTGGTCGCGGTATCGGGTTGTCGTTGCTGCTGTTGCAGCTGTTCTCGATATCGACGTTGCAGTTGCACGTGATACTCATCAAGAGGAATCTCGAGCTCTGGAGCCTCGAGATGCGAGAAGATCTCGAACAACAGCTCGTTCGGAATCATCGACATCGCCGAGCACT
>Ga0209935_1002827_pt1 | contig 19690 bp, 16 predicted proteins | sample ThiBio_1000_plan_2_FD_183958 | JGI IMG/M metagenome (GOLD analysis project Ga0209935, IMG submission 183958) | Wastewater bioreactor microbial communities from Cape Town, South Africa - Thiocy_cont_1000_plan (SPAdes) | ecosystem: Engineered > Bioreactor > Thiocyanate-remediating >... | reverse complement strand
TGAGTCGGATTCGAGAGCACGATGTCGAGGTGGCCGACGTCACGATCGAGACCGTGAGTGTCGAGCTGCCCGAGAGAGAAGCGACCAAGGTGCCGGTCTTGACGTTGGCGACGATCAACTCGCTCGAAGCCGAGCCATCGAACGTGTCGGTGACGAGCTTGGTGCCTGCAGCTCGAGTGGCGGACGATGAGAGGGCCGGAACGAGAGGCGATCCTCCAAAGAGTCCAGGCTGGCACAATGCCGGGTTCGAGGCACAGGCACTCGCGTAGATGCTCATGGTCGGAGTCTCGATGCAGAAGAACTGCACCTTGGTGAGGGAGACGAGGTAGTCAGAAGCATAGTAGTACGCATACGAGTCAGAGTCGAGGTTGTTCTGAAACGAGACAAGCAGAGTGTCGTGTAGCGCCCAGTTGTTGGTGAGGATGCTGCTTGAGCGGTATTTTGCGGACAAGATGTTGGGCGAGAGACCGTAGGTCGATGAGGCAGTGCCAGCCAAGGTGGTCATATGAGCCGTGGAGGCATCAAAGTAGTTGGTGCTGTTGAACGTCACTCTCATGATCAAGCTGCCATCGATGAATAGGAATGTGTCTCCCGATTCCCATTCGATTTCGTACAGAGCTGAGAACTTTGTGTACTGGTTCAAGTTCAAGGTCGGAGGAGGCGAGAACTGATCGATGTTGACGTTTCCAGGAGCCGAGTACAGAGTTTGGATCGTGGCATTGGCGGCATTGATCAACAGTAGTGCTTGAGGAGAATTTCCGCCGAACCATTGAGAGGTAACATACAATCCATTGGTGGGATTGTACGCGATTCCAAAGAAGATCGTGTTCGATGGAGCCGTGATGATCGTTGAGATGGTTGGAACCGACCAGTCGATCAATCGAACTCGAGTGAAACCATTATCAAAGACGAACATCTTGTTCTCGTTGCCTGCTCCTGCCACTCGCTCGAGAAAGCCTGGACTGTTGAATCGAGCGAGAGCTGGAGGTCCGTTGTCGCCTCGATCAGAGGCTCCAGTCGATGCCGTGCCGCACTTGCCAGCCACGACAACGAGTCCATTGCCGACGACTTGATAGATGCAGTTGTTGCCTTGGTCAACCACATACACGTTGTTCTTCGTGGGTCCGATGGCGATCACTGAGTACGGAGAACTGAGTTGACCAGTGTCGAGTCGAACCTCGGGAAGCTCTCGATTCGGAAGCATATAGAATCTTCTGTTGCCAGTATCGACCATGTACATGTTGCCATTGCCATCGACTCCACTTGCGTATGCAAGAGGTTGAGGATTGACGTTGAGCTCGAGTTGTCGAATCTCCGACACTCCTGGCTTCAAGATCGCTGGCAACACGATCACCGTTTTCGATGTGCTCTCGCTCACAAACACTCCAAGCGAGTGGCTCGAGATGTCCGTGAAGATTGATTGAGATTGCGACACTTGCACGACACCGAACGTCGCGGTCGGAAGACCCATCATCACTTGGAACTGGCCGCTCAACGATGCTCCCACTCCTTCGGTCAAGTCGATGCGAATCACTCCGAGTCTCGAGTCGACCACCAACACCGTGCTCGTGTGAGACGTGCTCACGACCGAGATCGCCACTGGATCCGAGATCACGAGAGACGAGAGAGGTCCCGACGACAGCGATGTTTGAGTCGGAGGCGAGGTCGACACGACAATGATGAACGTTGGCGTCATCGACGAAAAGTCCAAGTATCCGACGAAGGCCGTCTTCTGAGCCAAGGCGTTGTCGATTCCGACGAACCACAATCGAGATCCTCCCGAGAGGTTGGGTCGATTCTCGAACGCAATGTCTCGAATGCTCCACGTCGTCGACGAGTAAGCTTGAGACGATTGGTACGCATGGCTGGCGGTGGCGAACCACAAGAATCGATGGTTGCCGTCGTCGGCGACGTACACTGTCGATTCGGTGTTGTCGATCGCGGTCGATGTGGGAGAGTTCAAGAGGCTGGTGGCGCTTCCCGACATTCCTCGAGTTCCGAACACTGTGGTCGAGGTCGTGGCTCCCAAGTTGAGCTGCTCGATCGTGTGACCAGCGTTGTTGGCGTAGTACACGGTGTTCGATGCAGGAGTCGATTGAGTGATCGACATTCCGCGAGGAGCTCTGACGTTGGTGGGACACGAGAGAGCAGTCGAGGCAGTGTTGATGCCGAAGCCACAACTGGCGTTCTGAGCATTGAACACCTTGGGAATGATTGAGTGCGGAGTGGTACCGGTGTATCCTTGGAAGTCGACAGCGATGGTGTCGGCTCCAAAGATCGAGAACGTCAACGCATCGATCGGCAACAAGTTGTAGAATCGCTTGAACTTGCCGTCCGATTGGCCGACGAGGATCGCTCCTGGAATGGCCGCCACCGACAAGGCGTTCGACGCACTCGTCGTGCCCACTTGCTCGGTGAGTGTGGTCGCCAGCGCCACGTTGAGGCCGTCGATCAACGATGCGGTGTTGGTCGAGTCGATGACACTCACCAAGTGAGCGTATCCTGGAACGGCCGACACTCCCTTGAAGGTTGTCGCTCCTGGCTGCACAATCACTTGCGTCACTTGACCGGCGAGGTTCACTCGACCGAGGATGCTCGACGACACCCAGTACAAGTATGAGCTCTGGAAGTCGAGCGACAAGTCGATGACCGAGATGGCCTCGACCGTGAAGTCGACGAGAGTCGTGATGACAGCGCCGTTGGCGCTCACCATTCGGATGCGCTTGTTGCCGCTGTCGGCGATGAACACACGACCGCTCGAGTCGACTGCGATCGCTGTCGGCGAGTTGAGGAGCGCCACGAGCGGCGAGCCTCCGTCGCCGCCGTATCCCGACGAGCCGCATTGGCCTGCGACGGTCGAGACGATCGTGGTGGCGAGGTTGATCGAGCGAGCGCAATGGCCTCCGTTCTCGACAAAGTAAAGGCTGCCGCCGAACACAACACCTCCTTGAGGCTTGTTGATGCTGGTCGACACGGCCGAGCCTCCTGCAGGAGAGCTGGCTGCCGCACCAGTGCCGGCGAACGCTCGAGGCGCAGTGGTCGTGCCATCGAACGACGAGACGAAGATGAAGTTGTTGGTGGCGTCGGCGAAGAAGATCGTGTTGATCGACGAGAAGGCGATGCCATTGATGGTGCTGGTCGCGTTGGTGGTCGGAGGCACGACCGACGATTGGACATACTTGGCCGTGTATCTCGTGCTCGTGATCGTTATCTGCGTCAACACGAGCGAGACACTCGAGAGAAACACAATCGCAACGAGCACCAAGGAGGCAGCGGCCAGTGATGATGGCACTCGAGCAGCCATCGGTGTTGGGGGGCTCGAGACGACTCGGTGTGCTTGGGGTGTTGGTGCAAGCAGTCGCGAGGAGAAGTCCAACAAGCTGCATCAATCAATCCAAATGAGAGAGGTCAACAACGGCAGCAATCACTCGCGCGAAGAGGATGGCGCTCTCGTGTAACAACGATGATACGCCGTATGTGCGTGCGATGTATGAGGAATGCGCTGCGCGCGGCGATGTCTCCATCCTTCCCTTCGCGTCGCCGCCCTGTCTCTTGGTTGTCTTGGAGGCCCAAGAAGCGAGGAAGGCATTGAAGACAGGTGGGAGAAGAAGTGTAGAGGCGGCACGTACACTGGCGAGGCCAGCAGTGGGTCGAGCGAGGACCACACACACGCAGCAGCAGCGACACGAGCGGAAATGAAGAGAGCGACGTGCGCCGATCTCGGCAAGTAATCCGCAAGACCGCGCCCTTGCGCTGACACGCTTTATGAACATCGTACCCCAACGAGAGCTGCTCAACTTCGACTGTGTGTGGCATCACCATGCGGATCGAGTAACAGTGCCACAGCAGCGTGGTCGTCAGCTCGAGAAGAGCTTGTGCATCGTGCCAATCGATGGTCGGCTTGCCGAACTTGTTGTCGATGATGCTGCACGATCGCGAGGTCAATGCCGAGACACGCGAGACGCGAGAGAGAGAGAGAGAGAGAGAGAGAGAGACGGATCGCACTCGATCGCGACGTACAACGCTCGCAGCGGCGGGTACAGCTCGGCCAACGCCGCGAACTTGGGCTTGCCGAGCTGCTTGTACACGCAGCGCTCTCGCATTCGATCGTTGAACTTGCCGACGAGCACATGGTCGGTCTTCGACGAGCTGCTCCTTGCTTGCAATGTGCCACCATCACCATCATCGGCATCAGCATCATCATCGCGTTGTTGCTTCTTCAGCAGCTCGCGTTCCTTGCGTCGGCGTCGTTGTCGTTGCCTCTTGCTCACATTCTGCTCTTGCTCTTGATCTTGATGTTGGTGTTGGTGTTGGTGTTCGAAGCAAAGCTGCTCTCTCGTCCGCTTCATCGAGAGCGAGCAAGCAAGAACAGTGAAGCTTGATAATCCGTGGCGCACGCAAGACTCGTCTCATTCGCTTGCTGCCCTCGCCCGCAATACAACCATGGCCCTTTCGTTGGAGAGCGTGCTGGCGTATCAAGCCATGCAATGGCCGCATCTCGCGATCATACTGGCGAGTCTCGGCTTCTGGACGGCGCTGTACGGGCTGTCGCTGCGCCACTCGGGCCGCTTCTCCAAGACCTTCCAGGGCATGAACGACGGCTTGCGCCGCGACTGGGCCTCGCGTGTCGTCGGCTTCACGCACGCCGTCTTCATCATCGCCTTGTCGGCGTTCGTGCTGCAGCGCGACGGCGAGTACCTGCGCCAGAACACGGTCAACAACACGACGCCGCTGTCGAACCTCGTGTGCAGCATCGCGGTCGGCTACTTCCTGTGGGACCTCGGCTTGTGCGTGCTGAACTTTGCGGTCTTTGGACCGGCGTTCTTCGTGCATGGCCTCTTGTGTTCTATCGTATACATCCTCGCGATGGTACGTGGATGTGGCAGCCAGTAGCTCCGCTCTCGTTACTCACACCTCGATCTAACTCGACCTAACTCGATCGCTTGCGTTCCCCCTGCAGTACCCGCAAGTGCACTACTACGCCTTGTTGTTCCTGATGTACGAGCTCTCGACGCCGTTCTTGAATGGCGCGTGGATCGTGTCGCGCTGCAACGGCCCGTCGTGGCTCGTGGTGCTGAGCGGCGGAGGCCTGGTGCTGTCGTTCTTCACGGTGCGCCTGCTCGTCGGCCCGTTCTACGTCTACAAGGTCTGGATGGATCTGCTGTACCCGCGCCTCGACATGGTGGTGCTGTCATTCGCGGCCTACTTCTACACGATCTCGAGCGCCATCTTGAGCGTGCTCAACGTCTTCTGGTTCTACAAGATCATTCAGTTCGCGCTGCGAGCGAGTGGCAAGAGCACCAAGGCCGGCCAGTCCAAGAGCAGCTAAGCTGCGCGAGTGGCACGCTCGCCCGCTCGCTCGCATGACCAGTACCTCTCACGCCTGATACTCTATCGCTATCGTTCGCTCTCTTTCGCTATCGATTGCCTCTATCGCTATCGTTCGATTGCGCTACCAGCCCATCTCACTCAGTAGTATCTGTGCGTCGTTTCGTTATCTCCGTGACTCTATCATCGTTCGCATCCTTCTCTCTCTCTCTCTCTTCATCGTTATCATCAGCACGCTCGCTATCATTATCATCATCATCTCGATCATCATCAGCACGCTCATTATCATTATCATCATCATCTCGATCATCATCAGCCCGTCTCTTCTTCTCATCATCATCCAATGGTGCAACAAGCCATTCATAGGGGCCTCTCCTTCTCTCATACTCGCTGATACGCGATCCCACCGTTCGGTATGCCACGGCATCCATATCTCTCTCGCTCCCTCGAGACACTGTACCAATCTATCTCCTATCTCTATCATCACGCCTCGCCATGCCAACCCCAACCTCTCGCACCAATCAATACAAGAGCATACTTCATACTTCATACTTCATAGTGCCACGTCGATCGTCTTGGTTCATTCGCTCGCTGCCCTCGCTCGCCACACACCTCTGCCACCTCCCCTCCCACGATGCTGCGCGCTATTGTCGGTCGGGCTCGTCAGCCACTGCTCCGTGTGCTCGTGGCAGACACCAACCAGGTCGTCTCACGCAAGACGCTCACCACGGCGCCCATCCAGTATCCCAAGCGCCTCGATGGCTTCACTGCGCCGTCGGTGTTCGCCGAGTTCAGCCCGCTGGCCGCCAAGCACAACGCCGTCAACATGGGCCAGGGATTCCCGAACTTTGCGACGCCGACCTTCGCCAAGAGCGCCCTGAGCGCCGCGACACAGGAGGACTTTAATCAGTACACGCGTAGTGCTGGCCATTTGAGCCTCGTCAATGCGGTGGCTGATGAGTACCACGATCGCTTCGCGCGCAAGTACGACAACGACGACCTCGATCACGATATCAACTCGCGACAGCTGCAGCAGCTGACCGCTCGCATCTCAGGGTCGATGCCATGTCCGAAGTCGTCATCAGCGTAGGAGCCACGGGTGCCTTGTTCACGACGTGCCAGGCGCTGATTCAGCCCGGCGACGAGTTCGTCGTCATCGAGCCGGCGTTCGATTGCTACAGCCCTCAGGCGCAGATGGCAGGCGCCAAGATCGTCGTCAGCACCATGAAGATCGGCCGTGGAGCGAATGGCCGACTGGACTACCAGCTGGATCTCGCTGACTTGGCGACAAAGATCAACAGCAAGACGCGTGCCGTGCTGATCAATACGGTATGCAATCAATCCAATCATATCAATTCAATCATATCAATTCAATCATATCAATTCAATCATATCAATTCAATCATATCAATTCAATCATATCAATTCAATCATATCAATTCAATCATATCAATCCAATCATATCAATCCAATCATATCAATCCAATCATATCAATTCAATCATATCAATTCAATCATATCAATTCAATCATATCAATCCAATCATATCAATCCAATCATATCAATCCAATCATATCAATTCAATCATATCAATTCAATCATATCAATCCAATCATATCAATCCAATCATATCAATTCAATCATATCAATTCAATCATATCAATCCAATCATATCAATTCAATCATATCAATTCAATCATATCAATTCAATCAAATCAATTCAATCATATCAATTCAATCATATCAATTCAATCATATCAATTCAATCATATCAATTCAATCATATCAATTCAATCATATCAATTCAATCATATCAATTCAATCATATCAATTCAATCATATCAATTCAATCATATCAATTCAATCATATCAATTCAATCATATCAATTCAATCATATCAATCCAATCATATCAATTCAATCATATCAATTCAATCATATCAATTCAATCATATCAATCCAACCATATCAATCCAATCATATCAATCCAATCATATCAATCCAATCACATCAACTCAATCATATCAACTCAATCCAATCATATCAATTCAATCATATCAATCCAATCATATCAATTGAATCATATCAATTCAATCACATCAACTCAATCCAATCATATCAATCCAATCATATCAACTCAATCATATCAATTCAACCATATCAATTCAATCATATCAATTCAACCATACCAATTCAATCATATCAACTCAATCATATCAATCCAATCATATCAATTCAATCATATCAATTCAATCATATCAACTCAATCATATCAATTCAATCATATCAATTCAATCATATCAACTCAATCATATCAATTCAATCATATCAATCCAACCATATCAATTCAATCATATCAATTCAATCATATCAATCCAATCATATCAATCCAATCATATCAATCCAATCATATCAATCCAATCATATCAATTCAATCATATCAACTCAATCCAATCATATCAATCCAATCATATCAACTCAATCATATCAATTCAATCATATCAATTCAATCACTAATCTAACCATATCAATCCAATCCAATCACTAATCTAACCTCATGAACAGCCTCATAATCCTTGTGGTCGCGTTCTGACGGTCGAGGAATTGTCGGCCGTCGCCGACCTCGTCAAGAAGCAACCTCGCTGCTTGGTGATCTCGGACGAAGTGTACGAGCACCTGGTGTACGACGGCAAGAAGCATGTGTCGCCGGCGTCGCTGCCCGGCATGTGGGAGCGCACGATCACGGTCGGCAGCGCCGGCAAGTCGTTCTCGTGCACCGGCTGGAAGATCGGCTGGGCCGTGGGTCCGGCGCATCTCGTGCAGCCGATCGCGTCCGCCAACCAGTGGGTGCCGTTCTGTGTCTCGACGCCGGCGCAGGAGGCCGTGGCTCGCATGCTGGCGCTCGCCAAGCAGCCGTACCAAGGCTTCGCGACCTACTACGACTGGCTGCGCGACTTCTTTACGCGCAAGCGCGACGCTCTGGTGCAGGTGCTCGACAAGGCCGGCCTGCAGCCGATCGTGCCCGAGGGCGGCTACTTCGTCATGGCCGACACGTCGCGCATCCAGGTGCCGGCCTCGTACCTCGCGGCTCCCGACACGACGCGCGACTACGCACTCTGCCGCTGGCTCACTGCCGAGGTCGGCGTGTCGCCCATTCCGCCGAGCGCCTTCTACGTGCGCGAGAACAAGCACCTGGCGCAGAACTACGCCCGCTTCGCTTTCTGCAAGAAGGACGAGGACATTCAAGAGTGCGGCAAGCGCTTGATGCGGCTCGCGTAAGCTCCGAGCGAGCGAGAGCGACTCGCCTCAACAGTAGTATCTCGCCATTGTTAGGTACAAGTCGTGTGTGTGTGAATTTAGTAGCAGTATAGATCGGAGACTCGCCACAACAACAATAACAACAACAACGGCGACGACGACACGGGTTATCGCGGCTGTGCCATAATAACTACTACGAGAGTACGAGAGTGAGACGAGAGAAGAGCGAGAGAGCGAGCAGGTAGGGCGGAAGAGAGAGGCGACGAGGCCGTGCGGTATTGGTGTTGGTGGATTGGTGCAGGCAGGCAGGCAGGCAGGAAGGTAGCACTACGCCGACGACGTGAGCGCGTCCTGCATGGCAGTCAGTGCATCGAGCAGGTCGCTTGCGCCAACCGCTGACGCTCGTTCACCGAGCAGCGCCATGTCCTCCATGTGCTCTTGGAAGAAGGTTTGCTGCAGCTGTTCCGAGCAGCTGGTGATAATGTTCAACATGCGTAGCACCTGCGAGAGAGAGAGCGGGCAGAGTGAGTCAACCTACTGCTCGTATCGCCTCGACTCGATTCGATTCGATTCGACGTACATTCACGAGAGCCGCCATGCGCTCTCCAGCATCGGGCTCATTGGCTGCAATGGCCGCCTTGTGCTGCTGGAAGACCGCCACCAACGACTCGAGCAAGGCCACGACCTCCTCGTGCGGCATCAGGTCGGCGGCTCGCGGGTACACCTCGCACATAAAGAGCAACACGAGCGGCAGGCTGAGAAGGCTAATGTGCGTCGTGGCGATCTTCTTCACCAGGCGCGGCAAGTTGGCGTTCTGGCGCAGGTTGCGGCTCAGTTGTTGCGGCGTCTGCCAGATGCGGTATAGCAACGACACGAACGTCGTAAACACCGACGGAATGCCGACCGTCTCGATCGCCACCAGCAGAGCTATGGCGGCAGCAGCGCAAAGTGCGGGCGTGCGCGTGTCAGTCCGAGAGCTGAGCGAGAATGCTGCTGCTGCCTCACACAAATACGCAAACGACGTACCGAGATTGGCTGCATAGGCACATCGCTCGCGCACAAACGTATGAGACTCAACGGCCGCCGAGCAGACCGACAACACAAAGTGGTAGTAGTGCGCCGCGTGGCTGAAGCTCTCGGTCGTGATGGCCGTGTTGTGGACCTTCAGGCGCGAGGTGGCCAGAGGCAGCTCGGCGTCGAGCACACGCGCGTGCTCCTCGTACAAGAAGCGCAACAGGTTCTCGACACACGTGGCATCAAAGAGCGCGAGGTTGCTGCACACGAGATAGGCCGGCACAAGGATAGTATCCTTCTGCACCTTATCCAAGTACGGCAGGATGATCGACAAGAGTGGAATCTATCGGACCGGTGGAGTGTGTGGGACGTCAGCACATGGCTGACACAAAGAGAGAGAGAGAGTGTGTGTGAGCGTACCTTGGATGTCCAGCTGGCCTTGGCGCGGTTGGCGACAGAAATCTCGTCGGCGGTCGAGGCAGCAGCGACCCAGTTCGAGCCCTCGGCCAACAGCTGCATGGCCATCTCGATCAACTTCCAGTTGCGCTCGGTGATGGGCGCACCGGGGCGAGCGGCCGGCGTCGGGAGTGCAGCCGACACGACCTCCAAGCCGTTGGCGCGAATGAAGGCGCGAATGTCATCCTGTGTCTTGAGCAACAGCTGCAGCAAGTGGAAGAGATTGTAGGCATTGACTCGCTGGCGCGGTGCCAGCGCATTCTGGATCCACTTGTTGCGCCACGCAGGATTGTTGGCCGAGCGCTCCAGTAGAGGCTCCAGACATTCAGCAACTATTCGCCAGTATTGGTTAGTGACGCAATCTCTCCAGCTCGCAGTAGGGCGGACGTACTGGGAAGGTAATCATTCGAAAAGTAAATGTTGTTGACAGCCCAATCAAAGTTCGTGTGCATACTGAAACGCTGCAAGAAGGCCTCGTCGTGCGCGATGAGCAAGTCGACGATGCGATAAAAGTTGGGAACCGCGCTGTTGTTGTACGCGATCTCACGATCGTTCGCTCGCAGGCAGATGAAGAAGTCCATCACTCGCACAATATTCTCCTCCTTGCGTGTGATGAGCGGGACGTAGGCCGACGGGTTCGCTTGGAGGAACTCGAGCATGATGGTCGTGAGCTCGCGCTTGTTCTCATCGAGTTCAATGTGCTCGCGATCCATATCCGAGAACAGGTTCCAAAAGTTCTGCCAGCTACCAACAAGCTGTAGCGCCAAAAAACGAGAGTAAGACGCAAGATAACATGACATGGCATGAGACGAGAGAAATGTACCACTTCGGCATCCTCAGGAGTACGAAGGCACCAACGCAAAGTACGCAAATAACTAAGCAATCGATACGGATATGTTGTGGTCGGCGTCTCAGCAGGACGAGCAACAGTACTCGCGACCTTTCGCTGTTGAAGGAGAGTTAGTGGCAGCTTCTCATCTCGTTTGACTGACTGATAGATGAACTGACACATACCAAGACATTACGGAATGGATCCTTGGGAATGAACCGCAAAGCACTTGGCAAGAGATCGATCAACAAACGATAGACGAGTTGCAAGATCTCATGTGCCTCGGGTGAGGCTGGTTCGGCCTTGATGGTCGGTGGTGCGGGACGACGTGTGGCGGCGATGGCAGCCGCGGTTACGGTGGTGGCGGGCGTGGCAGCCGGTGGCGGTGGCAACGGAGGTTGCGAGGGCGTGACGCTCGGTGTGTCCTTTTGGACCATGGCGCGCAAGAGGTCCTCGGTAGCGAAGCGCACTTGTTCGTTGGCCGAGAAGAGCCAGCTCGAGAGCCACTCGGTATGGTGCTGCAGCAGCCAGTGGTTGACGTGGTCGCTCTTGAGGTCGGCGAGGAAGCGCACCGAGGCCGCGTGCTCGATGGCGTAGCGCGAGTTGGCGGCCACGGTGGTGAGGAAGCTCGAGAGCGCGTGCTCGATTCGCGCCTCGCGCAGGCTGTCGGGCACGGCGAGCAGGCTCGCGAGCACCGTAAAGTACGCGCCGAGGCGGTCCTTCTCCTGCGCCGCGATGCCGCGACACACGCGCTCGACGATGCTGGCGCTAAAGGCCATGTTCTCCCACGCCAGGTGTGCGACGATCGTGCTGGCGGCCGAGATGTTGATGCCGTCCTGCATGACGTTGTAGTAGAAGCTCGGGCTGTGCAGCAGGTGCAGGTCGACGGCCGAGAGCGGCAGGTCGACCAGCGGCTCGGTGGCGGTCGGCGGCAGCGTGGGCGCGAGGTTCGAGCGCGTGCCGCGCACCACGAGCGCCAGGCACTCGAGCATGTGCGAGATGTTGGGCGGCGCGTACTTGTCGCCCATGCGGCCCGTCGGGCGCTTGAAGCCTTCGGGCAGCACCTCGCGCACCGGCGACGCGTCCTGCAGATAAAAGTGAATGAGCCGCGCCGGCAGCTTGCGCACCACAAAGTACTTGCGCTCCTCGAGGCCGAGAGCCGCAAAGTTCTGGAACACGTAAAAGAACTGCGCGAACGAGCGCCACTGCAGCTGCGCGATCGGCAGCTGCGCCACGAGCGCGTCCATCGTGCGTATGACGAGCGAGCTCGCGGGCGATGCCGGCACCGCAAACTCTTCGTTGGCGATGAAGATCGGCTCGCTACCCGCTGCCGTGTCGGTCGTGGCCTCGGCTGCCGTTGTCACTGCTGCTGCCGCCGCCGCCGCCGCTGCTGCTGCAGCTGCCGATGCACCCTCAATCTCCATGGCTGATGAATCAAAGTAGAAGGCACGCTCATGTGGCGCCAGGCATGCCAAGACGTGCGAGATCAAAAGCGCAAAGCCTTCGCGCGCCTCGATCTTGGTGCAGAACAAGAGCAACTGCTGCACCCAGAAGGGATTGTCGTTGAGCTCGGCCAAGAACCACCGACACGCATCGAGGTTGCCCGAAAAGTACGCCATGAGCTGCTTGATCGAGTCGGCCCACATGAGCTTGTCCTTGGCACGCGCCAGCGTCTCGACCAGGAAACGCGTCGCGAGTTCGATCGACATACAATCGAGTTGGTGCTCCAGTTGCTCGGACTCGAGGTGCACTTGGTTGGGTCGGTGAGGAATCACCGCCAACGACGGTGTCGACGCCGCCGCCGCAGCAGTAGCAGTAGTAGCAGGAGGCGTTGTAGAAGCAGCAACAACAAGAGCAGCTGCGTCGGCTGTAGCAGCAACATCGGTCGTCGTTGTGGTCGCAACTTGTGGCTGGCGGCTCTGCTGTCGAATCTGCACGACGTTCCACAGGAAACGAAAGTAGTCCGAGTCGAAGATGTACTTGTCGCGCAGGAAGATCATGTTCTCCTGCCAGATGCGCTGGTAGATCTCGGGCGCAATGAGTGCCGCAGCCTCGGCCGGCGTTCGGTGTGCCGACTCGGTGGTGCTTGCGCCACGGCGCTCGTAGAACAGCATGTAGGCATTGTTGGCACGCTGCACGTAGCGGCTGACGCTCTTCTGCTGCATGGCGTCCCATTGCGACACGCTCTCGACGCCTCCGAAGCACTGTGCGCCAATGTCGTTCGGGTCAAAGAGCTCGACCGTCGAGTCGTTAAAGTGGTACCAACGGCGCGTGCCGCCGGGCACCTGCGGCAGGCGCTCCTTGATGAACGAGTAGTAGTGGCCCGACTCGGCCGTGCCCGTGTGCACCAAGACGCCCACCAGCTCGTACTGGTAGTACTCGGGCGGATGGATCGGCTCGGGCGCCGGTTGGCTGGCCTTCTCGGCGTCGCGGCGCGCCAGGCCCTCGTGCGTGTACGGCTCCATGTTGAGCTCGAACGGGAACTCGCAGTAGTCGTTGACCTTGACGCGCTTGAGCTGCTCGACGTCGAACTCGAAGCGGCGCATGTGGATGATCAACGTGTTGGGCAGCGACTTGATGCAACCGCGGTTGAGCGCGTCGACGTACTTGTTGCACGAGTCGCAGCGGTACTTGTTGTCGCCCTCGAGCGCGTCGCCCTCGACGTACAGCTCGAGCGACTCCTGCAACGAACGCTTGCCCTTGACCGCGACGCTGATCGTGTAGAAGCACTCCTCGCGCGACGACACGTGCTGGCACTCGCGTGAGATCGTCTGGTAGATCAGGTTGCCACCAAACAGGTGTCGGAGCAGATCCTCGGTCTTGTACGACGCCGCCGCTGCCGCCGTCGCACCACCCAACGACGGTGACGTGGTCACTGCCATTGCATTCTCGCTATCGCCCTCGGATGCGACATCCATCGATGAGCCAGCACTCTTGGATGCAAGCGCCGCCTCGTCTTGTTGTTGTTGTTGTTCGTCGTTCGATGGCGATGGCGATGGTGGTGCAAGAGCCTTGAGCGTCTTCTCGACCTTGTCGAGCAGCAAGTTGAAGAACTCATCAACGTCCATCTGGACGCCGGGGTTGATCGGCTGTCCGTCGTCGCGATACGCGTTGCAGAAGCCTCGCAGATCGTAGTACTTTTTCTCGCTCTCCTGCAGGTTGCCAAAGATCGATTGCAACTGGTACAGCAGGCTGAGGTCCTTGTCGTCCGACGGGTCGCGCAACGCCAGCATGCGGTGGCGGAAATCGACGTGCATAAAGAACTGCTGCATCAACGAGTTGATGTAGCACGTGGCGCCGAGGTTGTTGAGGCCCACGAAGCCGCACGCCGCCTTCTCCATGCCGGCCGGCGAGTACAGCCAGCCGTACTGCAGGCGGCGGCGCTGCGCCTCCTCGGTGCGTGGCACCAGGTGGTGCTCGAGCAACGCGTCTGTGAGGCGGCGCTGGTTGAGCGCGTGCCCGATCGCCAGCTCCTCGAGAAGCCGGAAGGCCGCGAGCCGCGACGGCGGCGCCTTGCACTTGGGCGGCGCCAGCTCGCCGTGGTGCTCGGCGGTCGGGATGCGGAACAGGCAGTTGTCGAGCAGCTCGTCGAGCAGACCCTCGTCGTGCGCAAACTGCTTGAAGCGCATGTCCTTGCTCGCCAGCACGCGCATCAGGTTCACCATACCGCTCAGGTGCTTGTCCTCGACCGTCGCGTGTCGCGTCTCGACCACCGGATGCTCGGTCACCATGCGCGCCAGCTTCTGGAACAGCTCGCTAAAGTCGCGCGCCGCCGACGCGCCCTCGAACGTGCCGCGCACCAACTCACTCACGAGCACAAAGTACTGCTCGCACTGCAGGTTGCCGACCGACAACTCGTCCAGGAACGGCAGTAGCTTGTCGAGCAACAGTGCGTGGATCGGTGCATGCACGTCGACGATCGCGTGCGTCTGACCCGACGCGTAGTTGATCAACGGCGTCGAGGTGCACAGCGAATACACGCCAATGGCTGCAAACTCGCGAGCTCGCCAAAGCCGCGTATCGAGCAAGATCGCCTTCAACCAATCCACGAACGAACCACTCGACACCAACCATGTCATCGATTCAGAATCTGATCGACAACAAGCCACTAACAAATCCAATGCCGCCTTCACACAGACGAGTACAAGGGAGTGAGTCAGTGAGTGAATGAGTCAGAGAGTGAGTGGAGGATGATGACATACTCGAACAATCTCGGATTCAGTTGCTGGTGCCCAATACGGCTCGTACTGCTCAACGGCTGTGCGTGAAATCTCCCACACAACATCCACCAAGCGAGCAACCACTTGTTGAATCGAGCTACAGCAACCTCGCAACAGAATGCCGCCATCTCGCAGCTGGAGCTTGTTGCTCGGATCGAGCACAAAGATGTTGGTGATCTTGTGCAACAGCGCGGCACACTGCGTCTCCTTGAGGCACGACGACTGTGAATTGAGTTGCTCGGAGGCCGTGAGATTGGCCGCCATCATAATGTGAACGAGGTGTTGAACACCAGCATGCTCAATGAACCATCGGCACCATTGTTGGATTTCGATCAGTTTCTACATGTGAATGAATACCTGTTAGATTCAATATCTTCCGTACAAGAGAGCGGGAGATCACACAGTACCTCTGGTGTCGCTTCCGAGGCATCCAACATCGAATCAACGATTTGAAGTGCATACAACAAACGGAAGGTATTGCGCGGTGGCAGAATCGCGTTCCAATCGACCGTCGCTTGCGTCGTATCTTGCAGTGCATGACGGAGACGCTCGTTGGTCGGCAGGAACAGAATCAAATCCCATGCCTGCTGCGCAATGTGCTCCTCGAGGTTCAGCAACATGAAGAGCCGGTCAAAGTTCTCGGGCGTGCTGAGCGTCTTGCTCGGGAAGCTGTCGGGCACCGCGGCCTTGACGATCGGCGTCGGGCTGTTGGTGATCGTGATGCAGGAGGCGTTGGCGATGCGACACTTGGCCAGAGTGTCGTTGTCGACGTGCAACTCCTTGCCTTGGAAGATGAGCCGCAGCCGCTCGAACGGGATGTTGGCCTCCTTGCTGATCTTGGTGCGGAGGGCGCCGACCGTGTCGTTCGAATGCGTCTCGATCGCGTACTTTTTGCCTTCGGCCAGTGTCGCTTGAACCTGGATCGGCGTGCCGCGAATGATCGAGCCATGGCGCTGAAACGTGGCAGCACGCGGGTCGAACTCATCGATGAATCGCTGTATACAGAACGCATCAAAGCAAGAAGCCGAATGAGCATTGAGTTTCACGTATCACCGAGCGTCTCCTGTCGGTTTACGTGATGGATTGACGAGCACAAACGTACGCGAATCACAGCCAAACAGCGCGAAATCGACTCCATGTTTCCGTTGGGGTTTGCGTGTGCTTCGAGATGCGACATGCACGAAAGCATACATGCCTCACGGCGTTGCTCCAGCTGTGCCACAGCCTCAGCATGCGGGGCAGTCTATTAAAGGACGGTAAGTAACAACGCCAAAAAACCAGTTGAAGCAGCACCAGCAACAGCAGCATCACCACCGCGTACCTTTTGATGCAGTAAAATCCACAAGTTGATGGCAGCAGCCACCACACCACGCTCGTGAGCAAAGAGGATAATGTTCCACAACATTGGCAGGCCAGTGAGGTTAAAGTTGTTCACCACGATACCACCGCGCTCACCGAGCTGCAGCAGGCCAGCTCGAGAGTTGATGGTACGGAAGAGCGACTCAAACTAGTGTACGCAATGCAAGCAAGTGCGGTCAGAATCAAAACAGCGAACAACTAGGAAAGTGGCAAGCAACACTCGTACCAAATGGAAACCGACTTCGGACAGCTTGTCGAGTGATACCGATGGCAGCAGCCGCTCAAAGATGTACGCGACGGTCGAGTCCGACAAGCGGTGCTCCTGCTGCTGCGTGAGCATCGACTGGAAGAACTGCATGCACTGGTCGCTCTCTTCGCGCGTCAAGGCGTTCTGCACCAGGCACGTCCAAATGGCGTCGAGCTGCTCGGGCTGCAGCTGCAGCGGCGAGTTGCTGAGCACGATCTGGAGGAAGTTGACGCGCGCGTGGCACTCGTAATAGTGCGAGAGCCGATGGCCCGGGAACACCATCTGGTTCCAGTCGACGTTACCCACCGTGCCGTCGGCGACGTGCGCGTCGTAGATGGCACGCGCGCTGCTCTTATAGTGGATGAGGTCCTTGAGGAAGATGGCAAGCAACGAGTGTTCGCGGTTGGCCCACTCGATTGCCGTCGTTGTGAGTTTTGGCTGGTTCAAGCCATTGCCAATCACTGATTAAGAGAGCGAGCGAGAGAGAGAGAGAGAGAGAGAGAGAGAGAGAGAGCGACGAGAATTAGTATTGTTGTATCAACAGAGGGACAGCCGAATACGTACAAAAGGCATCTTGCAGAATTCGCAACGATGACGGAATGGACTTGCTCTGTTCAAGATTCTGGCAGCAGCGTGTCATCATCGGCTCGCGTACGCGTTGGCACACGTCCCAGCGCAAAAAGTCGCGCACAAACAAGAAGGCCTGCTCGCGTGCCGTCTCGGTCGTCTCGGTCTCGTCCTGCACGAGGTCCCATGCAATGTCGAAGCCGTGGTAGTGCTCGCGATCGCCGGTGCCGCCGTGGTTGAGGCAGCGCAGGCACAGCGAGCGGAAGAGGTTCATGGTCACGAGATCCCAGTCGGCGAAGCTCAGCGATCGGAGCTTCTGGTAGAGGTACTCGGCTTGCTCGACCACCAGCGAGCCCGAGAGGTCGGTCAGCGCCTGCTGCATCAAGTGCTTGACCGACTCGTGCTTGCCCGACGACGCCTCCCACATGAGGTCGAGGTCTTCGAGCGTCAGCTGCTGGCGCTTCGAGAGGAACTTGGGAATCTCGCTCGCGCGGCGAATGATCTCGGGATGGAGGTTGTCACCGTAGATGTGGTTCATGATCTTGTTCTCGCGAAGCCATTGAATGATAAACCTGATTCAGGATCCAGTCAGTAAGTGAGTCAGTGTATCTCGCAACAGAGTATCGCGCCAACGTACTCGCACGAGTAACCAAACGAAATGTCGTCATGCGCTGAGTCTCTTGCATGCAAAATCACTTCGCGAATGTCGTTCAAACCTGCTACGCGCTTGGGCAGGTTGGTCGAGTGGAAGCACTAGAGAAAGAGAGAGAGAGAGAGAGAGAGAGAGAGAGAGAGAGAGAGCGAGAGAAAGAGCAACCAGTGAGTGAGTTAGCGTCGAAAGTTGATTTGACAGGCGCACGCACACACGCACGCACCTTGAGAGCAAGATCCAGATTGAAGGTGTTGAGAATCTTGTTGCTCTCGCTGGTGGAGGTGGCGCAACGCAGCACAGTGTCCATCGACAGAGTAATGTCGGTAAAGATCTTCTTGTCGGCATTCTTGAGCTCGTCTTGCGACAGGCCGAGGATGAGCGAGAAGACCGCGTCCTTGAGCTGCATCGCGTACGGCTTCAGGAAGGTCTTGGAGAGATACGGTGCAAGCTTGCCGACGGTCCGCACGAGGTGCTTGACGATGACGGGCGAGGCCTTGTTTTCGACGTTGTGCAGGCGCTCGAGGATGCGCTCGAAGCCGCGCTCTTGCGCAAAGAGAAGCATGTTGTACTTGAAGTACTTGGAGATGTCGGTGTCGCGGTTGGCATAGGCGCTGGTTTGCTCGTCGACATCGCCGAGATAGTCGCTCTAAGAGAGGCGCAATATTCATCACACGGTGAGCGAGTTGGTGCATTTCGCAGTACCGCCTGCGACAGTGAAAACAGTACCTCCTCTGGCATCAGCGTGTACTTGGTGAACTTGTAAAACCCGAACGGCTGCACGGAGAAGGTTCGCGCAAGGGCATCGAACAAGTTGGGAAAGTCCAAGTACCAATAGTGGAATGCAAGCTTGATGGCTCCTTGCAAGAATTCGTTGACCGTGATCGCCAAAGCCGGTACCGTGACCCTGATGGCGAAACGAGAGAGAGAGAGAGAGAGAGAGAGAGAGAGAGCGTTAGTGAATGCAGCGGGCATCGTGGCCACGCTGATATACGGCTCTCGACGTACGACTTTTTGAGCACAGACGACACGGCGACTGGTACGATGGAGCGGAAGGTAAAGAGTGCCGCGCTCATGGTGACAGTGGTTTCGTCGGGGTGATGGGCGATCAGGAAGTCGATCAGTCGACGCAGTCGCTGGAGCTGCGCGATGACACCATTGAGATCGCCCTCGACTACTCGCCGCGACATCCGCATCGCCGGTCAAGGTGCAACGAGTCGACAGCCATCAGCACGAGGTACTCACCATGCGAGGAGCGCTACTGCGTTGGCGCACACGCTCGCGCAAGTGTTGCAGCGACGCCACGCTCGCGTACCAGATTGCAAGGCGAGATTCAAGATGGCGGTGTCGCGCTTGAGCTCCTCCTCTTGGCCAGGGCCAAGGTGGAATTGATCTTCGTCAGCCATGGTGCAGCGCTAGAACTGGAGCTCGTTCGCGTGTGTTGTGGCTCTCGGCTCGTGGCTGGCTTCTTGTTGTCGCGATGCGAGTACGCGTGTGAGCGAGAGTGTGTGTAAGAGCACGACGGCGCGGTGGTGGTGCGCGGCAGAACGGGCACTTGCTCGATGAGAATGGCAGTAACAATCACCGAACACCGACGAATACGACTCAACCGTGATGTCGCACTCCAATCCACGCGGCAGAACAGCAGCAAGGCTCAACGGCGTGTGCGGCACTCGGCAGCGCAATGACGTAGCGCGCGTCGACAGCGACCTTCTCACTCGTGAATGGCAATGCGCGCGCTCAAACGCCACCGCACTCACCGAC
>Ga0209935_1002823_pt1 | contig 19736 bp, 34 predicted proteins | sample ThiBio_1000_plan_2_FD_183958 | JGI IMG/M metagenome (GOLD analysis project Ga0209935, IMG submission 183958) | Wastewater bioreactor microbial communities from Cape Town, South Africa - Thiocy_cont_1000_plan (SPAdes) | ecosystem: Engineered > Bioreactor > Thiocyanate-remediating >... | reverse complement strand
CGAGTTGTTGAATCCAACTCGAGGCTTGCTCGAGCGTTCCAGCATGGAACTGTCGTGAATTGTTCGAGCCATCAAGAATCTACACACGCACGCACGCACAACCACTGTTACTCTCGAGTGGGCGAGCCACTCCACCACGTTGATAGGTACCTTGAATTGGCCAGGTATTGCGGAACAATGCTCAATTGTATGAACTAGAGTCAATCAGTCAGTAAGAGACGCGTGACACGCGCCAACATGTCTGTCAGTCGTACCTTCGGCCAGAGCAATCACAAAGTCGATGACGCCATTGGGCGTCTTGAACGAGAGCATGCCGCGCTCGTACTCGACCGTACGTTCGCTCCATTGCGCCGGCGTGACCTTGAGCGCCTTGACGATCGACTCGGCGATGCTTTGCGGGGTCGCGATTAACTTACTCTTGGGCGCCTTGTAGCGCGCAACCATGAGAGTGCCAAGATTCATGAGCCAATCGTGTTCATAGCCTACTCATCGCATCATACGAGGCGAGTCATCAAGCGAGAGAGCGCGCCGCGCCGCACCAAGAGGGGGTAGAGGGAGGGTAGAGGGAGGAGGGACAGCCGCAAGTACGTTAGCAAGGCATCGCGAGTCGATGGGAAGCCACAAGGCGTCACGTACCTTGTACCAAGCGAGGCCGTTATGATATGCGTCTCACTATCTATCTCTCGCGTGCGAACTAGGGTACGTGTACGTCTGTGTCGTCTGTCTGCCCCCCTGAGAGCTCGTGGTGAAGCAGTGACTGTGAGGCAGTCGCGTCAGTCGATGGTCGCTGTCACGCACGCGCTACAATCCCAAGCCAAGCAACGAGTCGCGAGAGAAAGAGAGAGATCTCGATCTCAGTGTCTCTTAGACAAGAGTTGGTTCGAAGGGAGAGAGAGATGGGGGTTTGGGGGTCTTGTGGGCTCTGGCGTGTGAGATCGATCGATGGATAGATCGATAGATGGAGCACGAACGAGGCAACGAAGCAACAGCGGCTGCCTCGGCCTCCGACGCCACAGACCCCGAAATACCCCCGAGCCACCCAACCAACCTCGCGCGACCAGACGACCTGGCTGCCCCGCGCCCGTGTGGGTCTGTGTGGGTCTGTTCGAATTCTCCGCGGACTGTGTCGGTCATGGTGGCATCGAGAATTATTAGTTTGGGTACGCGATCGGTTAGTACTACCGACAGGCTGAGGCGCTCGGTTGGTCGATGGTGCGAACAGCGAACTCCGGAGCATCAGCAGCAGCAGCATCGATCACTCACGTTAGTTGCTTGCCGCCCGCCTCCCGCGCACTCGCTGCCACCTTATACTCTGCTGCATCTCTCGCGTGTCACTCCCGTCCGACGAGACCATCGATCGGCGCAGTAAGAGAGCTGCATCATCACCGTGAGCGGCGTTCGTGTGCCATGTGCTCGGTACCTCTCTGACTCTCGCTCGCGACTCGACAACGTACACGTCGGACCATCGAGCTTCGTTCGTTGTCTCGGTCTCGCGAGTGGCAGTCTATCTTGCATCAGCGCCATCATCGCCATCATGGATGGCTTGTTCTCGTTGATTCGCAGCACGATGAGTGCCGATAAGAGGCGCTTCGTCGATGGCGTGTTCGATCTCGATCTCTGCTACGTGACCGAGCGCATCATCGGTTCGTGCACCCACGCGCGCTCGCTCGATCGAGCATCCACACAATATAGCGCGCGTGTACGCATGTACGTCTGTATGTGTAGCACTAACGTGTCGATGCGTGCGATAGCCATGTCATTCCCGGCCGATGGCGTCGAGAGCACCTACCGCAACCACATCGACGAGGTTGCAGCGATGCTGCACAAGTATCACGAGGACCACTTCCTGATCTTCAACTTGACCGAGCGCGACTACGACACCTACAAACTCCATCACAGAGCACGTATCGACACCCGATACGACCTCTCGAAGCACTCGATCACGAGCAATCGAGCGCTTGACTTCTAATCAGCATGAATCATCGTGGACGTGCTCGCAACCGCGCTGTGTCGTACGGCATCGATAGGTAGTCAACACAGGATGGTGGGACCACCACGCACCGCCGCTGGCACTCATCCTGCACCTTTGTATCGATATCCACGAGCACCTCTTGGCACATCCAAAGAACGTCGTTGTACTACATTGTTTGGTACGATGGCCTCACACGCAGCTCGAGTTCAAGGACTCGCACTCGAGTTACTCATCGCCATCATCATGTGCGACATCATCATCATCGCTATGGATCTCTCGGCGTTCGAAGGCTGGCAAAGGTCGCACGGGCCTGATTGCGAGCGTGTACTTTATGTATTGTGGCTTGATTATGGACGCCAATCGTGCGCTGTCGTTCTTTGCGCATCGACGTTCCGAAAACAACTGGGGAGTCTCGCAGCCGGGACAGCGAAGGTTGTCCAGCGCTTGGCTCATGATAGCCGCCATGCTTCAAGCTCTCCGAATAGCTTGCTTACTCGATCGTGATCGTCACCGTCGTCGTCGTCGTGGTGGTGGTGCAGATATGCGCGTTATTGTCAAGAGATCTTCAACGGCACGATCGTTCCACACTCCAAGGCCATCTTGATCAAGTGTATCGTGATGCACACGATACCTGGATTCGATAGCGACCGAACCGGCTGTGCTCCGTTCAGTACGGTCCAACGAGCTCCTTACGAGTGAGAGACGCTTGAACTTGTGCGACTGACACTTCGACTGTCACTATTGCTGTTGTGGCTGCTGCTGCTGCACAGTCGAGATATTTAATGTTTCAGATCGATTATCGAAAAAGCAGCTGCATGCTACGCCCTATCCGTCGATCGAGTACGTTATTCTGATTCATATGTTTGCCGATGACAATCGCGACAGGCTTTGCTTGTTTGATTTTGACTGCTTGTTCGATTGCGGTGACGTGCGCAGCTATGCATCTATGTCGGATAATCCCGAAGTGAAGCGCGAGTTTGTCGTTGATTGCCTTGTGCACGGCGATATTCAGATCGTTCTCAAGCACAACAGCGTGTTGGGATCATCGTATGTCCCTTCCACCTGCTCTCGCTAATGCATCGTGTGTGCGTGCATGTGTGCGTGGGATACTGATTCAGGCGGCGAATGAATCGATTCTCTCTCTCTCTGCAGCGTCATGGGTCGATTGCAATTCCACACCGGCATGCTCAGCCATCCGACAATGGCTCTCTTTCCCAAGGTCGAACTCGACGATGCGTGCAAGGACTCGCGCTTTGCGCGCGGATTCGCCATCCACATTCAATACGAGCAACTCGAGATCGAGCCGTTGATCGCCGCTCTCGAGGCCACTCGTGGTCTACTTCCGTCGAGCGAGGACTCGCTCACAGACGCACTCGATCAAACCAACGAGCAGTTGGATGATGCTACGATGAACCTCGCCGCAGACATGAAACACCTGCTCCAGTTCCAGCTGAACGACTACTTCGACGAAGCGCTGCACACCGATTGGACTCACAAGCCGCTCAGTCGCGACGGAACCTCGTGCTTCTTTGGCGATGTAAATTGTACGCACGATTGTCTGCATCGCATCGCATCGCATCGCATTGCATCGCGACCTTCTCGCGTCGTTGGTGAGCCTCTGACTGATCTCGTTCACGCAACAGCCAAGATATCACGCGCCCGCGAATTCGATACTCCAGTTTCGGTACGCTGCTTCACTCGACCTCCAGTGAACGTGCCTCGCTCACGGGGCCGATTTGACACAGAGCATCTTCACCGAGCGAGGCGGCTGGCTCACGAAGCAAGGAGTTGGTGGCTTGCGCGCATGGAAACGACGGTGGGTGGTGCTGAAATCCAACACGCTCATGTACTATCGTGCACCCACGGTATGTGCCAAACGACGGCCACCACCATCTCGTTGCTGCATGTTGGTTGATCTCGTTGTATGTTGACGGTCGGTCGGCACAGAGCTCGCAACCGCAGGGATCGATCGAGATCAGCGAGGTTCTCAATGTGTGCCCCAACAAGGAGAACGGCCCGGCAGCCTTTGATGTCATCACCAACGGACGCTTCTTTAGTTTCATGGCTGAGGACGAGCGTGAGATGGAGGAATGGGTATGCAGCCTGGCTCATTCATTCATTGATTCGTTCGTTCATTGACACAGTGTTGTGCCGTATCCTCAACGAATGCTGCTCGTGGCAACACAGATGGAAGCGATCGATGTAGCACGAAATCGTTGTGAGAGTGCGTGGGAGTTGTCGAACGGAACCCGAGACGAGCTCTTGGACAAGCTGTGTGTCATTGGTATGTGGATGCGCGCTTCGATCTGAATGAAGCAGCCACACACGCCCTGATACACGTGCTGTGTGCATTGCAGTCTGTGGCTTGCGGCGGCCACTGGCGCGCTACTCGTTCGTCGCGCATCTGGCCGAGGTGCACGACCAGCCAGACGACGTGGGCTTTGATTACTTGTGCGTGCTCAAGTTGGAGAACCAGATTGCCAATGCCGAGCGAGGCAAGCCTGTCGTCTTGTACGCCACATACATCCAGTCGCCTACTGATTGAGTACTGACCGCTCTGCCACACTCGCCGCGATGCAGCACCTTGCCACACATCTTTTTGTCGTTGATCGTTACGGTGATGGCGACCAACTCGGGCATGATCTTTGGTCGGGTGGTGATCGACATTGCCAAGCTCGTACTCGAGCAGCAGATCGACTCCAAGCGCTGGTGCAAGGTCGTGTGTCCCGACAGCAACGCAGTGGTTGCCGAATTGCTCCTTCACGTCAAGCTATCGAACGAGCGCATGTTGGAGGACGACACTAGCGCCTCGAAGCAAGACCTCTTGATGGCGTTCAGTAGCGACGAGCAGGACATTAGCTACGACTCGTCGGGTTCATCAAGTTGCAACACGCCGACGCGTCCCGATCGAATGCCCGTGCAGCCGCTCCAGTTTGTGCAGCTCCAGCTATTGCCGCAACCGAGCCCATGTGGCTCTCCGGCTGGCGACGAGTAGTGTGGATGATCGATGAGCGAGCTATCTCTATCTCGTGCAGACAATTTTGTGTATTGTGCATTCCATTCCATTCCATTGCCAGCCTGATTCATTATTTCAATATGAGACTACAACAAGACTTGACGGCACTTCTCGAGAATACACTGCGAATTCTTTCGTTACACGAGCTCTAGCACATGAATGATGCCCTTGCTGTTGGCGCCAATCAATAGGTTGCTATCCTTCTTCCAGCACACGGATGTCACGAACGCAGGTGCATCGTCCTTCGCCTATGCACCAGGCAGACGCTTGCCAAGATCAGCCTTCTTTGCTCGCCTGCGCGGCAAGTGCACGAGTGCGCGAGAGCGTACCGACTGTGGTTGGAACTTGAACGACACGATTGGATTGGAGAGCTGCTTCGAGTACGTGAAGATCGAGTTGTTCTCGCTGCCACACGAAATGTACTCGCCTCCATTGGTCGAGAGGCCGACAAAGTTCTTTTCGTTCAAGTGCCTGTACAAAGGGGGAGCCGATGAGAACGAATCAATATCGTGCTGGAGGAGGATGGGTCAACGAGCACTGTCACTGCCATTCTCATACCCAGAGAAGGTGCGTGTGCAACGATCCGCCGAGACGGGAGAGTCGGAAACATCCCAGAGCTTCAGAGTACTGTCGGTAGAGCTGCAGTAGTGCGAGTACGAGTGCGAGAGCGTCAGCTACTACTTGCATCGAGTGAAGGACAACCACATACGAGGAGACCAACTCGTTCTTGGTCAGAAAGTTGACGTAGGACACGGCTTTGCGATGACCCTTCAGCACCATCAGCGGAACGAACGTGTGTCGGATATCGAAGATCTGGATGCGGTGATCTGTGGCAGCCGAGCAACATCATCACATCAGCTCGAAGAAGCGGCTCCTCACGAGTGGTCTTGGTACAATACCTGCAGAGCCGAACGCTAGAATGTCGGGTTGGTTCGGATTGAACTTGACACAGCACACGTTGGTCTTACTCTCAATGGTCGTAGTGGCGGCTCGTTGGCTGGTGCACCACAGCTTGACTGTCGAGTCATCGGATCCCGAGGCCAGTACAGTGGGCGTATGTGGCGAAAAGTCGATGCTCCACACGCGCTTGCTGTGCTCGTCGAGCCGATGCGTCAGCTCGCCGGCACCAACGTCCCACAGGCTTACGATGCCATCGTAATCACTGCTCGCAATCTGAGACTTGATGAAAGGGCTCCAGCACAAACAACTACTCGGATCGGTGAGATACTCGTACTCGGCCGTGTTCTCAATCGTTAGTACCGGAGCTGTAGCTCACCTGATCTTGGCAGTGGAGTGGAGCTCCTCGGTGGGGAAATGCGAGTAGGTCTGCGACGGCGGCGGAGTCGAAAGCACATCGGCAAAGTTGAAGACCTTGATCTTCTTGTTGACTCCCGCGGTCGCAAAGCATTCGCCATCGCGATCAAACTCGATACTGCTCACGATGCTGTATTGCTGGAGAATGTTCTCGTATCGCAGTGTGGACTTGATGCTGGAGTTCGACGACAAGGTATGAGTTCGAGAATACAGTTCATCTCGGTGCCGAGCCAACACGAGAGCCCCGTTCAACGCACTTGAATTGTGAGTACTTGGACAGTTTCTCGACCACCGACGTGAAGGTGCTCAAGTCTTGCTCCTGGCGCGTCTTGGATGAAAAGTACCATGACTACAAGAGGATGTGTTGGAGTTGGTTGGTAAGTAAGCAAGAGGCAGCAGCACAAGAGAGAGAGAGCGAGAGATCGACATACCTGGAGGTCATCGAGGTGCTCTCCGATCTTCTGGCGCTTCGAAGCAGCAATCTCGATCTCGGGCTCGTGCTGCATCGTGCCATTCCACAAAGGTTGAGGTTGGCATGTGCAAGTGACGATATACAGCAACGCATCACGTACTTCTGCTCGCCGCTTGCGACCGAGCAAAGGCGCCCCAAAGTCCTCGAGGGTGCTGGTCGTATCAGTGCTGCTAAATGTGGAGGAAGGAGAGCTATCCAACGAGACGGTCGCGGCAGTAGCGAGTGGCATTGTCGAGGTTGTGGTTGTAGCTGTTGGTGGGGGTGTGAGAGTCACTGTGGGTGTGGGTGTCGCTGTTGGTGTCGATGACAGAGAGTCAAGACTCGCCTCGGCTTTGGCAAGGTCTGCATTGAGCCACTCGATCTCTCGCTTGAGCGTCGCCAGAGCCTGTTCGAAGCACGTGCGAGAAGCCCATCGTTGAGCACCGCCAATTCGAGAGCTCCGGAAGATCACGTACCTCCAGCTTCTGGACCCTTGTTTGGCGGAGTACTTGAACCGTCAATGCGAGTGTCTCGGCCTGTTGAACTTGTTGCAGCGTCTGCCGTCGACGAGAGAGCATCGAAATAAGAGATTGGAGCTCTGGGTGCAGGCAGAGTGGTGAGTCGTGGCACGAGGCCAGTTTGCACTCCTGCACGAGCAAATGCAGTCATATATATGGCTACCTTGGTCCGTCCACCCAGCGTTTTCCGAGAAGGCTGTCGACGTGATGGCGGTCTTGATGATGTGGTACAGCGATCGAGGTTCGTCTCTCGCCAGCTCGAAGAACAGCGTGGGGAGTGGAGCGGCAGTGGAGCTCGACGAAGCCACGGAACCGGTATCGAGAGAGTCGCTGCTGCAGTTGTGGTCGGTGGAATCGAGCGTGCCTTGGGCCGTATCATCTCCCTCTTGATTGATCTGCACCTTTGAGTGAGTATGGTGTGTTCCATTGGATGAGATTGTCGAGGGAGTGTCGGGAGTCGGTGTAACAGCAGTGCTCGAGGTGGTGGTTGTGCTTGTGGTTGTGCTGGAGTCGCCATTTGCGATGCTTGCAGCAGACACGCGAATCGACTGGAGCACCGAAGCTGACCGACCGAATGGAGCCGAGAACTCCAACACCTTGCTCACTATCATCGCGGCACACGGTTAGCGCTCGACCCAAGGACCTCGAAGGCGTTCAGCGGTTGCTGGAGCGATCGAGTGAGTGGTGCCACGTGGCACATACATGAGACGTTGGGGAAGATCTGCGCGATCGAAAGGGCCTTGGAGCACGTAGGGCACGTCTCCTTGATCGATAGATGCTTCGTGATGCATGCATGGCTATCATACGATCGATTCGGCCTTCAGAATCCACGAGGAGCGTCGGGGAGCGAGCGCGAGCAAATGAAGCAACCAACTGTCGCGTACCAGTAGCTGTGACACGGATAGCATCAGTTGCTGTATCAATCGATGCAGTACTCGTCCGCGATCAAACCCGTACCTGTGTCCACAATACGTGATGTATGGCTCCTGCAGGAGGTCGCGGCATATGGGGCTGTTCCGCCATTGCATGCGTCATCGCGCAACATCGATCGATCGTTGTCGACGACAACGGTCCAACAAAGAACAGCAACGCCACTCGATCAGCCAACCGTATGAATCCACATCCTCGACGACAACCGTAACTCTCGGACGTACCACGTAACGAGAGCCGAGAACCCCTCCATCCGTGAAGCCATCGACCAGGCTAGCAAGCGTCCTCCAACAACAACAACGCCAACAAGCAAATGATCGATCGATCGAGAGCGAGGGGAAGAGTACTTTGTACGGTAGATCGATGGTGAGCTTTAGACGCTTATCCGTCATTTCTTCTCTTCGCTTCAGTGAGTGCGGCGCATCATTCGCTTGGTGGCTCGCTCTCACTCTCTCGATCGGCGGAGCCTCGCTCAATCGCTCTACGACCCGGCCGTGCTCGAGATCGGTCGTCGAGGCCGGCAGTACAAGAAGCAGCACCAGTAGAAGAAGCAGCAGTTGTAGAAGCAGAGAGATCGGGATGGATCTCGTGGACCGATACAAAGGTACCCTCGAAGGACTCGCTGCGTGCGATGCCTTGGGAACGACGCTGGGTACGTGCGGCTCGTGAGCTTGGCGCTCGATCGATCGTGCTGATTGAAGTCGCTGCCTCGCGTGAGGTAGAGTTCCAACCGTATGGCACGTTCGAGAGACTGAGCGATATGGTGGGCGGCGGCCCTTTCCGCCTGCAGCCCGGCCACTGGACCGACGACACCTCGATGGCGCTTTGTATGTGCGAGTCGCTGCTGGTCAATGGCTCGTTCAATGGCCGCGACATCATGTTCAAGTTCCTGGCGTGGTTCGATGATGGCCACATGTCGTGCACTGGCGAATGGTATGCAAAACGAATCGCGCAGCCAACAATGCGCTAGAACCTGACGACTTCGACGTTGTGTCTCGTCAGCTTCGACATCGGAATGACGACGAGGAGCGCCTTGAACCTCTTCCGCTCGAACGAGGATGGCGATCCCTTCTGTGGCTCGACGGCCGCCTCTGCATCGGGTACCGTTGGATCGCATCGCTCATCAACTCAGTGAGATGCCTCAGGCGCTGATGGAGATCAATTCGATCGATTCGCTCTCGTTCTCAGGCAATGGCGGCATCATGAGGCTGGCGAGTGTGCCACTGTTCGTTGGTGTATCGGATCCCGTCGGTGCCATCACTCTCGCAGCCACGAGCTCGCGTCTCACACATGGAAGCGTCGCTGCGTGTGACAGCGCTCGTTTGTTGGCGCTCTACATTCTACGCGCCCTTCGCGGCGCGAGCAAGGAGCAGCTGCTGGCGCCGGTTGAGATCGAGAGCACCGAAGGTCGCTTCGCACAGCTGCCCGAGTACTGGAGCCGCGAGTGTTTGTGCACGGAGCTCAAGGCCATCGCTGACGGCTCATTCAAGCACAAGCAGCCGCCTCCATGGGACGATCCGGACGTGGCGGCCACCGCTGAGGCAGGAGCGTACATCAAAGGAAGCGGCTACTCGGTCGAGACCTTGGAGGCAGCGCTGTGGGCCTTCTACACAACCAACTCGTTTGAAGAGGGCGCCCTTGCTGCTGGTTCGTTGACCGCTCGCTCTCTCTCTCTCTCACGTGCTCTCTCTCTCTCTCTCTCTCACGGGTAGCAGCGAATGTGGCTGACGACACTGCTCATGTTGATGTTGATGCAGTGAATCTCGGAAACGATGCCGATACGGTGGGCGCAGTGTACGGCCAAATTGCAGGCGCCTTCTACGGCTCTTCGAGCATTCCTATGCACTGGAAGTCGCGCGTAGCATTGGCGCCATTGCTGGATGCGTTTGCGAGAGAACTCCATCATCGTGCATCAGGCGGAACCACTGCCACACCGGTATGCACCGACTCACAACAATGGCCCCTGTCGCTCGCTGGCCCTCGCTGGTGCTGACGTATCTCTCGCCGGGTCGTACAGGAGTTTACCGCCATCTATCAGCTGTACATGCTGCTCGAAAGAACCTACACCGACATCCATCGTAAGCTACTCCCGGGACCTCGACGCTATCGCTCGATAGCCGACCTCGACGCCGAGATCGCGGCGCTGAAGCAAACCTACCACGAACAAGCAGCCAATACCGGCAGCTCGATACCTGCAGCCACGATCGAGCAGTTGTTGGAGTCGTTCCTATCGAGAGTCATCGCCAAGAAGACCGAGCTCGAATATGCGCTCGCTCGAAAGCCGGTCTCACTCTTGCGGCATGCCTAGTGAGTGATCAGCACAGGCGCCACACTCTCGTTCGTTCGTTCGTTCGTTCGGTCTCTCTCTCAGTCGCTCGTCGTTCTCTCTCTCTCTCTCCTTGGAGCGCTTGGAAGCTGGAAGCTGGACGGATGTGTGGCAGCCGCGTTGTTACTAACACATGTACAAACTACAACCATCCCTCTCCCCATACCATTTACACGCAACTACATGTCGATTGTCCCTCGCTATCAACCCACGATCGAAACCGAGACCAGAGAAACGAACCAAGGAACTCTAACGGCGTCAAACGAGTATTTTGATTGATTGGTAGATAGGCTCGTGATGGCTCGCAGGAGTCTTGAGTGGTGTGTTGAGCATCCAGCAGAAGCGGCTGTTACTCCATCATCGTCTTCATCATTCCCTCGCTGCTGCTGCATCAACAGCACTCACTCTCTCACACTCACTCACGCACTCACCTGCTTGCTCGCTCGTGTGGTTGTATCGCTGCTCCCATACCCTCCGCTTCTCGTTCGTTGGCTCCTGTTGTCATTCAATTTACGTTCTCTCGCACTCGCACGTCGACATGTATCAACGCCAACCACGAGTGACGCTCGTGGCCGTCGTCTTGTTGGCGCTCGCTTGTCTGCTGGCCGGTGAAGCTCAGGTATCAATCCCGTCCCACACACCCCCCAACACCCTTCATGGCGCAGTGCTTGGCCATCGACACGAGCTTGTCCTCACTCGTACGAGTACACAGGCTCAGACTGTACTCGCTTCCTCGGTTCGCTCGACGATCGTGCCGCTCATTAACGCCACGACCGAGATCGACATTGACTTCATCAACGAGATCCCAAGGGCCATGATGTGGATCATGTACGGACCAGGAGCCCTCTCCTGCACCACGACACATGAGTGCGTGTTGACCGTGGCGTGTGTGATGGTACGTGTGTCGTAGGGTCCAAGCAACGAACGTCACCGGCGTCGGCTCTCGACCATCGATCGTCGATGTGGCGCTGCTGTTCTACCCGCTGAACAGCCTCAACTCGAGCTCGACCTTGGTGATGTCGGCACCCATGACCTTTGGTATGAGAGAGGAGAGAGACACACTCTCCACACTCTACGACGTAATCTCGATGGCTACCTTGACCCTGACACTGCTGGCTCTCTCACAGAGAACAACAACGATCGCGCCATTCGCCAGACCTTTGCGACGTGCTCGTCGGTGTATGCCGCGACGCTCAATCGCTTCGTCGATGTGGGAACGAAGCTCGGTCGCTGGACGGCCGTCATCTCTCGCGCTCAGAATGCCTATCAACTAACGGCCACGCTCAATGTCACGATCGGTGCCAGTACGTCGGTCGCAAAGCGAGAGAGAGAGAGAGAGAGAGAGATCTCGAGCTCACGCGATGTGTGCGTGTGTACCTTTCGATCGAATGGTGCAGTGGCTGGCCAGCTGTCGCAGTCGCAGTCCATGTACACGGGACTCGTGCCGAGCAGCATTGCGTTCTTCGACATTGCGAACCCCAGCTCGAACCCGCAGAACCTCGCTGTCACGATCACTGCGACACAAGGCAATCTCTCATGGGTACGATGCGCTGCACCTCTGCATATCGAGGCGCTCTTGTCACTGACGCTCACGACGACGATGATGATGATGATGCTCCAGCTTCAATTGGTGTCATTCCGTCCGCAGACGTGCCCAGTCTACACGCCGTTTGGAATCCCTGATGCTTCGCAGGTACACACGGCAGCTCTCGGTCTCTCTGATTGTATCGCTAGGTTCTCTCACTCACGCGTCGATCTGTCTCTCTGTCTCTGGTTGTGTAGATCAATGTGCCATTTTCGACCAACAATGTCTCGGTGACAGTCATGTTCGCCAATGTGACGGGAGATTGGCATGTTGCGTTCGAGACCAATGGCATGAGTGGCCAGCCGTTTGCGATCAGCTACACCGCGACTGGTACGATACAATCCACCAATGCCAGGACACTGAAGCCACCCCGACGACGCCACCTCCACCGCCATCGCCATCGCCGTGCGTTCGAGCTCGCCAAGTTCTGACAAGCCTCGCCTCTACCGCAGACGTCATTCCGCCGGTCGTGTACGAGCCCTTCTGGGACACGGAGAACATTGTGCTCGCGGTGCTGTTCGGCATCGGAGTGTTGATCATGGTGGTGGGCCTGGGAGTCGCAATCTACTGGTACAACGTGCGGTTCTCGAAGCGTGAGGACTACGAAAGCCTATGAGCGCCGGGGTCGCGTGGATCGAGCGCGGCTCGCGCTGCAGAGGCGCCACCTTCGTCTTCCTCTTGCTCTTGCTCTTGCTCTTGCTGTAGTTTGGTTTTGTTGTAGTGGCCTATGAGAAAGGAGTGTTGAATGATCTTCAAGAGATAGAGAGCACCATATATATCATCTTCTCTATCTATCTATCTATCCATCCATCAGGTGAGATATTACTACGTAAGTGGGCAACCTCGAACTGAATAGGAACCCCCGATGCATACACATGACCGGAGTTCTCGTGATTGACTGGGTGGCTGTGGAGTCCGAGTAAGTGTGAATCATTCATTCAATGATTTCGATCGCGGTGATGGTGATGGAGAGGGTGGCGGTGGTGCAGAGGCGTGAGACGACGCGACGACGACGATGGCACTGTGATTATCTGCGCGTGAGATTGACGGTAGAGTGCATGTGAACAAATGAACAACGAGTAGATGAGTTACTCGTCGGCCGCAGGAAGCTCGACGCTATCGAGTAGGCTCTGAATCTCGGCCGTTTTCAGTGTGCTGAAGCACGGCTTGCCATCTCGCAGCGTCAGAGTTGCAAACTCCACTGTGTGTACAAGGAAAGCGCATCAGAATGATGGTCCTGTCGCCAGAGATCTCTCTGCACGTGTGGCAGCACATGACTCGTGCTCTCACGTACGCTTGGTGGCCTGTAGCGATGTGTTGTCCATGGTCTTGCTCAAAACAACGACGGCGAGCTTGAGTGCCTCGTTCAATGTCAATCCCTCCTTGTACTCCTGCTTGAGAATGCTCGTCGCAGCTTGGTTGTTGTTTCCGATTGCCGTGGCCTTATTGTGGTTGTGGTTGTGATTGTGATTGTTGCAGCAGAGCGCCAAGTCAGCGTGAGTCACACGAGTGGAACGAGCGAGTTGCGTGACCTACCTTCCAACCAGCATAGTTACCGCTCGGGTCCGAGTGGTACAGCTGGAAGCCATAGCGATCATCCCAACCAGCGTACAAGAACGACACGCCAAACGGACGCAAGCCTGTGACACTCGATCATCGTCAATACATGGCCGTTCTACCGAACTCGAGCGATCTCGCGCAAGTGCACGCCGAACGATGTTGATCTCATCTCGACTAACTTGCAACAAGCACAAGGTGACTGACAGCAGCAGCAACGAACATGACGACGATGACGACGAGGGGATTACGCGCGTAGGTGAGGTACTCTCGGTGTGCATACCTCCATACTGTGTGTAGCCCTGCTTGAGGTCGCAAATGTCACGCACGAGCTCCTCGACTGGCTCGGGCTGCTGGTACTGGAAGGTGTATTGTTGTGACGAGAGGCGAAGTTGGTTGATGAGGATGTTGGCGTCGGCCGTGATACCGGCGACGGCGACCGCGATGTGGTCATCGACGCGGAACATCTTGTCGCTCTTGTTGCCGGGCTCGAGCAGCTTCGAGGCGATACGCTTCTCGGCCGCGAGTACCACGCCGCCGTCGCTCAGAATACCGACCGCCGCACCGGCGTGGCTGATAGCCTCCATGGCGTACTCGACCTGGTAAAGACGGCCTGCACACATTGATCATAACGTGGCGTGAGGAACAGCGCCAACCATCCACACGAACGAGCTCGCACGCAGACGACAGCCATACCTTCAGGCGAGAAGATTGTGGTTCGGGCATCGTATCGGCGAGCCTAACCACCAACCATACCAATGCCGCAGTCGTATACGCGTTAGAATCGTTCCCTCCAGGTCTCAGAGTCGACGCCGCTCACGCGAGAGGCACGTACCATGATGATGATGACGAAGGTGATGCAGCGAGGTGGTGGGATGAGAGAGCGACTGAGGCAACGACGATGACGAAGAAGGACGCGACACCCAGCGTCACGCATTGCGAGCTCAATACCTTCCTTAGTTCGACTTTGTTGTTTTCCTCTCGCCTCGATCGATCACTCGCTTCATCTCCCGCTCGCGCACATCGGACGCATCGACAGCCAAGGGCGCGCCGTTCGCTGTCGAGTGGTCTCTACATCTCCCAACCATGTTGCGACGAGTCGTGGTGCAGAGGACCGTGGTGTCCAGGTTGCTTGCGAGGCATATGAGCTCTTCTTCTTCCTCCTCCTCCTCTACTGGAAAGGACCCCAAAGGTATCGTCACTCATCGTGATATCGATCGCGTGGTCGATAGCTGCTGCTGCTACTACGACTGCCGAACCAGCGACCTGCCTGCAACACACTCTCACACTCAATTACTTGTGCATTTGATTGCGTTATCTCGAGTAGAGCGTTCGGTTGCTGCACAGTTGTACGAGGACATCTTCAAGGACACGATTGCCGCAGCCACTGGCACGGCTCCCGCTGCCTCGAGCTCGACGACAACAGCAGCATCAGCAACCCCGGCTTCGAACATTACGGATGCACCAGACCTCGCTGCTTCGAGTGAGACCAAGGCGCAGATCTGGCGTGATCTCTTTGCCAATCGCTTGCTGTCGAAGCCCGACGCCAACTACCAGCTGCATCCCGAGCAACGACAGGACACCACCACGTTCCTGCGCGAGGACAACTCCTCGTCGCGCGCCGCCACCTTCAAGATCCGTACCACCGAGCTCTGGGAGAAGCTGTTGGTGCGCAGCGATCCGAGCGCCAAGTCGGTCGATCGCGTACAGCAGCTACTCGACGATAGCATCGCTCGCTCGTTCACACCCGAGGCCACGACGCTCTTCTCTCGATATCCTCGTACCATCAAGAGCTGGCTCATCAACTCGTTCGTACGTCAGCAAGAGGACGAACAGGAGGCGGCGTAGTGTTTCTGCTGTTGCTGCTGCTGCTGCTGCTGCTGCTGCTCCCACTCACCATGGTGATGACTCGATCCACAGCGACCTCGTGGTCTCTACAACGAGGAGGGAGAGTGGGTTCCAGGATCGCCGTACCCGCAAGGAGGCTACGTGATGCATGTCAACCAAGCGGCACAACAGGCCGGCCGTCCTCAGGACAAGATCACGGCCTTCGACATCTTGCCGATGTTGCCTACCAACGACGTGCTCACGAACCAAACTGTGCGCGGTAGCGAGGAGCTCGGTCGCAGCAAGGTCAAACATATGTTTGTGGTACGTATCTGCCAATTGGATCGGATCGAATCGAATCGAATCAGAAGTGATGACTGACGCCCATTGCCGTCCTTGTGTTGGCCTATGGAAATGATAGCCCCCGAAGCGAAGAGATAAGCTGCCAGAGGATCTTGAGGGCAAGTATATGTTCGGTATCACGGAAGATGAGGTGGCCGATCTGTCGCCCAAGCTGAAGGAGGTGCTGTCGTTCCGCTACGCCTCACAGATGGACATCAACGTACGTCGCTCTCTCGCGTGCACGAGCACCGGCAACGCTCCCGTCGGTGCTAACGATCCTCACTTGATGTGTGCAGCATTTCCGAGTTCAACAAGCCGTGGCAAGGTGGCGGCGCTACGAGTACGACACGGGCTCGACACCGGCGCAGGTGGCAGCGCTCTCGGAGCGTATTCGCTACCTGACCGAGCACAGCAAGTCCCACAAGAAGGACAAGCACTCGATACGCGGTCTGGTGACGCTGGTGGCACGCCGCCGCAAGCTGCTCAAGTACCTGAAACGCAAGGATATTGCGTCGTACTTTCAGCTGCGCAAGGTGTACAACATCCGCGAGGCCGATTGAGCCGAACGAACAGAGCGCACGCCTCCATTTTATCAACAACCGCCGACCGATCGAGAGATAGAGAGCCCATGCACCCTCACCCTCGCCGTCACCAGCACGGCCGCCGCCCCGATTGTCCTCAACACCAACAGCAACCGCACAACACGCGCAACCATCAATGAAGCCTCCAATCGAGTCGCGTATCTATCTATTGGTCTAGATGCGTTCGAGAGCTCACACTACAGCTGCTCTGTTCGAATACGCTCGCGCACTTTCATCAGCAGAATGCCGAGGCGGTTGCGACCGCTGCCGTCGCCTCCATCGCCCCAGTAGCTGTCGTTCTCGGTGTGCTCGACCAAGGTTGCATCGCCCGTGTCGAGCAGCGTCTGCTTCAGCTCGGCGTGCTGCGTGAACTTGGCCAACAGCACCTCCTCCATGATGCCTAGCCAATCGCAATCGCAATCGCAATCCATCAGCGACTCGCGCCACAAAGACACGCAGACACGCACAGAGAACCACGCACCCTCCTTGACTTCCTCCCAGTCACGTCGCAACGGAAGTGAACGATTGCGTCCGAGGGCAGCAGCGTCGCCTGGTGACTTGGCGCGTCGCACCTCCTCCTCGTGCGGCGTACCAGCAAATTTCATGGCCTGGAAGTAATGCTGTGGATGATACATAGAAAGGTCGATGGATGATGGATTGATTGGTGGATTGGTGGATATCACGTGCAGAACAGCCAACAGGTAGTCGCGACAGTACCTCGGATGTCGGCCACTCCTTACCACCGAGGAACACGCGATGCCTCGAGAAGTTCGAGAAGCATCCATGTACGCCACGAGTCGAGTAAAAGTTGATGACCTCAGCCATTGATTTGATCGAGAGCGAGAGAGCGAGAGCGAGAGAGCGAGAGCGAGATGCGTGGGGTAGCGGGGCAGCAGGTGGATTGCCTGAGGCCGAGGTGTGGTTGTTGTTTGCTGCCCCTTCACACGCTGCGTCGCCTGCACCGCACACACTCCTCTCGTCCATCACACGTGCGCGAGTTCAAAGGTACGGAGGATGGGGCTTTTGAAACAGAGCGTTCGATGGTTGATGCGAAGTTGATTCGCTGGCGACGATGGAAGGAGGCGGTGGGCGATAGAGAGGGAGAGAGTTGAGGTGGTTAGGTGGTGGCTCTTCGTAACGTCGTTAGCGGCCGTGAGTGAGCGAGCGTGCGAGAGAGGGGTGATAGCAATGACGTTGGCTGCGGCTTGATGGCTTGTTGGCCGAGGTGTGAGCCACGTGAGAGCTCGTGTGTGTGTCTTGAGAAGCAAGTAGTGAGGTCGTTGGGTCGAGGATTGGCGTGGCTCTTGCTGTAACACTTGATCGCCAATGCGTCGCTAACTTGACGGTGCTGGTGAATGTACGCGCCTGCAACGACGACCAACGACGACGATGGTGCATTGAACGTATCCCGAAACTCACACGTAGAATGGTACGGACCACTCGAGGATCATTGCAATAGAATGTGTCTCGCGAGCTCACCGACCAATGAATCTCGCGGACCATCGATGCTGGCGTGTGTGAGTTCAGGCATCCGAGATCGCAAACCTACGCGCAGAGCTCAATGACATCAAGCGGTTGGCCGGCTTGGTGTCGACCACGGTTTCGATTCGCCGCGAGGTCGATGATATCGCACGTCGCGTGCCATTGATTCAGGAGACCTACTCGATCCGCAAGGTGCGTTGGATGCCATGGTCCAAGCGTCGCAGAATGCGATGAAGCGCTCGCAGCGGTACCGATCTCGATCTCTCTCTCTCTCTCTCGCGGAATGTAGGAGGTCGAGTCGATCGCATCCGAGGTCGAGGCCATCAAGAAGCAAGCCGCCGCTGCTCCGAAGGCTGCCGCCGCTCCGGTTGCTGCCGCTGCCCCGAAGGCTGCCACTCCTGCCGCTGCTCCTGCTGCCACGCCTGCCGCTGCCCCGAAGGCTGCTGCTCCTGCCGCTGCTGCTCCGGCTCCGGCTGCGGCTGCTGCCCCGAAGGCTGCTACGCCGGCTGCTGCTCCGGCTGCGGCTGCTGCCCCGAAGGCTGCAACTCCTGCTGCCGCTCCTGCTGCTGCCCCGAAGCCGGCTGCCGCTGCCCCTGCTGCGGCTGCGACTCCGAAGCCTACTGCCACACCTGCTGCTGCTGCCCCGAAGCCGGCTGCTGCTGCCCCTGCTGCGGCTGCGACTCCGAAGCCCACAGCCACGCCTGCTGCTGCCCCGAAGGCTGCTGCTGCTCCTGCTGCGGCTGCTGCCCCGAAGCCGGTTGCTGCTGCCCCTGCTGCAGCTGCGACCCCGAAGCCCGCCGCAACGACTGCCGCCGCCAGCGCCCCGAAGCCTGCGGCCGCTGCGGCCAAGCCCGCCACGAGCACGCCGTCAACTGGAGCGGCGTCCAAGTTTGGTTCGACTGCCGAGAAGTGTGGCGTGTGCGACAAGCGCGTGTATCCGACCGAGCGCTTCACGGCCATCAGCAAGGTGTTCCACAAGGCGTGCTTCAAGTGTGCGACGTGCAAGGTCGGCCTGAACGCCGGCAACCACTACGGATTCAACGGCCTTCCGTACTGCAAGTCGCACTACCAAGAGGTGTCCGGCAACCACATTCGCTAAGCGCCGCCCGGTGTGGCCATCGCGCCTTGCCAGCCTGTCAGCCACAGAGAACCGAAACTGCCCATATATCGTTGTACCCAGGCCACTAAACTAAAGCTCCTAAACTCGTTGCGTTCCGCAGTTTGGCCAAGTAATAATACCGAGTCGGTGGCCCATCCAGTCACGCGTGGCTGTGAAGCAAGCGTAGGGCTGATTTATCACTTGGCGAGCAGGGAGCAGTAGCGAAGCTGCCCGGAATGGGCGGAGTGACAATGCAACGGCTTGCGCGCTTGGCTACTGGGCGGCACCGTGAGGCCGCAGTGCTTGGCCCCGGATGATGTCGCCAAGTGCATCGCCGGGGATCACGGTAATTGGTTTGCCATCGTACAAGAACTGCAGTTGGTTACCGATAAGCCGGTAGGTCAGGCGGCGGTGCGTGGCGGCGGGGCTGGAGGACTGCGGCAGCATTCTTCAGCGCTCACGAGCAACGAGCAGCGAGCAGCGAACGAGCGAGCAGACTTGAGGCACCAAGGGCTTTGATAAGGAAGGGAGATTTATAGGCATGACAAAGAGTAAACCGCTTATTTGTCGGCGGTCGACTTCTCGGTGGCCTTGCCTCGCAAGCGACCAGTGCGGCGGGCAGCAATCAAGCCGACCTTCTGACCAGGAGGAGCATCGCGGCGGGTGGTCGAAGCGTGACCAATGTGTTGGTGGTTACCTCCTCCGTGAGGATGCTCGACGGGGTTCATGGCCACAC
>Ga0209935_1002817_pt1 | contig 19747 bp, 15 predicted proteins | sample ThiBio_1000_plan_2_FD_183958 | JGI IMG/M metagenome (GOLD analysis project Ga0209935, IMG submission 183958) | Wastewater bioreactor microbial communities from Cape Town, South Africa - Thiocy_cont_1000_plan (SPAdes) | ecosystem: Engineered > Bioreactor > Thiocyanate-remediating >... | reverse complement strand
GAATGAGGATGCCGATCTGCTCGACGATCTCGCGCCCCCAGCTCAACTCCATCAACCGGCCCTTGGCTTCCTCGCGGTCGCGGGAGTCGCGAATGATCCGGATGAAGTCATCGAGATTGGCGAGAGCGATGAGGTAACCCTCGAGCTTCTCCGCCTCGATCTCGGCCTGGCTGAGCAGGTAGCGGGTACGGCGCAGCACGACCTCGCGGCGATGCTCGATGTAGCAGTTGATCGCGTCCTTGAGGGAAAGGAGGCGCGGCTTGCCATGATCGATCGCCAGCATGTTCACGCTGAAGGAACTCTCCAGCGCGGTGTGCTTGTAGAGATTGTTGATGATGACCTTCGGGTTGCCATCACGTTTGAGATCGATCACGACGCGGGTCTGCTCGTCCGATTCGTCGCGCACGTCGCTGATGCCGGTGAGCACCTTCTCGTTCACGAGTTCCGCGATGCGCTTCACGAGATCGGCGCGGTTCACGCCGAACGGGATTTCCGTGATGACGATATTCTCGCGTCCTCCCTTGGTCTCTTCCGTGCCGACACGGGCGCGCACGCGCACCGAGCCGCGACCGGTCTCGAAGTAGGACTTGATGCCAGCCGAGCCCTGGATCAAGCAGCCCGTCGGGAAGTCCGGTCCTTTGATGTAGGCCGTGAGGCCTTCGATCGTGATATCCGGATCGTCGATCTGGGCGCAGATGCCGTTGATGATCTCGATCAGGTTGTGCGTCGGGATGTTCGTCGCCATGCCGACCGCGATACCCGTGCCGCCATTGATCAGGAGGTTCGGGAACGCAGCAGGAAATACCACCGGTTCGGTGAGACGCTCGTCGTAGTTCGGCACGAGGTCGACCGTGTCTTTCTCGAGATCGTCGAGAAGCGTGCCGCCGAGGGGCGTGAAGCGGGCCTCGGTGTAACGCATGGCGGCCGGCGGATCGCCTTCCACCGAACCAAAGTTCCCCTGCGGATCGATCAGAGTATCGCGCATCGCCCAAGGCTGGGCCATGTGCACGAGGGTCGGGTAAATGACCGCTTCGCCGTGGGGGTGATAGTTACCAGACGTATCACCGCAGATCTTCGCGCACTTCATGTGCTTGCGCGGCGGATACAGGCTCAGCTCGTGCATCGCGAAAAGGATGCGACGCTGCGAGGGCTTCAGGCCGTCGCGCGCATCCGGCAGAGCGCGGGAAATGATGACCGACATCGAATAGTCGAGAAACGACTTCGACATCTCATCGGCTACGTCGATTTTTTCTACTCGCTCGTTAAGAGTGTACATGTACTTCGGAAATCTGGGGTGGGATTAAACGTCCAGGCGGGCGTTCAGCGCATTGTCCTCGATGAACTGGCGGCGCGGTTCGACGACGTCGCCCATCAGGATGGTGAACATCTCGTCAGCCTTCAGCGCGTTGTCCTCGTTGAGGTCGACGCGGAGGAGCCTCCGCTTGTTGGGATTCATCGTCGTCTCAAAGAGCTGCTTCGGGTTCATCTCACCCAAGCCCTTGAATCGCTGGATCTGCATGCCCTTCTTGCCGATATCCAGCACGCGCTGGAGGATTTCGGGAATGGAGAATACCGGATGCGTCACCGCTTTCTCGCCCTCGCCTTCGATCAACTCGAAGAGCGGCGTGTCGCTGTTGGAGAAGTGGTCGACATGGAGCCCTTTCTTGTCCAGCTCCGCGATGAGCTTCTGCACGGCGGTGGACTCATAGAGTTCCACCTTGCGGGCGCGGCGATGGACGCCGTTTTTCTTCGATGATTTTTCGACCGGAGCAGCCACGGCCTCGATCACGACGGGCTCGCCGTTCTCATCGAGCGTAGGCGGCTCGGGTTCGTCCTCGAAAAGATTCAGGTCGAGATTCTCCTCGTGGAAGGCGCGCATCTCGGCCTCGCCGGGGAAATACGTCACCCACTCGGTGTTGCCCTCGCGCACCTTCACGAGGTACGCCGGGAGCTGGCCCGTGGCGGGATTGCGCTCGCTGAGATAGGTCTCGAAATCTCCGCCATGGCGGCGAATCGCCTCGCTGAACTTGGACAGCCTTTCGAGCAACTCGAGGAGTTCCTTGAGCTGCACCGGGGTGAAGACCTTGCTGTCGGCGAGGTTCTTCAGCTTCACCTCTTCCGCGCCGAGCGAGATGAGGATCTTGTTGAGCTGGGCGTCGTCGTCCACGTACTCCTCACGCTTTTTGCGCTTGATGAGGTAGAGCGGCGGGCAGGCGATGTAGATCTTGCCCTGGCGGACGAGCTCCGACATCTGCCGGTAGAAGAAGGTGAGAAGCAACGTGCGGATGTGCGAACCGTCCACGTCGGCATCGGTCATGATGATGATCCGGCCGTAGCGAAGCTTCGCGAGATTGAAGGCCCCCTCCTGGTCGCCCGCGCCGATACCGGTGCCGACCGCGGTGATCATCGTCTGGATTTCCGTGTTCTGGAGCACCTTGTCGAGGCGCGCCTTTTCCACGTTGATCAGCTTGCCTCGGATCGGAAGGATCGCCTGGAAGCGACGGTCGCGGCCCTGCTTGGCGGAGCCACCGGCCGAGTCGCCCTCGACGATGTAAAGTTCGGTAAGCGATGGATCGCGCTCGGAGCAGTCAGCCAGTTTGCCGGGCAGTCCGCCGCCGGTCATCGCGCCCTTGCGGACGGTTTCACGAGCCTTGCGTGCGGCCTCGCGGGCGCGGGCGGCGGTGAGGCCTTTCTCGACGACTTTCTTGGCGACCGGCGGATTCTGGTCAAAGAACGTCATCAGGCCCTCGTACGTGATCGAGGAAACGATGCCTTCCACTTCCGGCGTCACCAGCTTCACCTTGGTCTGGGACTCAAAGCCGGGCCACGGGTGCTTGATGGAAACCACTGCGATCAGACCCTCGCGGACGTCGTCGCCCGAGAGCGTCGGGTCCTTTTCCTTCACGAGGTTGTTCTGCTTCGCGTACTGGTTGATCGCACGGGTCAAAGCGGTGCGGAATCCGGTCGAGTGCGTACCGCCATCCGGGTTCGGAATGGCATTGGTAAAGCAGAGGATCTGGTCGTTATAGCTGTCGTTGTACTGCAACACGAGGTCGCAATACATATCGTCCTCGACCTCCTGCTGGTCCTTGTTGCGAAACTTCACCTTGCGCCTGCCGTCGAGCACGATCGGCTTCGGGTGGATGAGCTGCTTGTTCTCGCCGAGCTGGCGGACGAACTCCTCAATGCCGAGCTTGTAAAGGTACTGCTCGCGCCGCTCCGTCTCCCCGCGCTCGTCGATGAGGTTGATCTCAAGGCCCGGGTTGAGGAACGCCAGTTCGCGCAGACGCGCCGCCAGCTTCGCAAACTGAAACTCGACCGTGATGTTAAAGATCGTCGGGTCGGGCAGGAAGGTGATGAGCGTGCCGGTTTGCTTCTTGTTCTTCAGTTCCCCGATGACCGTGAGCTTTTGCGTCGTCACACCACGCTCGAAGGCCATGTGGTAAACCTGCCCGTCGCGGGACACCTCGACCTTGAACCAGTCGGAAAGCGCGTTTACGCACTTCGCGCCCACGCCGTGGAGACCGCCGGAGAATTTATACGCACCCTGGCCGAACTTGCCGCCCGCGTGGAGATTCGTCAGTACGAGCTCGATGGCAGGCACCTTGAACTTCGGGTGCATGTCGACCGGGATGCCGCGTCCGTTGTCCTTGATGGAGCACGACCCGTCGGCATGCAGGATCACATCGATGCGAGTACAATATCCCGCCAGATGTTCGTCGATCGAGTTGTCGAGCACCTCAAAGACGCAGTGGTGCAGGCCACGTTCGTCCGTGGGTCCGATGTACATTCCGGGGCGCTGTCGCACACCAGCCAAGCCCTCGAGTTTATCGATTTTAGAAGCGTCGTATTTCTCGCTGTTCGGCGTAAGATTCGGTTCGTCGGACATCAATGGAAGAGTGTTAGCAGGAAGGAAACCTGTTTAAACGGGTAAGACTAGGGGCTGCCGGAGGTTCCGACAACCGTTTTTTACACCCCCCTGCCACAGCATCTAGGGAAGCCAATCCCTCTTCAACACAACATATTGCGCTTGAGTCTCGTTAGACCCTCATTTTGCGCATTCCAGGGAAAACCTGCTTCCCGAGACTTCCCATTGCACCCTCGCTTGCATTATCTCAGGTGGCGTGTCCGACAGCCTCGTGCGCCGTATTTACTCCCTCCTGAGCGGGTTGCTCATCGTGGCAGCCGCCTTTTTCACCTACACGTGGAACGCGAAGACCGTCTTCTTCGAGGATGGCGTCTATTTTGCCGATGGGGACTGCTACGCCCGCATGACCCGCGTGCAGATGGTTCTCGAGCACCCTTTCAGCCCGCTGCGCCACCATGACTTTGAGAATTACCCCCAGGGCACCACCCCGCACACCACGGCGCCCTTGGATTTCCTCATCGCCGGGCTTTCGCTCGTCCTGAAGCCCTTCTCCGCCCAATCCCTCGATCTGGCGGGTGCGTACATCTCGCCGCTCCTCGGCGCGCTTCTGGTTGGCTTCCTCTGGTGGTGGTCGCGCAAGGTCTTTCCCGGCAGCCTCCGCTGGCCTCTCCTCCTCACGGTCGTTCTCTCTCCCATCCTCGTCCATGGCTTCCAACTCGGCCGCCCCGACCATCAATCCCTCATCCTGCTTCTCGTCGGTATCGCCTGGGCGGCGGAAATCGCCCTCTGGCGGAACATCCCGGGCCGCTGGCATCTCGTTTCCGCCATCAGTTGGAGCCTCGCGCTCTGGGTCTCGCTCTTCGAGCCCGCCATACTTCTGCTGGCCACCCTTCTCCTTCGTACTCTGGTCGGGGTTCCCTCCCGCCGCCACGCCTTGCTACCGGACCGCACCAGCCTCATCGTATTCTTCGCCATTCTTGTCATCTGGCTGCTCTTCGACGGGTGGCGCGGCACCGGCCTGCCCGAGGCCTACCGAGCGACCTTCTGGCGATGGGCTCAGAACATCGGCGAACTCCAGCATACCTCTGTCCACCAGATCTTCGCCTGGTGCGGATGGCTGCTGGCCGTCATCCCGGCCCTGCTCGTCCTGCGCAGCCTGCAGGTGCGCGCTCTGCCCGGCATCGCCTGGGCCGTCATGATCCTGATCCTCACTGCGCTGGCCCTATGGCACATGCGCTGGGGATATTTCCTCGCCCTCGGCTTCGCCTTTGCCCTGCCGACCGCCCTCGCCGCGATCCCGTGGAAACCCGTGGCGTGGGCGACCTTTCTCATCGCGCTCTGGCCGATTGCGGGTGAATGGGATGACAACCTCTTCCCCGATCAGGAGGAGCTTCGCTCTCGGAATGAAAACCTCGCCGACGCCGTCCTGCTCCGCAGCGCCATCCCAGCCATGCAGAATCCCGGCAGCATCCTCGCCCCATGGTGGCTCACTCCCGCCGCAGTCTACTGGAGCCACCATCCCGGCATGGGCGGCAGCTCCCACCAAAGCCTCCCCGGCATCGTCGACACCGCCGAGTTTTACACCACCAACGACCCCGACAAAGCGGAGAAGATCCTCAAGGACCACAACGTCCGCTACGTCATTGCCTACGAGCCCTCGCGCATCGTGGAAAACTCCGCTCAGATCCTCGGCACGCCCCAGCCGTCATCCAGCTTCGCCGCCGAGCTTTTCCGCACCCGCCCGGTTCCTCCGCGCTTCCTCCGGCTGGTGAATCAAAACCGGTTCTTCCGCATCTATGAGGTGACTGCGGATTAGTTCCTCGTCTGGAGAAGCTGCAGGTTCCCGGTCTGCGTGGCCCATGTCCGGGCCGCATCCGCATCGCGCCGCGACCAGTTGGCCAGGACTGAACTCAAGAAGCGGTTCCGCGCCTCGGCATCGGCGATTTTCAATGCCCAGTTGGCCGACTCCGCCGGCTGCCGCCACTGGTACTGCTCGACAAATCCGTAGATGGCGCTTTCCCGCTCGACGCCCTGTGGCAAAGTCTCGAACCATCGCGCCGCAGCCTGGGGATCGTTGGCCGCATAGCCGCTGGCTGCTCCTTGAAAGGCCATCCGCCGACTCTGTTCATCGCCGGTCAGGGTCGCCGCCCAGGCAAGAGCCTCGCCCGGGTCCTGCCTTGCCACGTCGCGAGCCAGACTCCTCGCCGCCATCGCTCGGACATTCTCGTTTTTGATCTGCGAGAAATTCGCCGCAAACTCCGAAACATCGCCATCGCGCAATTTGCCGAGCATTCCGAAAAGAAAGCTATATGCGACACGCGGGTCCTCGAGGCGATTGAGTACGCCGATCCCCTCCGCCGCCGAGGCTTCCGCCATTACCGACCCCAGCGCGTTGGCGATCGGCGCCGCCGCTTTCGGGTCATCCTGGTCAAAAAGCAAGGCGATAGCCTGCTCGGGGGCCCGTTGAGCAATGATCTCTGTAATCTTGCCCGCAGCCCGGTCCCACACCTGTTCGTTTTGGATCTTGTCCAGCGCCTCCAGCGCGGCGTTGGGATCACGTCGCGCCAGTTCGCTGGCCGCGATGCCGATAAAACCACCCCCGTCCTGCATCGATAAGCCGGAAAAATACTGAAACGCCGCCGCAGGATCGCTCGAGGCCCACGCAAACGCGGCATACCCACCCACCCGATATTTCGGGCGATCCGATGTGAGCGTCCGCGAATAGTCGTACAAACCCGCATAATCAGCGCTGGCCCACTGCTCCGCCACCATCGCCGCGAGCCCATCGTTTGCCGCCTGAGGATCTTTCTCCAACGCGAGTTGCAGCGCAACGGACGGAGCCTGGGTAGCAAGCTGTTTCAACATCGCCCGCAGTACCACCTCCTGGCTGGACCCCGGCTGAGCCTGCAGATCGCGAATACTCCGCACCAGCTCATCGCGAGACAGCCGGGCGGAATAGGCCGCTGCCAGTGCGGCCTTGGCCTCATCGCCATTGGCCAGGGCCATGTCGGCCAGCACCTCCGCAACCGGCCTGCCCTTGGATTCGATCCGGGATTCCACCGGACGGAACGAGAGTTTCGGGGTTATGGAAGGTTGTGGCGCTGGCGTCGATTCCGGCGGCGCGTCCTTTCCCGGACCCGAGCGCCCGCACCCCGCCACGCACAGGACGGCCAAGGCGAGACCTGCCTTCCACCAAGGCCCGGAGCGGGGTTGATTCTTCCACATAGCGATTCGTGAGGGGGCGATGAGCATCGTGCCGGGAAGCCCCTCTAAACTCAAGGCCACTCTCGTCGAGGCGGAAGGCCATCCATATTATTGACTTCTCCCACCGGAAACTCCCGCACACCACACAAACTCGCCCTTTCCTTTTTCCCCCGAATGGATCAAGTAGGACGCATGAGCGACTACGACTTTGCCGTGATCGGCGGAGGCAGCGCGGGCTATGCCGCCGCGCGCACCGCCGCCTCGCTGGGCCTCAAAACCATCGTGCTCGATGGCGGGAAGGAGGTCGGCGGGCTCTGCATCCTCCGCGGATGCATGCCGAGTAAATCGCTCATCGAATCCGCCAATCGTTTCCGCGCCTTCGGCCAGGCTCGCGAGTTCGGACTGCGGGTCACCGATTTCAGTTACGATGCAACCGAGATCGTCGCCCGCAAACGCCGCCTGATCGGGGAATTCGCCGACTTTCGCCGCGAGCAACTGGAATCGGGCAAGTTTGAGTTCGTCCGAGGCAAGGCCTCCTTCCTCGACGCCCAAACCCTCCAGGTCGATCTCCTCGACGGCGCGACGCGCACCATCACCACCCGGTCGGCCCTTGTCGCCACCGGGTCAGTCGTCAACGTGCCGCCAGTACCCGGCCTGGCCGAGTCCGGGGCGTGGACGAGCGACGACGTGCTGGAGCTGACCGCCATTCCCGATTCGATCATCGTGCTCGGGGCCGGTCCCGTCGCCCTGGAAATGGCCCACTACCTCGCCAGCCTCGGCGCGAAGGTCACGATCATCCAGCGCAGCGCCCAGCTCCTGACCGGCGTGGACCCCGATGTGGCTGCGGAACTCGAGCGTGCCTTGAAAGAACGCGGCCTGGAAATCCACACCGGCACCTCACTGGTCCAGGTCGAGCGCGAGGGCGAACTCCGTCGCGTCACCTTTGAAAAAGATGGCGTCACCCACACCATCGAGGCCCCCGCCCTGCTCAATGCCCTGGGCCGCCGCCCCAACCTCGCCAGCCTGGGATTGGAAAAGGCAGGCATCTCCGTGGAAGGCAATCACATCGCCGCCAGCGCGACGCAGCAGACCTCCGTGCCCCATATCTTCGCCGCAGGGGATTGCTGCGGCCCGTACGAGGTCGTCCACATCGCCATCGAGCAGGCGGAACTGGCCGTGCGCAATGCGTTCAAAGTGCTCCAGGGCTCCGGCACGCTGGAAAAGATGGATTACCGGCTCAAGCTCTACGCCGTCTTTACCGAGCCCCAGGTCGCCGTCGTCGGCCTCTCGGAAGCCGAAGCCGCAGCCAAGGGCCTGGAGTACCTCACCGCCTCCTACCCATTCAACGACCATGGCAAATCGATGATCATGGATGAGATGCACGGCTTCGTGAAACTGATCGTGGAAAAGCACACCCGCGAGATCATCGGCGCCTCTGTCGTCGGGCCGCACGCCTCCGACCTTATCGAGGAGGTCGTCGTGGCCATGCGCTTCCGGTCCACGGCGGGCCAGTTCGCCCTCATTCCGCACTACCACCCCACCCTGTGCGAGATTTGGACCTATCCGGCCTCGGATTTGGCCGAGGACGCCTCGGTCGAGAGTTGACCTGCCTAGGTTCACCGCTAGATTTGCCCGTTATCGCCCTATGAACCTCAACAATTTGACGAGCTTTATGCCGGATACCACTCCTTCTGCCACCAAGAATATCCTCACCAACGACGTCCAGATCAAAGGCGCCATCAACTTCGAGAGCGAGCTGATCTTTGACGGCAAGATCGAAGGCGAAATCGTCTCCGAAAACGGCAACCTCACCTTGGGCAAAAATGCCGAGGTGAATGGCGAAGTCCGCACCAAGAACGTCGTCGTCCACGGCACCGTCAACGGCAACATCACCGTGACCGAGCGCGTCGAGCTCAAGGCCAGCTCCCAGCTCACTGGCGACCTGCGCGCCGTGCGCATCGTCATCGAGGAAGGCGCGACCTTCATCGGCAAATCCGAGGTCACCCCGAACAAGCCCGCTCCGGCCTTCAAGGCCTCCGACCGCGGCACCGCTCCCGCTCCTGCCAAGACCCAGTCTGCTTCCGCGCCCGCCGTGTCCTAAGGCTGCATGCAGGACCATCTCCGCAAGGCCCCGTTCCGGTGCCCGCACTGCGAGTACGTCCAGCTCGAGCCCGTCACCGCCATCTCCACGTACTGCCGCTCCTGCGGCAGCTACTATGAGACTGGCGCTCCGGTAACCGGAAAAGAAAAGCCCGCTCCCACGCCCGCCGCTCCCCGGCCCCAGCCGCCAGCGGCGCAGCGTCACGTCCGGGAGGTGCGATGTTATCGCTGCAGGCGGACGCATGAAGTCTCGGCCTCCGCCCGCAGCACGATCTGTCCCGGCTGTTCGGCGTCGATCGAATTTGACGACCTCGTCTTTGATTCCCGCGTCGCCCGCCCGGTTGACACACGCGGACGCCTCAGGGTCGAGGCCAAAGGCTCTCTCAGCAACGGCTATATCGTCTGTGGAGAAGCCGATCTGTACGGCGAAGTCAACGGGACCCTCCGCTGCGAGGGCACCGTGCGTATCAGCTACTCCGGCACCATGAGCTGCCGGATCGCCGCCAAATCGATCATCGTCGAAAAGGGGGCCGTCCTGGACTTTCCCCTCCCCATTATCGCCGCCGAGATCGTCCTGCACGGTTCGGCCCGGGGAAATTTTCATTGCGACGGTCGGGTGCATATCCACCGTCACGGTCGCCTGGAAGGACGGCTCTCGGCCAAATCGGTCGTCGTCGACAAAGGGGGCTTCCTGATCGCCGAGAGCACCGTGCGCCCGGAACCTCCGCCCCAGAAAAACGAAAAGGAAGCGTCCGCAAAGACGCTTCCTCTCGAAGGAATAACCAATCTCGGCCTGGCGTCCTAGACGCCCGGCGCATTTACGGCGTTGCCGAGGCAGCCGGAGTCGGCTGCGGGGCGACCACCGCCGTCACCGCAGGCGGAGGAATCAAAGCCTGTACGTCGGCCAGGATCGATCCGCCAAACATCGCCGCCGGACTCGCCGGGTAGCTCTGGGTCAGCGTATCGAGGGCGGCGCGAGCCTCCTCAAGCTTATTCTGGCGCAGGAGGATGCGCGCCTGCTCCAGCAGGGCAAACGACGCCGCATAGCTCTTGCCGTCCTGGGACTGAACGTCACGCAGGGCGTCGAGCGCCTCGCTCATCTTGTTCTGCTGCTCAAGGTTCTGGGCGATGCCGAGCCGGGCCGCGCCAGCCAGCGCGTTTTTCGGGAAGGTATCGAGGAACTTCTTATACGTTGCCGTCGCGTCTTCGATCTTGCCACCGTCGCGCTGGGCGGCAGCGACGAGGAAGTACGCGTCGGCCGCAGCCTGCGATTTCGGGTACTGGGCGATGAGCGTCTGCCATGCTTCCAGCGTGGTGGCATCGGCAAAGGCTTTCTCCGAGTTGATCCGCGTATTGCGCTCGCTCAGCCAGTAGAAGCCTCCGCCCACGACGACGACCACGACTGCGATGGCGGCGCCAATAATGGTCGAGCGATATTTCGCCCAGAACAAATCCCCATCGAACCCATCGGACTCCAGCAAACGATCCTCCGCCGGAGGCACTTGATCTTTCGACATAAAATTAAGCTCCCACCTCCGCGCGAGCTTCCTCGGCCAGGGCCGTGCTCAGGTAACGCTCACCCGTCGAGCAGGCAACGGTCACGATCAGCTTGCCCGCATTCTCGGGGCGCTTGGCGACCTGGAGAGCGGCCCACACATTGGCGCCGGTGCTGATGCCGACGAGGATGCCCTCCTCCTTGGCCAGGCGGCGAGCCATGGCAAAGGCGTCTTCATTCGCGACCTGGATACACTCCGTGATCTGCTCCGAACCATCCGAAGCCTTGAGATGCAGGTTGCCCGGAACGAATCCCGCGCCCGTGCCCTGGATCTTGTGCGGACCCGGCTTCACCGGCTCACCGGCGAGGGTCTGCGAAATGACCGGGGAATCCTTCGGCTCGACCGCGATGGCCTGGAAGCCCGCCTTGCGCGGAGCCAGCGCCTCGTACACGCCAGTGAGCGTTCCCCCCGTGCCGACAGCGGCGACGAAGATATCGACCTTGCCCTCCGTATCTTCCCAGATCTCCTCCGCCGTGGTCTTGGTATGAATGGCCGGGTTGGCCGGGTTGTAAAACTGCTGGGGAATCCAGGCATTCGGCGTCTCCTTCACGATCTGCTCGGCTCGGGCGATGGCCCCCTTCATTCCCTCGGCGCCCGGCGTGAGCACCAGCTTCGCTCCCAGCATGGCGAGAAGCGTGCGGCGCTCGAGGCTCATCGTCTCCGGCATGGTCAGGATGAGCTTGTAGCCCTTGGAGGCGGCGACAAAAGCGAGGGCGATGCCCGTGTTGCCGCTGGTCGGCTCGACGATCACGGTGTCCTTGGTGAGCACGCCGCTCTTCTCGGCCTCCTCGATCATCGCCATGCCGATACGGTCCTTCACGCTTCCCAGCGGATTGAAGAACTCGCACTTCAGCGCGATGGTGGCGTTCACGCCCTCGGTCACCTTGTTCAGCTTGACGAGGGGAGTGCGTCCGACGGTCTCAACGATGTTGTTGTAAATTTTGCCCATGACGATTGATTTGATAGGGGAAAGCGCAACCTACACGCGGCCCTTGCGGCGGGAAAGGCTATTTTTGTAGGATTCCCTCCATGCCCGGCCTGCTTTCCGAGATGGAAATCGCCCACGAACTCCCCTCCGTGCCCACCTGGTCCCGCGAGGGTTCCGCCATCACTTGCAAACGCGTCTTTCGTGATTTCGCGGAGGCGATGAACTACGTGAACCGCGTCGCTGTCGTCGCCGAAATCACCGATCATCACCCCGATATCGATATCCGCTGGAGCACCGTCCTTCTCTCCCTCTCCACCCACAGCAAGGGCGGCCTCACGGAGAAGGACTTCACCCTCGCCCGGCAGATCGACGCGCTGGTCTAGAAGACCACGTCCTTCTCGGACGGCCAGTCGACAGTGAACTCCTCGGTAATCTGCTTTTTCTGCTTCGGAGCCAGGTCAAAGGTCCAGGTCAGCTTGCCCGTATCCTTGTCCTGGACCGGCGTGTCGCTGAACTTCACATCACGCACCGTGATGCTCGCATCCTGAGCCACAGGCAGCTGATCCAGCACCGTCACCTTGACCGGCTGGTTCTTGAAGTTCTCCAGCGTGGTTTCGTATTTGCGCGTGATGCCTTTGCGCTTCTGGAAGAGCCCGTTCTCGGCCGCCCGATCGACCAGCGTTTTGCGCGTCACCTTCACGTTGTCGTCCGTCCCGAGGTAGAAGTCGAAGTCCTCCCCGGGGGCGATGAAGTTCACATGGCTGTCGCCGATGAAATCCCCGTCGCGGAAGACATTCACCTTGCCGCCCAGGATGGGCGCGCCGCTGGAGTTGGTCAGGCGGGTCTTGAGAAAGGCCACGTCAGCCAGCTTAGGCGTCGTCACATACTCGATCTTGCCGTCAAATTTCTGCGTCGCAATGGCCACGCGGTGCTCCTCACCGTCGCTCGGAATCGTCGCGGGAATCTTGATCTCGAAGACCACCGAGACGCCCGAGCTTTCGATCTCCGCCTGCTCGTATTCCATCGGCGCAGGGGCGGCGGCCACGACCATTTCCTCCTTGTCTTTCGCCGCATCGGCATCTGCTCCCGCAGAATATCCAAAAGTATTCCGCTTGGATACCGCCATGGGTCGAATGAAATTCAGCCACCACGGCTCCAGCTCCGGCATGCGCGCACCCACGCTGGGCCGCGCGGTCGACAGCGAGAGCTTCACATTGTCCCAGTTCTCCCCGGTCTGCTGGCGCACGTTGCCGTAGTAAGCCAGTTCGATCGCGCCGGTCTGGGTATTAACTCGTGCGTCATAGAGCGGCTGCCACGAGGCTCCGCTCATGTTGTAACCCAGCGAAAGTGTCGCCTTCGCGGGTGACGATGCCTTGACCGCGACCAGCACCTGCTTCTCCGTTTTGCCTCCGCCGGAGCGCAGGCGGTTCAGCTCATCAACGACCACCTGCTTTTTGGGCCCGATTTCTCGAATGGCGACGGCATTGGCCTGGGTCGCTTCGGAGATGGCCACGGTCTCCGCTCCATAGAACTCGTAAAGGGGCTTCACCTTTTCCAGGCTGGCGCTGGACGCCCCCTTGCCCTCCTCCGCTCCCGGCTGGGCCAGCCCATCGCGCACCTTGTTCAGAAAGGTCCGGCGCTCCTGAAGATCGGCTTTCTTGGCGACGAGGGTCGCTTCCTGATCCTGCAAGGCCTGGAGCTGCGCCTCCAGCTCCCGTACCCGCGGGTTCACCGTCTGGTCAAAAAACACATCGCGAATCTCCAGCCCGAGGATCTTCACCCCTGTGCCTGTTCCTCCTGCCTGCACGCTGGAGGGATCGAGATCGGCTGGCAGCCCGGCGAGCCGCACCACGCTCTCACCCTCCGGCAGCGCCACCTCGGCGGTGCGGGTCACCCGCGCCCGGTCGGCATAGACCGTGACGGCGGAGATTTGGGAGGACGTGTCGATCGGGGCGGCGGAAAGATGACCGGCCCAAAGGAGGGCGGCCAGCGGGAGAGCGGTCTTTCTCATGGCGTTACCTAGTCAACGCCAGAAGCCCGGAATTTTCCCGAAAAATCTTACTTCCAGAGGGCCACGGCGCAAAAAAGCACTGCCGCGCCATAGACAATGCCGCCCACCATCGCCGCCTTGAGACGAAGCTTCTGGCTGGTCAGCCACGTAATCTGGTCGCGCAACACCCACGGCATTCCCACCCAGAACAGGCCGAGAATGATCCATACATACGCCAGCACCACCACGAGCAGTCGGCTCGTCTCCGGGCGCAGAAAAGCGGCCTCCAGGATCGGCTCTGCCGCGAGAAGGGCGATCATGCCCAGGGCGCGAACCGCGAGAAACTCATCCATGTAACGCCAGGACAGGTAGGTGCCAGCCACCACGGCGATGGCCATCACCCGGCGCAGGTGGGCAAACTCCCCGAGATCCATCGTCGTAATGAGGATAAAACCCCAGATGCCCGCGATCGCAATCAACACGGTTCCCGCCGCACGCGAGCGGGGAAAATTCTTCAAGGCCGACTCGGTCGCCGAGGGCTTGAGCAAGGCCCAGACATGCCCCAGGATGAGCGCAAGGCCGAGGACAAGTCCCACGGCGTGAAGGTCGACCGGATACATCATACGGATGCAGCAGTACCCGAGCGCTTGTCTTTTCGCAACCAGAGCCGTTGATCGAGCGCGTCGGAGGCGGCGGCCACCTGAGCCTGTTTCTTGCTGAGCCCCTCTCCCCGGCCAAGCTCGATGCCGCTCCAGATCACCTTGGAGACGAAGTGCTTGGAATGATCCGGCCCCGTCTGCTCGACGACCTCGTAGGCCGGGGCGCAGGGCTCGATGGCTTGCAAAATTTCCTGCAAGGTTCCCTTGGGATTCACCTCCTCGGGGTTCTTCGCGATGCGCTCAAAGTCATCCAGGGTCTCGCGCAGGACGAAATTCCTCGCCGCATCAAATCCGCCATCGAGGTAGATCGCTCCCACCACGCTTTCAAAGGCGTCCGCCAGGGTCGAGGCGCGTTCGCGTCCCCCGCTGGCCTCCTCGCCGCGTCCCATCATCAGGTAACGCCCGAGATCCATCAGGACGGCATGGGCCTTGAGGGCGGGACGGGAAACGATGCGGGTGCGCAGTTTGGTCATCTGGCCCTCGCTGAAATCCGGATACAGCCGGTAAAGATGCTCCGTCACCACGAGCTGAATCACGGCATCTCCGAGAAACTCAAGGCGTTGGTTGTCGAAGGGATAGTTCTTCCGCTCCAGCGAGATGCTGGGGTGCGTCAAGGCCTCTGCCAGAAGCAGGCCATTGCGAAACTTGTAGCCCATCCGCTCCTCCAACGGGTTCATGATGGATGCGTGTCGGCTTGGATCTGTGGTGGGCATGTCTACCTGTCTGAAGCACCCCCGCAATGTAACAGCCAAAGCATCAAGGCATTACACGCAACCGAGCGCAAATAAGTTCCCGTATTCTTTAGGCGCTGCCTTGCAGGGTTGGCAAGTCCATAAGCACCAACGCCCTCCGGATTTCGGCATCGGGGCCGATTTTCTTCCCTTCGATGGACACCGGAAATCGCCGAACTTTCCGTTTTCTTCAGCCCCTCAAGCTGCTAGCACCGCTGCATGATTGCAGGACCCGCCACGAACGCGCCACGGAATGGGATTCTGCGCGCAATCACTCTGCTCGCCGCCTGCTTCGCCATGACCCCGGCGCGAGCGGGTTCGGAGGAATCGAAGACCGAAACCGTTCCGATCTGGAATGCGCCCGCGTGGGTCAGCCGGGAGTTTGGAACCCTGAAGGATTCCGGGGTCCGTCCCTTCGTCACCTATTATGGCGTTTTCCAGGGAAATCCGCTCGGGGGCATCGACCAGTCCGCCGCCTGGTCGCAGGAACTCGTCTTCGGCGCGGCCTTGGATCTGGAGAAACTTTTCAAACTCCCGGGAGCGTCCCTGGTCATTTCCGGAGCCGATGCCACTGGGAGCAATCTCTCCGACGACATCGGCAACATCTTCACGGTATCGCAGGCCTACGTCACGCCGACTGTCATGTTTTATGAGCTCTACTGGCAGCAGTCGCTCCTCGACGACGCTCTGGAGATTCGCATCGGCCGCCTCGCTGCGGGCGATACCTTCGCCGCACTCCCTGCCTTTGCTCTTCAGGTCAACGGCGGCATCAATGGCAACCCGCTGAGCGTCTTTCTGAACTCCGAGTTCACCGCCTCGCCCAACGCCACCTGGGCGGCCTACGCCCGGTACGCGCCGACCTCGGACACCTACGTGTCCGCCGGTGTCTATCAGGCCACGGACCGCCTCGGGGTCACGGCCTACCATGGCCTGGATTTTTCCATCCGCCCGCAAGATGGCGTGCTCCTCCTCGGCGAGATCGGCTGGACTCCGACCTTTGGGCAGACACCGGCCCCATCCGGCAAGGATGGGAAGGCAACCGCCTCGCCAGCCGCCGGCCTGCCCGGCACCTACGCCGTCGGCATCTATTATTCCAATCTCCCGGAGGACGAATTCACGGGAGGCGGGACGCAGCGGAATTCCCTCGGCGTTTACGCCATGGCCCAGCAGATGCTCTGGTGCAGCCGGGCCAATCCCAACATCAGCTTCTCGCTGTGGGGCGGAGCCACCGGCAATCCGCAGCCGGAGATCGCCACCATGCCGGTCATGGGATTTGCCGGAGCGATCTGGCAGGGGCTCATCCCGGGACGCGACCAGGACCAGGCCCTTTTTTCGTTCCTCGTCGGAGGCTGGAGCAGCGACTACGCCAATGCCTCAGCGACACAGGGAGCCGGATGGCCGACAGCGGAGTCGGTCCTGGAGTGGAGCTACATCGTCCAGTTGACCCCCAACCTCACCGTTCAGCCCGACATCCAGTACGTACTGCGCCCCGGCGGAACGGGAAACATCGGGAATGCTCTCGTGCTGGGCCTCCAGGTCAGCGCTTCGTTTTAGGCATCACGCCGGAAAGATTCGGGCCTCCGGAAAATTTCCGAGTTGTCAACGCACCGGACCAGCTTAGGTTCTCGCGCATGTCCCGTCGTTGCTTTTGGGTGCTTTGCCTGTTGCTGGCACCCTTTGCGTGCCTTCCCGCCGCACGAGTCGCCGATAGTCTGGTGCGCATCCAGGCCACCTCCCAAGACCCCAACTACCGCGTCCCCTGGGCTGGTGGTAATGTCGTCAGCGGCGTGGGCGCCGGATTCATCATCGACAACAACCGGATCATGACCAATGCCCATGTGGTCAGCAACAGCCGGTTCCTCCTCGTTTCCAAGGAGGGCGACCCAAAGCCCTACCTCGCCCGCGTGCTCTTCATCGCCCACGACTGCGACCTTGCCCTGCTCACCGTGGATGACCCGAATTTCTTCAAGGGCACCAACGCCCTCACGTTTGGCGGCATCCCCGCCATCGAGTCGACGGTCTCGGTCTATGGCTATCCCATCGGGGGCGATCGCCTTTCCGTCACGCGAGGCATCGTCTCCCGCATCGACTTCCAGCCCTACACGCACTCGGGCGTGGATTCGCACCTCACGATCCAGATCGACGCCGCCATCAACCCCGGCAACAGCGGCGGCCCCGTCCTCCAGGATGGCAAGGTCGTCGGCGTCGCTTTCCAGGGGTACAGCGGAGACGTCGCGCAGAATGTCGGCTACATGATCCCGACGCCGGTCGTCCGCCGCTTCCTCAAGGACATCGAGGACGGACGTTATGACAAATACGTCGACCTGAGCCTGAGCTATCATTCGCTGCACAATCCCGCAATGCGCCGCGCCCTCGGGCTGAGCGACGAGGACACCGGCGTGGTGGTGGGCGATGTCTTCGGCGGAGGCAACAGCGACGGACTGCTCAAGACCGGCGACGTTCTCCTCGCCATCGATGGCCTGCCCATCGCGAGCGATGGCACGGTCAAGATGGACTCCGGCGACCCGGTCGAGATGGCCGAGGTCGTCGAACGCAAGTTCCGAGGGGAGAAGGTGAAATTCCACATCCTCCGCGATGGCAAGGAAGAGGACGTCATCCTTCCCCTCACCCACTCGTGGCCCTTTACGCTCCAGGCCAACGCCTATGATGAGAAACCGCGCTTCGTCGTCTTCGGCGGCCTCGTCTTCCAGCCGGTGGATGCGAATTTCATGCGCGAGCACGACCCCGCCGACCTGCGCCTGCGCTATTACTTCGATCACTTCATTTCCGATCATCTCTATCGCGACCGGCAGGAAATCATCACTTTGAGCTCGATCCTCGCCGACCCGGTGAATGCCTACTCGGGTGAGTTTCGCTACAACATTGTCGACACCATCAATGGACAGAAAATCCGCAAGCTCGACGACCTCGCCGAGGCGCTGAAGAAACCTGCCGACTACTATGTCATCGAGATGGTCGGCCAGGGCCGCCCGCTCGTCCTGGAAAAACAGGCCGTCGACCAGGCCCGCGAACGCATCCGCACCCGCTACGGAGTCGTCAATGAACAGCAGCTTTAGTCCCATGCGCCGGTTTCCTCTTACCATCGTCGCGCTCCTCGCGCTCGCACCCGCCCTGCACGCCGCAGCCACCCGCCCGAATGAGCCCGTCGCCACGCCCGCGCCGGCGACCTCGGAGGTCACTGCCGCCTCGCTGGTCCGGGTCAACTCGACCAACCAGGCATACGACTTCTTCCGTCCCTGGAACAAAAAGGCCCCGTACTTTCGCAAAGGCCTCGGCGTCGTGGTGGAAAAGAACCGCATCCTCGTGACCGCGGAACTCGTCACCAACAGCACCTACATCGAACTCGAGGACCCCGTCACAAATGCCCGCGTGGCCGGGCAGGTCATCACCGTCGACTACGATAGCAACCTCGCCCTCCTCGCCCCGTCCGACGAGAACTTCCTGAAAAACGCCAGGCCCCTCGCGCTGGACAAGGGCGCCGTGGTCGGGGATCACATCGAGCTGCTTCAGTTGGAAACCAACGGCCTCGTCGCCCAGACTCCCGGCACCATCACGACCATCGCCGTCGCTCCCTATCCGCTCGGCCAGCTCGCCTTGCTCACGTTCCGGATCAGTTCGCCGATCCAGAGCCGCGACAGCAGTTTCACCATTCCCGCCGTGCGCGACGGCGACCTCGTCGGCCTGCTCATGCGCTATGATTCCCGCAGCCAGACGGCGGATATCATTCCCGCCCCGATCATCGCCCATTTCCTCGCCGATGCCTCGCAGGCGACTTATCAGGGCTTCCCGCGCGTCGGGCTCGGCTACTCGCCCACCCGCGACCCGCAGCTCCGCCGCTACGTCGGGCTGAAGGACGATGGCGGTGTCTACGTCACCGCCGTGCGGCCCGGGGGTGCGGCAGACAAAGCTGGCATCAAGCGCGGCGACGTCATTCTCGCCGTGGCGGGCAAGCCGATCAACCAGGACGGGGAATTCGATCACCCGCTCTACGGCAAGCTCACCTTCAGCCAACTCACCAGCGACGCCAAGGTCGGCGACAAGGTCGATTTCGTCATCCTCCGCGACGGCCAGAAACAGACCATCCCCATCACGCTGGAGGCCGTCGACCGCGGCAGCATCGTCAGCGACCCGTACATCTTCGACAAACAACCCCGCTATCTCGTGGTCGGAGGTCTCGTTTTCCAGGAGCTCTCCCGCCCGTACCTCCAGGAGTGGGGCGCCAACTGGCCCAAGGAAGCCCCTCAGCGTCTCGTCGCTCTCGACGCCTTCCAGGATGAGGACACCACCCCCGACCGCGGCAAGGTCGTCTTCCTCAGCCAGGTCTTCCCCACCGCCAGCGCCCTCGGCTACCAGGATCTCGAGCACCTCGTCGTCAGCAAGGTCAACGACGTGCCGATCAAGAGCCTCGACGACCTCGCCAAGGCCATCGCCACCCCGAAGAACGGCTTCCACAAGATCGAGTTCGACGACGACCCGCCGATCATCTATCTCGACGCCGTTGAGTCCGAGAAATCCGATGCCCAGATCCGCCAGGAGTACGGCATTCCGGAATTGAAGAACCTCAACTAAATAGTGTCGTCACGAGATGTGAGTAAGTGGTAAAAGGAAAGGATGATGCCCGCATCGAAAGAAGCCGCCTATCATCGTCACGACATCAGCGAGAGGCATTGGGAGTTGTTGGAAGGTCATT
>Ga0209935_1002816_pt1 | contig 19749 bp, 22 predicted proteins | sample ThiBio_1000_plan_2_FD_183958 | JGI IMG/M metagenome (GOLD analysis project Ga0209935, IMG submission 183958) | Wastewater bioreactor microbial communities from Cape Town, South Africa - Thiocy_cont_1000_plan (SPAdes) | ecosystem: Engineered > Bioreactor > Thiocyanate-remediating >... | reverse complement strand
CGGCCGACATCTTTAGCTTCGGCATGGTGCTGTGGGCACTGTTTGCACAACGGCATCCATGGGACTGGGACGGCGCCGCAGAGGCACTGAAGCGCACGGTGGCAGGGAACCGGCCGTCACTGCCGGACCGCAGCGAAGGCTCGCAGTGGCCGCGGCGCCTCAAGAGCTACCGGCTCGGCCGCGTGCACCGCCTGATACGCCGTTGTTGGTCACAGTCGATCAACGACCGTCCGACCGCCGTGGCAGTGCTGATCGAGCTCAATGCCATCATAGCAACGCAGCAGGAACAGCAGCAACAAGCACAGTAGAGCAACATAAAGAGAGCACTCACGTGCGGTGTAGACGATGGCGCGGTGCCGCGGTGCTGCTGCGCGGGAACGGGGCCATTCCTCTGCCGCCGCCCTGCTGCTCGTGCTGCTCGTGCTGCTCGTGCTCCGCCAATCGCGCGCCACCTGTGACACCCGGTGCCTCGCTCCAGAATGGCCAACGACACTCTGCAGAGGCAACGCCGTACATCGGCCATTGTGTTGATGCGGAAGATCCTCGGCGTACCAGCGCAGCAGCAGCAGGACGCGAGACAACAAGCGGCGGCCATCATGGCGGCAGTCACCGCGCTGTCCATCGCCGAGGTCGACGCTGCCCTCCAACAACTGAGCGACTTGCTGCTCCTCGATATACTGGCGAACGTGAGTGTCGATCTCGTGCCACCGTCGAGTCGCCGCTTCCCTGCAGCGATCGCCAAGGTACGACGCCTGCGTCGCCTGCGCTGGTACGCGCACGTGCTCACCACGACCACGACCACGACCACGACCACGACCACGACCACGATCACGACCACCAGCTCGAAGCTGTCACCGCCGCTGCAGCATCGAGCGGAGCAGTGTCAGCGAGCTCTCCAGCCGTAGCATGGGTTGCTTCGGGCTTGAGATTGGCGGGGCCGGCCGTGAGGTGCGCGGCGTTGCTGTTCCGCCGCGCGTCGGAGCCTCGGCGGCTCGAGACGCTGCGGCAGTGGCGCGACTTTGCTCGGCGCCTTCACATCGCGGTCGCCAACACGGGCGTCGACCTCCTGCTCTTGCCGAACGCTGCCACTGCCACCGTCACTGCCACATCTTCGCAGCAGCAACAACAACAACAGCAGCACCAAGGCTCGAATGTTCGCTCAGGTGCTGCGCGACTGAAGGCGGCGCTGCAGCCGCAGCTGGCGAGCGTCTTCCTGGCGACGGCCTTCTTCCACGGCCTGGCGCTGCTGCCGGTGCTGGAGGATGGCGCCGAGTTCTCACTCGCACACGCCAAGCGCTTTGCGGCCGAGCAGCGACCGCAGATGCGTGGCTTGTGGTCGGGTTCGCTGGACGAGAGCCTGCTGGTACTCGACACTCACTCGTACCTGTCATTCTGCTCGCGCTTCGACCTGCGGCACACGATCGTCGTCTCGGCGCTTTCGAGTGTCATTGCTCACGGTCATGCGGCCATCGAGCGCTTCTACGACTCGGTTCCGACACCAGCCGTGCTCAGAGCCATCGACGGCTCCTCCTCGTCGAGTGCTGGCGAGCTCGCTGATGCTTCTCAAGCAAGCGGTGCAGCAACAGCGGAAGCGCCGCTGCCCACACCCTCTTCTTCTGACGGCGATACAAGCGCCGCGGCAGCGCCCGAGGCTACGGGTGGTCTGGAACTCGCGCTCGAGTCGATCGAGGGCCCGCCACAATACCGCGGTGAGGCTTCACCGAGCGGCGTCGCTGCACAGCCCCCTCAGGACGATCGCCTGCTATCGCGTACGCAGTTCTACCTGCGTGCACTGCAGGTGATTGTCTTCCAACTGCCACCGGCGCTGCTCGAGAGCAAGCTGCTGCCAATGCTGTTCTAGTACGTGGTGCTTGCAGCATGTGCAGTGCGGGTATGGAGGACGATGGGTACTGATGCGTCACACTCGCACTCGCAGCTTCATTCAGCACACGCACTCGATCGTCAATCGCCAAGCGCACCAGCTCTTCCTCGCCATCATCACGCAATGCACTCCTGGTTCGATTGGCGAGCGCATCATCCCTACCTACCTGTCGTTGTCTCTCGAGGTACGCCACCGTACGGTCTGCGAGAGCCGTAGCGGAGAAGAACAATCACCACCACAACCACGCTGACACGCATATGTACTCGGTGCTACAGCGGTTCCCGTATGTGACGGCGGCCGAGTCTCTGGTGCCGGCCATGGTCACTGTGATACAGTTCGTCGCCAACACCAACCGAGGTCTTGCTCTGTATTGTATCGACCTCGTTTACGGAAGAATCCGCGAGCTGATGGACAGCCAAGACCCCCGTCACACGCCACGCGACCTGGTGTTGTTGCTGTTCCAAGGCATTCACGTGTGTGACGCAAGGTTCGTTCGCGCAACGCCAACTGCAGCTAGATTCGCCACGAGGCGGTACTGAGTAGTAGATTGGCTCGGTCCCGAACTGGTTACAGCATCCTGGAACCAATGCTGGCACTCGTGGAGCAGCTGGTGACCGAGACGCCGAACGCCAAGTGGCAACGACAGATGTTGCGTCAACTGCAGTCGGGTATCTGCAGCAGCTTCGATTACAGCCGCAAGGACCGCGTGACTGAATGGTACTTGCGGCTGCTCGCACGGCTTGGTGCCAACCAAGACTTGGCACCACCACCGACATTGCTCGAGCTTCCACCAGGCAAAGCGATGGCTCGTTTGTAACAGAGAGAGAGAGATTGATTGTAGATTTGAATGTACATTCACAAGCATTCGCGGTATTAACAACTCACAGAAACAGTGGCAAGAGAGTAGACAGCAGAGAGCAGAGAGCAGAGAGAGCAGAGTAAACACGAGCATCTACTCAGTGTAGATTGGCACATCGTTGTTTGTTACGGCTCGTTAGGACGAACGAATCAACGGGAGAACGATCGACCTCCAGCGCATTCCAGCGCAGTCGGCATGGCTCGAGCGATAGCTCGACAAAGTGGTGTACACTCTTGACGACGCTGAACATCTTCCAGTCCATCACATGATCGACATCGAGCTTGCCACCACCGCCGCCAACGATCGTGTACGTGACGCCTTCGCGTTCGCCGCGTAGATAGGCGTGCGTGTGGCCCGAGACGACGAGGTCGACGTGGTGCTTCTCGAACAGCGGAACCCACTACAGCGGCAACGAGTGAGCGCTCGCAACGGTATCATTTTGCCGATCGGAGTCACGTACCCACTCGCGAACAAACTCCTCGCCAGAGTAGCTCTCCTTCGCGTCCCACAACTCTGTGAACGGAGGCAAATGCAAAAACACAATGCTGCACCCACACGATAACAGGAGAGAGAGAGAGAGAGAGAGAGAGTCAGAGACGGTCAGAGAGTGCTACACTCGGCGTCTCACTCGTTCGTTCGTACCGAAAGTCAGCGTTGAGACTCGCATCGCTTTGGAGCTCCTCGGTGAGCCACTGTGTTTGGCGAGGTGCAATGATCGGGTGTGCGTTGCTGTTCAAGAACAGTAACCTCGCTCGGCCGTAGGTCGAGGCATAGTAGTCAATGTTGTCGGGCAGCGCCGTGTACGCGTACGATACCGAGTGCTCGCCATCGTGGTTGCCGCGCACGAGTGCCACGGGAACCGAGTGAGCGATGGGCTCGATGGTGTTCCAGTAGTACACGGCCCACTCGTGGATGTTGGAGCCCTGCGCGTGAGGCGAGTGAGAGAGAGAGAGAGAGAGTGACGAGGGTCGGGCGCGAACTGTAGTAGATACCTTGTCGACGATGTCGCCCACCAACACCAAGAGGTCGAGGTCCTTGCGCAGGTGCTGCACAATGTGGCTCATGACCGACGAGCCGTACTGCATGTCGCCGACGAGGCCGATCGTCAGGTGGTCGTCGGGGTTGTTTGCGCGGCGCACGTTGATGCGGTGCGGTTCGGTCTGGCAATCGATGGTGCCACAGTCGATCGTGTAGTACAGAGGGATGCGGCGAGCATTGGGCGAGTCATGCAGTGCCGCGGCGGCGGCGGGCAGCAGCGACTGGAACGAGAGGAGGCTCTTGTGGATGAAGTGGCAGTCGTCGATCTCGGTGACCTGCGTCGGCGACGCGGCGAACACCAGGCGCTCGGCGCTCCAGCCCCAGCGCACCGAGCACTGGCGCAGGCTGTGGCTGGTCTCCCACATGACGGCCACGGTGCCGAGCTCGCCGTGCGAGCTGGCGGCGCGCAGCAGCGGCTGCTTGCTCCAGGAGCACGCGACCGACGGCGCTGGCGGCATACGCAGCAGCTGCAGCGCGAGCTCGTCGGCCATGCCGCGGTTCGAGACGTGCGCTCGGTGCTGCGAGCACACCTGCACACGCAAGGTGCGCGTACGAGGCGGTACGACCATGGTGACGCGGCGTGTGTGCCATTCGACGTGCTCCTCGATCGTGCTGCGCACCGAGCCCAGCTGCTCGAGCTCGGCCGCTGACGCCGCGGCGCTCTCGACCACACGGCCCCGCGTGTCGGCCGAGTTGGCGGCCGACGCCAGGATGATGGCGTCGGTGGCGGTCGTCATCACCGGTTGCTGCTGCTGCGTCTTAGAGGCCGTGGCGGCGTCGAGGCCGAGGGCCTGGGCCTGGGCCTCGTCGGCAGCGGCGCGCGAGCGGTCGCGCGTCCAGCGCAGCTCGTCGTGCTCGTCGCCCTCGCCGGCGAGGAAGGCCAGCTCGAGCCACACGTGGTCGTCGAAGAAGGCGTTGCAGTAGCGGTTGCGGAAGGCGCAGCGATGCACGGCCCAGTTGCCGAGGTCGGTCGTGGGCCGGCGCAGCAGCGCCGAGGCCGACGCCATCAGGCGGCCGGCGTCGAGCAGCTCGACGAGGTTGAGGCTCGGCGCCGCGCGCTGCAGCACGCGCACCGACACGTCCTGCCACACGCACGCCAGCGGCAGCGCCGGGCGCTCGGCGGCATCGGCCGTCACCGGCCCGCCGGACGCCAGCCAGTAGTGGTTGTCGACCACGATGCTATCGGCGTGGCCGGCGGTGGCGTTGAGGTCGACCGAGCGCTGCTCGACGGCGACGCTCGAGCGGCCGTCGGAGGTCCAGCCCGCCAGCTGGCGCGAGAACGACGGGTTCACGAGCAGCGACGCAACGGCGTCGACCAGCGGCGGCGGTGGCGGCAGCAGCAGGCCACCGTGCGCAGCAGCGGAGCACAGCAGGCCGCCGCGGTAGCGCGTGTCGAGCCAGTGCGAGAGCGAGCGCGCCTGCGCCGCGACCTCGTGGTGTACGTGGCGCCCCGAGCGCTGCAGCACCACGACGCCCGCCACGGCCCACACGGCCGCCACCACGAGCGCCAACCCGAGCGCCCACCGCACACGGCTCGCGCCTCCACCGCCTCCACCGCCGCCGCCTCCTCCAGATCTCGGATGGTGCCGAGGGAGCACCATGAGTCACACGCACGGCCACCACCACCACCACTGCTCTGCTGCTGCGAACGACGGACGGCAACGAGACACTGCGCCGCTGCCGCCGCCATCGGCATCGTCGTCACCGCCCTCGCCATCACACGTCAGCAGCCCTCACTCACTCTCACTCTCTCACTCTCACTCACTCTCACTCTCCCACGCTCGCTCGACACTTGCAGACTGATGCTGAGCCTCGCAGGATTCGAGGCGCGCGTGCTGTATCGCGCGCTGGTGCGCGCGGTGGACGCGTACCTGGGCGAGGTGGCGCGCGGCGCGCAGGTCCTGCTGCCGCGCGAGGAGGCCCGCCTGCTGCTCGCCGACGACGCTGCCGCTGCCACGGCCACGGCCACGACCGCGGGCGCCAGCGCTCTCTCTCCGTGGACGCCGTTGGACACGTCGGCTGCGCGGTCGTTCACGTGGCTGCACGCCGTTGCGGTGTTCGATGTCGGCGGTGCCGCGGGCTCGATGCATGCGGCCGATGGTGCGGCGTCGCCGAGCGTGCGCTTGGCCGACGTGCGCAAGGAGGCCGTCGGCGTGCTGAAGCGCAGGTTCACGAGCGCTCCGACCGAGCACGAGGCGCAGCGCAAGGCGCTCAGCGGCGGCTACCAGATGCTGCGGTCGCTCAAGGGCCGCGCCAAGGCGCTGCGCGCCATGAGCTACGTGCCGCACAGCGACGCCGTCACGGCCGGCGTGCGCGTCGTCGTGGCCGCTCGCTACCTGCCGCCGCACGCCCTGCCGCCGCAGATGCCGCGCACGGCGCCGAGTTTCGCGTACGACATTACGATCATCAACGTACGTGCTGTCGCGCACGCGCGCGCTCTCTCGTGTGGCGCGTGTTGCACCGGTGCTCGGCTCACTGGCGCTCGCTGCCACGCCACAGACCAGCAGCCGCAACGTGCAACTGCTGCGGCGGCAGTGGGAGATCCTCGACCTCGACGGCTCGGTGGTGGAGGTCGAGGGCGCTGGCGTCGTGGGAGAGACGCCGCACCTGGCGGCGCGCACCGGCTGGCACCGCTACTCGTCGTGGACGCGCTCGAGCTCGTACGGCGGCACGATGCGCGGCTCGTTCCTCATGGTGGACGCCGACGCGCCGCATCCGGACTCGACGGCCTTCCATGTCACGGTGGCGCCGTTCGGGCTCGTGGTGCCGAACGAGTGGTGCCTGCGCCCGCCGCCGCCGCAGCAGTGACGCAGCGCCAGCACCGCGCGCTCTCTCTCGCTCGGCGCGGCATTCGCTCTCTCGCCCGCTCGCCGACGCACGATGAAGAAGCGCTGCGCGCTGCTACCACACGAGCGACAGCTGCTCGAGAGCGGCCACTTGCGTGAGGTCACGCACTCGAACGCTACCAGCCGCTGGCTCGAGGCCGTGCCGCCCGTCGCCGCCGATGACGCAGACATCACGTTGGCCGTCGGTGATGGCGCCACCTCGACCGCGACCTCGACCTCGAGCTCGGACGATGATGGCCGAGAGTCACCCGACGGCAGCGCGCAGCAGAGGATGACGCGTGTGTACCGTCCGATGGGAGATGCCGAGCTCCAGTCGCTGCTGGCGCACGGCGCACTGCCCGACACGCAGCCGTACCAGACGATCGTCGAGGGCCGCGCGGGCTTCGAGTACGCGAGCCGCTACCTGCGCGGCACCAAGAAGGTCGACTCGCAGCCGAGCACAGTGGTCGAGTTCACGGTGCCGACGAGCGTCATCCAGCGCCTGTTCGCCATGCAGCACAAGGCCGAGGACGGCGTGTGCAGCATGGGCCTGGGCCACAAGGCGGGCCGCGGCCTCGAGCTCTTCAACGCGGCGCTGCGCGACGCCGCCGCGGCAACCAGCGGCTCCTCGTACCGCATCGTGCTCGTCAAGCGGCGGCCGCGCGAGCGCGCCACCGACGCGCCGGCAGCAGCTCGCGGCTCTGCTCGCAGCAAGGTGTCATCGTCTTCATCCACAAGAACAAAGGTCTCGAAGCCGTAGCGAAGGAGGAGCTCCGCGTGCAGCAGGAGGGTCGCGGCATTCGCTCGGCAGCTCGCTCGCGTCGCCATCGCAGCACGGCCGCCATATGTCCGCCGACGAGTGGAGAAGGAGCGCTGGCTTGCGCCTCGTGCTACAGTGCGTGTTGGGCGAGCATGATGGGCACAGGCGTGCAGCAGCAGCGGTAGCAGCAGCAGCAGCTAACGCCAGATGCGCAGGCAGACGAGCATCGAGCTGCTGCGGCACGAGGCGTCGGGCGTCGCCGTGGCTCTGCTGGCGAACGACGACAACCGCCTGACGACGATCTTCGTGCACGAGTTCTCGCGTGTGCTCGACATCATCGAGGCGTACGTCGCTGCGCCGCGCACATGAGAAGCGTGGGGCTGTGGCACTCACACCGAGCGGCTGCTGTGTGTGTGCTGCTCTGGACGACGCAGCGAGGCGTCCGACACGCGCGCGCTCGTGACCGTCGGACACGGCCGCTTCTTCTCGAACGGGCTCGACCTCGCCGTACGCTGGCCGCGCACGCCACCGTAGGTCGCGCGAACTGACGAGTCAAGAGCTTGGTGCCGGTGAGCAGGAGATTGCGAGCGAGGGCCAGAGCGTCGACATGGTGCTGGCGTCGCTCGAGTCGCTGCTGCGGCGGCTGGCGGCGCTGCCATTCGTGAGCGTGGCGGCCATCAACGGGCACGCGTACGGCGGCGGCCTGATGCTCGCCATGGCGCACGACTACCGCGTGATGCTTGCGTCTCGCGGATGGGTGTGCGTGCCTGCAGTGCGCCTCAACATCCAGCTGCCTGCGGTGCTGGTGGAGCTGATTCGGTACGTGCTCGTGCTCGCGCCTGCCGCACTGCGCTACGCTCGAGCACTGACGGCAGCGCAGCTCCAAGGTGGCGCCGCATGTGGCGCGTGCGATTCTGCTCGAGGCCAAGCGCTTCGATGGCCGCGAGGCGCTCGAGGCCCACGTGGTGGATGGCGTCGCAGAGACGCAGCAAGAGCTGCTGCGGCTGGCGATCGAGATGGCGGCAGCGCGCGCGCGAGAGACCGGCACGGCGCTCAACCGCGCCACGGTGCGGCACACCAAGCTGCTGCTGTACGCCAAGCTGTAGCGCGCACGCCCGCATGCTCGAGTACTCGAGATATAGAGAGAGACGCACACACACAGAGGGGTTCGAACCGGACGACAGCGCGGTTGCGGTTGGGCAGGCATTGTTTCGATTGGGCCGTTCGGGTACACCACACACGATCGAACTCTAGAAGGGCACATTGGACGAGAGTGCGCTATCGGGAGCGAGGAGAGCCTCGTAATCCAAGGCGCACTCACGTAGATGTGCGCTCACAAGACAGGAGAGATAGAGTAGCGAGAGAGAACGAACCGACATCAAGCATCAAGTTCGAGCTCGCGAGAGAGAGAGGGAGAGAGAGAGAGCAGGAGGAGTGTTACAAGAGTGCAGCGAGCAGCATGCTCACGAGAGCAAGCACGATGGTAGGCATCACGGCGCTAGCACCGTTGGCGCTGGCGGTGCGCCAGACGAAGGGAATGACGTTGTACTTGGCGACCCTCACGCGCTCGATCGTGTAGGGCGAGACGCCCGAGTTGCACAGCACGTAAATGTCGTTGTAGGGCGACTGCACGTACTGCAGGGCGACGGGGCTCGTGCACACGACGGTGTACTGCGCCGAGAGCACGGCCGTCTGCCAGTTATCGGTCGAGACGAACTCGTAGACCAGGTTGTCGGAGGCGACCGTGTAGGCGCGGCCCGAGCGGTCGTTGATGATGAGGCTGCCGAACGAGCCGAAGAGGCCCGTGTAGTTGCCGTGATCGACCGACGTGCGGAGGATGGCGCCGGTGTCGATCGAGATGCGGTAAATGCCGCCGGCCGACTCGGTGAGGCCCGAGCGCGTCAGCAGGAAGAAGCCCGACGGGTTGGCGGGGTCGGTGCCTTGAAAGAAGGCGATGCCGTTGACGCCGAAGCCGAGGGAGTCCTGCGGCAACAGACGGAGGTCCTTGGCCCACACGGAAGCCTCGCCGTTGCGGTCGGCCTTGTAGATCACGCCCTGGTAGGCGTCGGTGGCGTACAGGTTGCCGACCGAGTCAGCCGCAACGTTGGCCACGAACTTGGTCTTGACCGACGGCAGCAAGCCCGAGAGGTCCCACGTGCCCTTGATCGAGCCGTCCTTCTACTCTCGATGGAATTGGATGGCGTGAATTGGACGAGGATGAGGACGAGTTAACACATGCAGGAGGAGAGAGAGGACCGACAGCAAACAGCGACAGTCGCTTCCTCGTAAGACTTGGGGCACTCGCACGAACCTTGCTCAACGAAATGATCGAGGCCACGTTCGAGAGCTTGACGCTGTTGGCAGCGACGTAGACCAAGCGGCGCGTGGCATCGACCGCCAGACCAGTGGTCGCCAAACCGGCGGTGGAGTTGGTGAACTGCTGGATCGGCTGGCCGTCCTCGACAAAGTACAAGCTGCACCGCAGCAGCACAACCACCACAAACAAGCAGGAGCGCACGTGAGCCAAATGGTCGCGACCGCTCGAACGAGCGAGTGGAAGGTCGCCTGCGCCGCCTCGCTCCAACAGGACTGGCGCGCTCGACAGCCGCTGCGTGCCGCCAGCGCCAAGCCAGCGCCGAGCTGTCTACGCCGTAGTGCCGCTGTGTCTTCAGGCGCGCTCGCGGCACAGCGAGAGGCGTCGTCCAGCGCAGCAGCGTGCCACCCGTGCGCGGCTTCGTAGGGGAGCGTGGAGCGATGGGCGCGAGCGCGAGGCGTACCTGCCGTAGGTCTGCGAGCCGACGACGAAACCGAAGTCGGGAATGTACGCGAGACCGAGCGGGTTGAAGGCCGGCGGGCGCGAGAGGCTGGGGCCCACTCGGCCAAAGTTCTGCGCCGAGGCCACTGCCAGCAAGAGCGCGAGCGCCAGCACCACACGGCCGATCATCGTGAGCGCTGGGGAAGTGGAGGACAGCGCGGGCGGACGGGGCGAAGAAGGGGAGGAGAGCAGAGAGACTGAGGACGCACAGCCCCACCAGCAGCAGACGAGCCACTGAGGCGCGCGAGGGTGCGCTCGAGCCCGCCCCCGCTCTATGACACGATACTCCAACCACGAGCTTAGCGCCCTCGTCTGTTCTGTACGTACCCCGTTCTGGGGTACGGCGCCAACAACCACACAACCACACACAGAGAACCACACACAGAACGGCGCTCAGCGGTGACGAATACAAGCACGCGAGACGCAACACTGGCTGCAGCATGAGCGTCTAGTACGCGGGGTTGCGGAGTGGGAGTGGGTGGATTTGCCGCCGCCTCAGAGTAGGCGGTGTAATAACAGGAATAGCGTGAGTGAATCAAATGAATCAACTGCGCGATATGTGGTGGAGCTCACGCGAGAGTTGCAATCGGACCTTCGGTTCCGATGTGCGAGCCACGACGAGGAGCAGCAACGAGCAGGGAACGAGGAGCAGGAGCGGCGAGGAGAAGAGCAGGCTTGCGTTCGTGTGGCGCTGCCAAGCCGTGTTTGGCGAAGCTAAGAAGGAGCCGTTCGTTCGTTCGTTCGTTCGTCGTTGCCATCTCGTTGCTTCGTTGCTGCTTCTTCTCCCTGTCACGCTCTGCTGTATCGATATATCTCTCTCCCTCTATCTCGCGCAAACACGTTCATTCACTCACTCTATCATGAGTCGGCCGCCCCTTGCGGCGACCTCGTCGGGCCGGCTGCAGGGCGTTGGCGATGGTACGCGCGCGCCGTCGCTCACGACCTCGAACTCGAGCTCAAGCCTCCCCAAGAAGCCGAAGCCCGCGCCCTCGCGCCCTGCTGCCACGACTTCGGCAGTCAAGCCCAAGGCCGGCGTAGCCTCGACCTCAAGCACCAAGCCCTCCGCCAAGGCCTCGTCTTCGTCGACGACGAGTGCGGCTCGTGGCAACCGCGCGCAAACCACCGCGAGTGGCGGCGCCACCAAGAAGCCCGCTGCTGCTGCCGCCGCCAAGAAGAAGCCAGTCGAGTCATCGTCGTCCGAGGAGGAGTATGAAGAGGAGATCGTAGTGATGATCATCCAAGACGGCGAGGAGTGCGAGGCGTTCGTCGGCAGCGACGACGAGTACGAGTACGAGGTGGTCGAGGAGATCGAGGAGTACGTCGACGTCGAGGACGAGGAGATCTCGGACGAGGCGCTCTTCGACCGCTACAACCCGCTGCTGTCGGCCGCCGCCGCCGCCAAGCGACTCGCCGCCGCGCTGGTCGAGGAGCAGGACGAGGAGGATGCCGAGGAGGGCTCCGAGTTCGTCAAGCGCCTGGTCGATTACTTTGTCGTGTGCGGCTTGTCGGACTCGATGGCGCTCGATGAAGGTGCGTGTGTGCGTGTGTGCGTGCGTACGCGTGTGCGTATGTGTGTGTGCGTATACCGCGTCGTTGTCGCCCTTGCACACCGTCCCCGAGGCTTGAGGCTTGGCTGACATTACCGCACATATGCTTCGAACGTTGGCCATCGATTGCCTCGGCCAGCTGACGGAGAGGAGACGCGAACGCTGACCTCGCGCTACAAGCCGACGCTGCTCGATCGCTATCCGCGCAGCAACTACAAGTCGGCGCCGCTGCCGCCGCACGTCTGGATGGTACCGTCGCACGGGCGCGCGCTCTCTTATGAATCGTTCACTCATTCGATCGGCTCCCCGCTCCATGCATGAATGAATGTATGTGTCCGTGTGTGTGGCGGTCTCGATCGCACAGTTCTGCTTCCCGGACGGCATTCGGCTGACGACCGAGCCGAAGCCGAACGAGTTCTTCGTCGTCGTGCTGACCGAGATCGATGGTACGCCCGCCCGCCCGTCCGCCGGCCGTCTCTCGACCACCGCCACCTCGCGCCAGCTACGCTCCAGTGTTCACCGCGCGCCTCCTTGTCAGGCGCCCGCTTCTTCGCGTCGTGCCTCATCTTCTACGAGCCCCTGCCGCCGGCCTTGGCCGAGAAGGTCGAGGGCTACCGCCCCGGCAAAGCCATCTACATGCCCAAGTGCATCGCGCTCTTCTCGCACCATCCCTACTACCAGCTGTTCCGCAGCATCTTGATCGAGACCCACTTGTGCTTCATCTCCTCCATCAGCCGCGAGTCGGCGTCCAGCAGCAGCCAGGCCCCCCTTCGAACGCGCGCTGGCACGGCCTTGAACGACGTGCGCAACTCCAAGAATCCGCGCTTCCTGCGGTCCAGGAGCTCGCGCGTCGGAGAGCTCTCGCACGCCTCCTGCCCCGTCGAGTTCATCATTCGCTTGATCACCAAGGAGGGTGCGTGTCTGTGTTCGTGCGCGCCTCGCACCTCTTGTTCGGCCGCTCGCTCACCCACCCGATCGCGCGCAGTGCCCTTCCCTCCTCCGGCGTCTGAGGTGTCGTTCACGGTCGGATCCACTGAGTTCTGGTTCCAGACGCCGTGTCTCGACGAGCTGCCATACTCTGACGTACGTGCATTGCCTCTCCATAGCACGCCTGCGCAGTACACTCAATCCTCGTCGTGCTGCTGTTGCTGCTGCACAGGCACCTTTGACGTGGCTGTTCGACATGCTTGGCGTTGAAGTGGTGCTCAGCCTCCTGGCATGCTTGCTCCAAGAGAAGAAGGTTCGTTGGCACCAATATACCGATCTTGTAGCTGCCAACACTTCGTACTGGCAATCCACTAACTGACTCTCTCTCTCTTGCATATAATCACCAGGTCTGCTTGGTGAGCGAGCAGAAGAGCCTCCTGACTGCTGCCGCAGAGACGCTGCAACTGCTGTTCTATCCCTTCCAATGGCCGCACGTCTACATTCCTGTACTGTCACGCTGGTTGCTCGACTTCATCCAGGCACCGACGCCTTTCATCATGGGCGTACCTGCCCAGCTCTTGCCGTACATGCCCGAGGTCTGCGAGGTCATCATGGTCGATCTTGACAAGGGAACCGTTCAATCCGATGAGCCACTGGTACGTCAATGTGTCGCACACACACACACACTCTCTCTCTCGCTCTCGATCTTACTCGTATCCCTTGTTGCTTTTGCGCACAGTCACAACTTCCCGAAGCAGCAGGCAAGCGTTTATTCGATTCCATCACCAAGACACTGGCCAACTGGCCACGCCCGAGCTGTCGCTCGGCTCGTCCCGATAGCGTCGACAATGAGTTCCACGAGGACCCGGCGCGACAGCTGGAGCTTCGTTGTTCATTCATTGCGTTCTTCGTCGAGCTGTTCGGCTGCTATCAAGAGCACCTCACGTTCTTGCGCCGCTATCCGACACCAGTGCCCATCTTTAACAAGGCCGCCTTCCTAAAAGCCTCGCATCCCTCTGCCATCGTACGTTTGCTCTCTCTCTCTCTCTCTCTCTCTCTCAAATGTCATCTCCTTGCTCACCACTATACTTATACCACTTGTGATTGTTGTGCGTATAGAAATTCCTTGACGCCATCTTGGAAACGCAAGCATTCTCGCTCTTCCTCGATACGCAACACGCACAAGCCTACAGTGTCTTCGAAAAGATGATCGCCGTCTCGCAAAAGTTCCGTGACTCGATGGCCGACGAGCAAGCTCTCGCGCTCCTCGAGAAGCAGCAGCGCGAGATCGTGCTTCCGACCAACGCCACGCGCAAGATGAAGGCCAAGCTCTCGGTGACGCAATGGTCTGGTCCCAGCCCCTCGTACACCGAGACCTTTCCGAAGCTTGACCCGAGACTCGTCAAGACCGTCAACGTCGAGAAACCGGCGTGGATCTCCAAGACGCGTTCCGCAGTCGCGCGCGAGAAGCGCGATCGCAAGTCGCTGCACTCGGGCAACGTCGAGCGAAGCATCATCGAGCGTGAACGAATGCGCCAGCAGCTGTCGGTCGACAAGGAAGCGCTCGCTAGGGACTTTATGGTCACGCGCCTGCAGGAGATCTTTGATGCACGGGCGATCAGCGCCAAGGACCTGGCGTTGCTCAAGGACTTTTTGGCATTGGACTACGGTCGTTCGTTGTACATTCGATTACTCAAAGGACAGTTGAAAGTCGGCGTACGTCTCACCTCACGCCAACTATCAACCACATACTTACCACTCACTATTTGTGGATGCCGCATTACGACGAGCAGCAAGATTGTACTCCGGTATCGACCATGGCGTTCGATCTCTTGGTCGACATTTCGACGCACATGCTATCCGAGGCACACAAGAGTGCCGACTTTAGCTCGCCAGTCACCCTGATCTCGGTTGCGTCGCAGTTGTACTTTACCGACTCGAACAGCAAACGAGTCTTTCTATTGGTACGCGCCGATCGCATACGAGCACATTGTGCCAAGGGTGTCATCCACGTAACTCACTCACTCGGTCACTCGGTCACTTGGCTGCCTGGAACATGCTCGGTCTCTAGTCGACGCTCCGAGGCCATCCACTCTGGGGCAACTCGCACTTTTGGGAGTCGGCCTTCTTTGCCACGGTGGCGAGCGAGCGAGAGCAGCTGCCCGAGCACTTTACGACCAAACCAGTCAAGTGGACGGCGCTCTCGGAGGCCAACCAGAAGGCTTACAAGGACCAAGAGGACGAAGTGATCTTCAAGATCCTCAGCAAGTTTGGCCTCAACATGTTGAATCTTGCACTGAGCCTCGAGGATACGAGCCGCATCTTGCGTCGGTTCAGCATCCTCGCTGAACTCGAAGGACGTACGTCATGGCTCTCACATATCACATCGAGTCTATTGCGCCTTCTGACTGTCATGACTGAATGCTCTGGCATAACAGCTCGAGTCGATGCCTTGATGGGAGTGCTCGATAGCATTCATCGTGCAATCTCGATGACAACCAGCGGTGCTTCCGTGACGGTACCGATTCAGAAGGAACGAATGGTAAGTACACGGCGATCAGTCAGTCAGTCGATCAGTCAGTCAGTCGATCAGTCAGTCATTCATTGCTTACATTGGCAACTGTATAGCTGTTGGATTACTTTAGCCATTCAATTAGTACAGCGCATGAGAGTGAGCGAGGAATCGCCAAGGAGCTCTACCACAAGCTGATGGAATCACAACGAACTCGATCGGTATCAATCTATCCATCCATCTATCTGTGTGTGTGATCTCGCTCGCTCGCTCGCTCACTTGCTTACTTGTTATACCGTCATCTCTCGCCAGGCTACACGTGCCAAGTTCAATTCTACGGCCTTCCTACGCAAGTCGATCTTGGGCGAGGCGGCGGCAGCCGAGTTGCGCGAGTTCTCCAAGCTACCGACCAAGGTCTCGACCGAGACGCGAGGTCACATCGAGATCAAGACCCTCTCGGGCCATGAATCGCCGGTCGAGTGCCTGAGCGTCGATCTCTCGATTCTGGCGAGCGGTTGCGCTGGTGGCAGCGTCATTCTGTGGGACTCTCGCACCGGCAACTGCTACCGACAACTGCACGGCCACACCGACAAGATTACATGCATCGCCTTCAACGAGGACAACCTCGTCTCGGGCAGTCAGGACCACTCACTGCGTGTGTGGGACACGCAATCGGGCGAGCAGCGCCTCAAGCTCCTGTCCCACAAGGGCAGCGTCGCCTGTGTACACCTCGATGGCAATTCCGTCGTCAGTGGCTCGTACGATAACACCATCAAGGTACGCCCACTCTCGTCGCTCCCCCTCTCCCAGCTGACTCGATAACGGCAAGCGTACTCAATCGGTCGGTCGGTCGGTCGCAGGTGTGGGATGTCTCGGCGGGAGCAAAGCCCGTGATGACCCTGTCGCACCATACGGGCGTTGTGAACCACGTCGTGGTATCTGGCAACATGATCTACTCGGCGTCTGGCGATACGACCATCAAGGTATATTGTTGCGATGGACGACGACATTGTCCACACTCACTCTCGCGCGTTGTGTTGCTTCACACGTCACTGACTGAGAGCCTGCACGACCTCAATTGCGTACGCGCATAGATGTGGGATAGACGCAAGGCCACGAAGCCCATGCACACACTCAGTGGCCACGTCGATTGGGTCAAGAACCTGATGCTCGACGAGGCGAAGGATCGTTTGGTGAGCACGTCGTTCGACGGCACGATACGTCTGTGGGTTCCATCGACGGCCGAGTGCGCTTCGGTGCTCTCGGGTCACTCGGGCACCGTCAACTCGTTCGATTACCGTTACCCGGTGATTGCCAGCGGCGGCAGCGATGGCACGGTGCGCATCTGGAACGTCGAGAAGGGCACGTGCCGCATTCTGCGCGGCCACGCATCCGAGGTGACGCGCGTGTGCATCTTGGACGAGGAGCGCGTCGCCAGTACCTCATACGACAAGACGCTGCGCATCTGGAACACGGCCACCAGCAATCCGTGCCTGGTGCTGCGCGGCCACTCGGACTGGATCACGACACTCCAAAAGACCTCGGATCGCATCATCACTGGCTCGCTCGACTGTACCATCAAGGTCTGGGCCATTCCGAGTGCTTCCGACGTTCCGTTGCAGGTGCCTCCGCCATCGGCCTTGTCCGACGGCAAGAAGAAGCCCAAGAAGTCGACCTTTGGTTCGCTTCGCAAGAAGAAGCCATAAGCACAAGGCGTCAGAGACCCAATCACCGCCACCATCGCTACTGCAACTCTGTGTATCCATCTCGGCTCGTACAGTCCTACCACAACCACTTGAGTGCCTTATCTAATCCCGTCATGTACCAACACCAACACCAATACCACCAATACCACCACCACCACCACCAATATGCAATGCTCGGCTGTATAAAGCCAGAGCGCTCTATCTATTACAACAATCGATGGCCAACAACAAGTCACGTGAGCTCGTCGTGCAGGCGAGGTCGTTTGGCGGGAGGTAAATCGTCGTCGTCGTTGTCGTCGTCATCGTCGTCGGCGTCCTGCTCGCTCGAGTTATAGCTGCCGCTCCGCCGCTTGCTGCCGCCGCCGCCGCTGCTGCTGTCCGAGTCACTCGAGTGGTCTGACGAGTCTGACGAGCGCGATGAACGACGTTTGTGCTTGGAGCGATGCTTGTGCTTGCTCTTCCGGCGGCTCTTCTTGTCTCGGTGCTTGTGCTTGCTCTTGCTCTTGCTCTTGCTCTTGCTCTTACTTCGGTGCGACTTGTCGTTGTCGTTGTGCAGCATGGCGAGTATCTTGTTGCGATCGATCGGCAGCCCGTCGGTGCTACCTTTCGTACCACCGGTGGTTGCCATCAGGGTCGTTGCCGTACCTGAGGCATCAAGAGTCCGAGATGCTGCTGATGCGACGTGGATCGATGGCCGAGGCGCAGTGGCTCCAAGTGTGCCGGCTACTAGCGCCTGCTTGAGAGCTTCTTCTTTCATCTGCCGGCGTGTACATCGCATCAGACTGCATTCACACATTGTGGGGCACATTTGCGCGACCGTACTCGTTGGCTGCATTGGCGATGGTACTCTAAGGCATTCTTGTGGTGTGGATCGATTGCGAGAGCGAGATCAAACTCGCGGATGGCGAGGTCGTACTTGCCGACGTTGGCGCATCTGCAGACCATTGTGATGCTGATTGAGACACCACTCACTCACAGAGAGAGAGAGAGAGAGAGAGAGAGAGTCGTCTCCGTTGGTAGCAAGACATACAAGGCACCGATGGCAACTCGTGCGTCAGCATTGTCGGGGTCCTGGGCCAGAGCCTCCTTGTAGAGATCGAGAGCGGCCTTGGACTTGCCGTTCTTGGCGCACTGTACGCCCTCTGCGACCCTGTCGATTCGATCAATATGAATGACATCGTCAGATCTCGGTCGCTTGATTGGCTGGGTGGCTGGCAGGCATCATACCTCTCGTTTGCCCAGATCTTGCTTTGTTGTCGTCGTAGTTGTGGGTAGGTCTCGAGCAGCGACGGCCTTGGGAGCGAGTGAATGAATGAGTGAATGGAGTTATGGAGATACCTCAGTGGTGATCGGTGCCAGCTGCGTACCATTCATGCATGAAAGCATGATAGGAGTTGATGTTGTAGTACTCGACCATCAGCGGCACGGCTGATGGGTTGTGGAACGAGCTGTCCTTCTGGAGCATCGTGACGTACGGTTCGGGCCTGGCGTTCGATGAGGGAGCGCCAGCAAGGTCTTGCAGTGTCGCGGCCGATGGCTCGTCGGTACACAGGCCCTGTTCCACATTGCGTGCAATGTGTGGTCATTCAGTATCGAGACGCAATGGCACAGCGGCAGCTCCTCGGGTGGCCCGGCAGTGGTTGTGTACCAAGCGCGGAAGTGCGATCGACAGGTCGAGGCGGCGACACACATGGTCTCGATCGCGTTCGATGATGCGCTGCAGCGCGGTCGAAGAGAACGACAACGAGATGCGCTGCTCGTCGACGTTGGTCGAGAGCACGATCGCGAGCACGAGGTCGCCCTTGCGATAGCGAGCAAGCTCGGCGTCCTCGAGCAGCTCGACCTCTTCAAGCGGCACCTCACGGTCGGGCTCGATCGCGAGCACCTCCGATACGTGACAGAATCCAATCAACTCGACCGTCGAGAGGCTTCGAAAGAGGTCCATGATGCGAGAGACGCTAGTAATGTGCTGTACTGTCGAGCTGGAACTCGAGCTCGAACTCGAAGGTCGAGAGGGAGCGGCGCTGGCGGCATTCGACGACGACGACGACTGCTGCAGTTGCGAGTGCTCGGGTAGCAGCTCGAGCAAGCGTATCTGGAGCCCATACTGCTGCCGCGCGACCACGACGCCGCGAATCACGGCGAGCGGGATCGTCTTCAAGACCTGTAGCATGCTGCATCGGAGTTCCAATGACGCAGCATCGTCGTCGTGGTCGTGGTCGAGGTCGTGGTCGAGGGCTGTGGCATCGATGGCAGCAGCGTCGTCGGGATGGCGATGCTGCTGCTGCTCAAAGTGATCGATCGGTGGCAGCCACGCAAAGCCATACTGCTCGGCATCATGGCGTCGCTGATGCGAGTCATTGGTGGCTGCGAGGGAGCTAGTCAGGTACGCGGCAGCGATCGAGCGAGCGAGAGCTATGCTGGTTGCTGGTTGCAGTACCCGTAGCGACGATGGCGCGCTGCGCCTCTAACGCATTCGTGATGGCTCGTTGGAAGTACTGGTGCGCGAGGAGCTGTTGTACTTGCTGCGTCAAGGCAGCGGGCTCCATCAGAGAGAGCAATGCGCGCAGACACGGAGCGGGCGGGCTACTGATGCATAGGCGCAGCGGACGAGATGCAGCAGCAACGACGCAACGACGCAACGACGCAATGACGACAGGATCGTCGCGAGCCTCGGTGTCTGACGCACGACACGACACGACACGTTCGAACCGATTGCGTAGTGTCGCGTATTACTTGTGGCGATAGTAATATGGTTGTTGTAGTAGGGAGAGATATAACTAACAGGTGCAGGAGGGCGATGATGGCGGCGCAGGCGATCGTGATGGCGGCAGCGCGCTACTGTGCATGGGCCGGTGTGGACTGCGTGATCGAAATG